>Ga0181404_1000174_pt1 | contig 19435 bp, 30 predicted proteins | sample 27SPOviralmetaG_FD_130133 | JGI IMG/M metagenome (GOLD analysis project Ga0181404, IMG submission 130133) | Marine viral communities from the oligotrophic San Pedro Time Series (SPOT) site, San Pedro Channel, CA, USA - 27 SPOT_SRF_2011-10-25 | ecosystem: Environmental > Aquatic > Marine > Strait... | reverse complement strand
TTCAACGAACCTAGCCACGCCGCAGGCCACGTTTACGGTGAAGGCGAGAAATAACCCTGGAGCTGATTTTGACAGCACGCAGTCAGGCACCACAACTCGAACACAGGCCACTCCTGTAGAGGAGTTTACAGAACAGTTAGATTTAAGAGTTCGTGGACGTTCCTTTGCACTTCGTGTAGAATCAGGAGCATTAGGGTCTAAATGGAAGTTAGGAAGCCCTCGTGTAGACATTAGGCAGGACGGTAGAAGATAATGTCAAGTAATCAGGTTGCACCGCCAAGACTTCCAGAACCGCAGGCCGAGTACTCGCAGCAGTACATGGCGGATTTAGTGCGTTCTTTGCAAACTTTTATTGAGCAAGAGCGTAACCCTGGTGAGATGCGAGGGACTAAACTAACGCTGACAGACTTGCCAACTTCGGCTACTGGACTTGAAGCGGGGACTCTGTATAATGATAGTGGTACTGTGAAGGTAGCGTAATGAACTTAAAAGATTTAATTAAAATGGCGGCTCCCGCCGTAGCTGGCGCATTTCTTGGCCCAGCAGCGGGAAGCGCTTTGGGCGCTACAGGCATTATGGCAAATCCATTTGTGCAGAGGGCATTAACCTCTGGCGCAGTCGGCTTGCTAACAGGGCAAAAGCCAAAAGACGCTATATTAAGCGGTATTATGGGTGGCGTTGGGGGCCAGTTTCTAGACAGTCGCAATCCTGCCATGCAACAAGGTTTGGGAGCATCTTCTAAGCTGGCAAATTTAAATCAATCTGCTATGGAGCAAGCCGCTGGACTGACAAAAAAAGCGGCATCCGCTGGCGCTGGGGTAGGTTCAAGCGCCGCCTCTGCTCCTGTTGCTGAAACAATGTCTGGCGACCTTCTGCGCTCTTTGGGCATGGCTGGTGATGATGAAGAGGGGAATCTTTTGTTTAAGATTATGAACAGCCAACTTGGGGAAGGTTTGGCGGCTGGTCTAGTAGCGCAATTACTTGCTGGTGAAGAAAAGGACGACCCCAAAGGGGAGTTTGAACGTAGGCCATTTGGCGCAGGAGGGCCGGGAGGTCAGTTGGGCGGGATTAATTATGAAGACGGCGGTGAGGCTTACTTTCCTCGCCGCAATGGCGGCATAGACCCATCTGAAGGCTCTGGCAAAAAAGACGATGTACCAGCTATGTTAATGGCTGGTGAATTTGTAATGACCCGTGATGCAGTAAAGGGCGCTGGTAATGGTGATTTACGAAAAGGAATTAAAAATATGTACGGCATGATGGATAATTTTGAGAGGATGGCATAATGGCTACTCAAACCGTAGAACAGGTACAAAGACTAGCGCCCTATCTTGAGGGCTTGGAAAAGCGAGTCCTACAAACTGGCTTTGGTGAGTTTGACCCTAATGACCCGACAAAACAAACCAAGCAGGGGCTATTAGACTCTCCTCTTAACTTGCCTCAATACCAAATAGCGTCTCTTGACCCCCTGCAACAGCAAGCCGCGCAACAAGCCCAGCAACAGTTTGGCCTGTTTCAGCCTATGGTTCAAACTGCTGGTCAGCTATCTACATCTGGTATTGCACAGGGCTTGGGTATGCTTGACCCTGCACAGGGCATTCAATCTTTTATGAACCCATATAAGCAAGATGTTATTAATGAAATTAATCGTCAGGCAGCAATCGGGCAGCAAAAACTCTCATCTCAGGCAGTGGGCTCTGGTGCATTTGGAGGTTCCCGTGCGGGCGTACAAAGTGCGGAACAAGAAGGCCGCAGGCTAGGTGAGATTGGCAAGTTCTTGTCATCTGGGTTTGATAAAGCTGTTGGCGCTTCACAAAAAGCCGCACAATTGTTCGGTGGTCTGGGGCAGGCAGCAGGAACTATTGCTGATGTAGGGCGTTTGCAATCAGAGCTAGGACGCGCTGACATTGGTATGTTGTCTCAGCTCGGTCAAATTGGACAACAGCAACAACAGGCGCAGCTTTCCGCACAGCGCCAAAATCAGCTTCAGCAAACTATGGAGCCGTTCACTCGGTTGGAACTTGGTAGTCAGTTGCTAAAGGGCACGCCTTCAGGCAGTTTATCTTCTACATTTAAAAGTGTAACGGAGCCTGCGGCTAACCCATTCTTACAGGGCGTGGGCGCTTATACAGCGTTACAAGGCTCTGGCATGACATCCGCGTAAGGAGCTTACTATGGCGGTTTCTGGAGTAAAAGGTACAGGCATAGGGCAAGTAAGTATGCCGAGCCGTGCAGATGTAGAGCAAATGATTCGCGGTAATCGAGAAGGTATTGGCGATATTGCGGCTTCTTATCTTCAGGGATTGACTTCAGGAACTGGCGAAAGAGCGGACAGATTTTTGCCTGTTGCCGACTTTGCCCCTGACCCTCAAACTAGATTTGGTCAATTATTTGACTTGCCAGGTATTGCAGAAAGTGCAGCCAGAGGAGGCAGATTTGTAACTGGACTTCCTGTTGCTATTGGCGGCACTATAGCGGAATCTCTTGGCCTTCCCTCCGAAGCTGGATTTGAGTCATCTATGCCAAATCTTATCAATGAAGAGATGGCAAGAATACAATCTGAAATTTCACCTTTCCAAGAAGAAGTACGCAGACAAAAACAAGCAAGCACGTCTACAACGCCTGGTCTAGGCTCTTTTACTACTGCGGGTGGTGAAGAGACTCGTGACCAAGTAGACCCAAGACAATCTCAATCTGGTCAAACTGACATCGGTATTAATGATGGGGAGGAAGCGGATAGAGCAGGCGCACAAGCAGCGCAAACTCCAGAAGCTGCAACAGAAGATATTATACGAACAAGTGTTCAGGATTACCTAACCACAACAGGAAAAGAATCAAAAGCGACAACAACAGAAGAATATATTAAAGAGTTTGCAGACGCCACTGGCTTGGACGTTTCTGGCAAGCCTGATAAAAGCACAGCGCTTATGACCTTTGGCTTGGCGCTTATGCAAAACAAGGCTGGTAAAGGTTTTGATGTAGGCAAGATGCTTGGTTCAGTGGGTGAGGCAGGCGAGAAAGCTATGCCTGCATTTGAAAAGGCTAAGTCTGAAGCGCGTGCTCTGCGTGCTAAAGCTGGTGAGTATGCTCTTGGTCGCACAAGAGAAGACCAGGCAAAAGCTCAACAGCGGGATAATTTCTACATTATACCAAAGGGCAAGTTGGGTGGGCCATTGGGCGTTGTTGACGCAATTACTAAAGGCAAGGGAGAGTTTACTCGACTCAACTCTTTTGAGCTAAATGACTTAGATACAAACGAAGAGTTTAATCAGAACTTTGAGATTGTCAAAGCTTCTGATTACACGGACCTAGCTAAAGAAGCCCTTAAAACCCCAGAGGCAAAAGACAAATATCTTGGCACCTCTACAGATGTTCCGCTTTACAGCGGCTCCAAGTTGGAGTTAAAGGTTCAGCTACCAGATAGAAACGTAAGCTCTGATGCTGAAGCTGTTTTGCTTACACCAGTTAGCGCCGCCATTAATCAAATTAACAGCATGGAAAAAGGCATGATTCGTGGTGAGCAAACCTTTTCAAAGCTAACTGGCCTACTACAAGAAACAGATATTAGCGTACCATCACAAGCTAGGAGCGCGGTTGTTCAAACGTTAAGAAACTTTGGCCTTGATGCGGGTGGAGAGACAGACCCTGTAAAACAAATTAAGGTTATGCTTACAAAGCTAAAGGCCAAAAACGCCGCCGAAATTCTTGGAGAGTCAGGAAAAACACTTTCTGATAATGACCGTAGAATGGTTTCTGAAATAGTTGGTGATATTTCATTTACAGAAGGTGATGAGGGGCTGTTGCTTGAAAAGCTAGGTTCTTTGTATGAAGATATTATTGGGACAAGACGAAGTGAAATAAACGAAGCGTACAGAAACCTTGAAAGCTATGGTGTTAATTTTAACCGTGGAAAATCTGGTCAAACAGGTACTGGCTTCACGCTCGGAGATGACGGAATATACCGTAGAGCAAATCAAAAATAGGACACTGAAATGGGAATTATAAAAGTAGAAACCCCTGAAGGAATTGTCCAAGTTGAGATTGAGGGCGATGCACCAACTCAGCAAGAGTCTGAGTTAATAGAGCAGCAGTTTTTCGGCGCGTCTAAACCTTTCTTGCCAGAGCGGACATTTCAAGACCTGATGGCAGAAACCAAGAAAGAGTCAGAGGATGAAGGCTTTGACTACAAAACTGGCGCGTCATCTGGCATTCGTGCGCTTGTATCTTTTGGCGAAACCGCAGAAGAGCAAGAGGCCATACTTCTTAAAAATGTTGGCGAAGGTGGATACACCAAAGACTCTCGCGGGAGGCTAGCGCTTACCCCAGAAGGGCAACGCTCAGTAGGAATGAAGCCCAGCGAAAAGAACGTCATACTTGAAGACGAGGGCTTCTCTGCTGGAGATTTTGCTGACCTCGCTGGTATATTGCCAGAGTCTATAGGCTCGGTAGCTGGCGCAATTATAGGCGCTCCCGGCATCATAACAGGGGCGGCTGGAGCTGCTGCAGGCGCAGCGGCTGGGCAGGCATTTGAAGAGGGTATTGAAAGCCTTCTTGGCGTGCAAAAGCAAACATTGCCCGAAGTGGGTAAAGATATCGCTGGGGAGGCTCTGTTAGCTGGAACAGTTGACTTAGTTGGTATGGGTGTGTTCCGCGCTGGTAAAGCTCTTGTTGGGGGAGCGGCTGGCAAAATGTCTGGAGAAGCCGCAGACGCGGCAAGAGGTGCGCGTCTTGTGGACGAGGGCTACATGCCTAGCTTGGAGCGCCTTGGTGCGCCTACAGCCATAGGGTATTCGCAAAAGTTTGCTGAAGGAGCCACAAAAGACGCAACGAGAGTAATAAACAATACTAGCGTAGCTGTATCCAAGCGAGATGAGCTATTAGAAGGTCTTGCGACATTAGAGCAAGCTGGCGGTAAGTTTGCTGATGCTACAAGCACATCTTATAAAATGCTTGATGACACCGTTAAAGAGGCGCAACAAGCCTCTATGAAGGCCGTAAAAGACAGTGTTGACCTTTTGGAGCGCGGTGCTGCTGAGGGCGTAGACATCAATAATGAAGTTCTGGGCGAAATAACAAAAGCTTTCTCTACTTTTCAAGATGTTGCCACTGGTCAATTTAGATTAATGGACGACATGCTCGGTAGACTCAGCTTTACTGATGCTGTTGAGGGTGTGGTAAAAGAAGGCGGTAAAGCTAGAATCATTCCAACAAATTCAATCAAGGGTGCTACAGACCAGTTAGAAGCGAGCATCGGCTCTCTTAGAATGCTTGACGATGATGTAAGAAAAACAATCATGGGCATCAGGTCACTCGATGAGTATGCTTCTTTCGAGCAACTAGCTAATCAAAGAAAGTTTATTAACGATTTAATATTTTCAGGCAAGGAGCTTACGCGAACACAAACAGACCAGTTGTTTAAGCTAAGAGAATCATTTGACTCCGCCTTAGACAGCGTAAACTTGAACCAGATAAAGGGTTTGGCTCCTGGTCAAAACTCTCAGTTGAGCGCAATTGCTAGCCAGAGAGAGCGTGCTATCAATCAATACAGAGAAGGCATGAAGCGCTTTGAAGATGTGGAAAAGTTTGGTGTTGTGCGTAGCATTAAGGCCGCGTCAAAAGACCCACGCTTTAACGCAGACCAGTTCTTCCAGAAGGTCATTAGGAAAAATTCCCCTGAAAGACTGAAGGCTGTTATGAATGCAGTTGACGATAAGGAATATGTTCGGTCTGCACTTGCCAAGTCATATTTGGATGACGCCTTGGCTCGCACTGGTGTTGACCTTATGAACCCAAACCAGTTCAACGGTGTTGCATTCAGAAATCAAATACACGGATTGGGTACAACAGGCAAAGAATTGTTCGGGAATCAGTGGGGTCAGATTAAAAAGCTTTCCGACACTATTGCACAAGTAGGCCCAGCAAGAATGCCGCAAGAAGCTGTAGACAATATTCTTAGAATCGGCGCCGACAAACCTATTATGGATAGCGTTAAAAAGCTTTCAGAAGCACGCCGTGCGTTTGATGAAGCCAATAAGATTAAAGTTGTTCGTGAGTTTAACGAGGGGGTTCTAAACCCAGAAGATGCTGCTCAATACATAACCAGACCCGGAACAAACTTATCCGAAGTTGGTCGTATACAAAACTTCTTCAAGTCAGACCCAGAAGCATTGCAGGCAATTAAAGAGTCTGTCATGCGTGACCTATTATCAAGCGTTGGAGATGATATTTTTACATCTCCCGCTTCTGCTGCCATATTAAAAAGAAATATGGACAAATACAGAGACGGCGTTCTGGAAAAGATATTAGGCAAAGAGTCATACAATATGATTGATGAATTTGCCAAAGACATGATTTACTTAGGAGATGTCGGCAAGGAAGGTAGTATTTACGCCGCCACCTTTGCGGCTCACCCTATCGCAAAAATGCGCGATAACTTACGCATGAAAACAACCGCCAAAGTTTTTGCCAGCCCTAAAGTGCTTGCTATGTATGCCAAAAAAGGTCAAGGCGCACCCAATCAAAGAGTTGGTGGTATAATGAACTCTGTGGGCAACGCTATGAACATTGTTGGTGCTGGTCGTCAGTTTGGCGCACAGGCATTTGCAGAACAAGTTGGGCAAACTGGCAGAGAGGTTGGGCGAATGATTCAAGCTCCACAACCGACAGAGCCGAACAAAAGTTCGTCTTTAGCGAGCGTGAACCCAGTAGCACCAGGCGCTGCACAGTTCTATGGAATACCACAGCAGGCTTCTCAGCCTAGCATCAGACAACAGGCCGCGAGCAATCCTGGCATAGCGCAGGCATTAGGTATTCGCGGTGCAACAGCAGGACTGTTAGGAAACCCATAAGATGAAATCTACAACGATAGACCAGCTACGTCAGGAGCTTGCTTCTGATGAGGGTTGTAAGTACGAGATATATTTAGACCACCTAAATTTACCAACTTTTGGAATTGGTCATTTAATTAAGAAGGACGACCCTGAGTACGGTAAGCCTGTCGGCACCGTCATCGAGCAGGAGCGCGTGGACAACGTATTCAAGCTAGATATTGCCGTTACGCTTGAGGACTGCCACCGCCTATATCCAGATTGGAATGATTTGCCAGAAGAGTGTCAGCTTATCATTGCAAACATGATGTTTAATCTCGGATACCCACGCCTGTCAAAATTCAAGGGGATGAAGGCTGGAGTGGACGCAAGAGAGTTCAACGCCGCATCAGACGAAATGGTGGATTCCAAGTGGTATACGCAAGTCCCGAACCGCGCAAGGCGGTTAGTAACTCGCATGAGGGCACTGGCAGATGATTCCGAAAGTTAGTGCAGTGACAGGCTCAGTGCCAATAAAAAAACACTGCCGCCGTTGCCCACGTTGTAGCGAGCCACTAAAGACAGTGTATGTTCATGGTCATACGCAGTGCGTCAACTGTGACTGCATTATAGATGATTGCTGCCAAGGCGAAACCTGTCAGGCCGCTCCCTCATCATCATAATCACAACGCCAGCCTTTAGCTTCATAAGGGAACTTATGGTCGCTAAACACACTAAGACTTAGTTTTGACATTTCAACTGTACGCGCTTTGCATTCCGATAGCTCAGAATACGGCCCCCAATTGTCCTTTAACTCAAAACAATGATTACCGTAGCCGCTACCAACAACAGCGCATACAACAATAATTGCTGTATACATAACTACTCCAATTCTACAACAATCTCCATCTCGTTATGCCTTGGCGTTAACATCTCTAGCTTACACACAGGGCAAACCATTGAATCCTCTTCAAGGCCGTCAGATTTAAATTGCATTTCCGTTTCACATTTTGGACACAAGCCATATGACATAAGCCTCGCCATTGTACCGTCACCTTCTTGCATCATGGGACATCTCCCCAAAAAGTTGCACTATTTTAATAGTTAGGTCATAATAAAAAGGCATTGTCAAGAAATAAATTTCACACTTCCAACGGGGGGAAGATGTTAAATCCTTTCGAGGCTGGCAAGCTAGGCGAACACATTTGTATGGTGCGCCTAATGAAGCTTGGCTACTCTTGCCAAATAGTCAACCTAGATACGGTTGATATAATCATCAATTGGCAAAATGTTTTTCTGCGCGTTCAAGTTAAATCTAGTATTTTAAAAGGAAGAGGCGGGGAGCAAGCCACGCATATGGGGTATCAGTTCGCCACATCCCATAGCGGTAAGAAGAAGCCGTTGACAAAAAAACAGTGCGATATAGTGGCTTTTGTTGCCGTAGAGCCAGAGCGCGTTTTGTTCAAGCCAGTAGAATGCTTAAAAGGTCAGGTGACAAAGCGCGTGTCGCCTACAAAATTTATTAAAGATGATTTGGAGCAGCGGTCTTTGCAGTATTGCCTAGACCGCATTTTTTTGTCCAACTGAGCCAATCCCCATGTTATCGTAATCTTTACCAACCACAGATTTATATTCTTGATTGACCATTCGTGATATTTGTTGGCGAATGTTTCTATCTTCACATTCACAAATCTTGCGTAATTTGTTGTAAGTGCTAATGTCTATTCCTACACTTTTCCATTTAGCTGTATCTGCCATATTAACCTCCGAGGGAACCATATAATGCCATATAATAAGAGATTCTACCAGAAAAACAAGTTCGGTGCAAAAAAGACAGAATTCATGGGAATGAAGTTTGACAGTAAGTGGGAGGCAGAACGCTACGGTCAATTGTGGAAGATGCAAGAGAACAAAGAGATACGCGACCTAGATAGGCAAGTGCGGTTTAACATCATTATTGATGGTCAAAAAATCTGTGCTTACATAGCAGATTATACCTACTACAAGCCCAATAAAGATGGCGTGGATGAATATATTGTTGAGGATGCAAAGGGCGTAGAAACCGATGTTTTCCGCCTAAAAAAGAAACTTATGCTAGCGGTGAATAATATAGATATAAAAATTTCTAAAAAATAATACTTGCAAAGGGGAAAAAGATTTCCTATGTTGTTTTTAACGAAGTCAACTAAGGAGGTCTAAATGACTGATATGTTATCAGTGTCTTCCTCATCATTGTCTGAACTTGATATCTTTAAGCGAGAGCTTGAGGCGACAATTTTGGAAGCACAAGAAAAGGTTAAGCTCATCAAGAGCGAAATCGAATCCAGATATCTTGAGAGAGCTCAAGATAAGCTGCGCCAAGAAGGTAAAGATTTTGGCAGTACCACTGTTAATGACAGTGGATACAAGGTTAAAGTCAATATTAAAAAGCGTGTGGAATGGGAGCCTGGTATGCTCATCAAAGTGCTTAACAGCATGGATGAAGATACTGCGCGTCACTATGCACAAATCAAATATACTATCCCCGAAGCTAAATACAACGCGGCTCCGCCAGACATTAAAGGCGCTTTGAGCGAGGCTCGTACTGTATTCTTGCAAGGTGTAAGTGTCGATTTAGAGAGGGATGATAATGCTTAATATCATTACAGCAGAGCAAAGGCTCAAAGAAAAGAAGGGCCACAAGATGGTTATTTGTGGTCAATCAGGGGTGGGCAAGACTTCTCTTGCCCGTACCCTAGACCCATCCAAGACCCTATTCATGGATTTAGAAGCGGGTGACGCGGCTATTGAAGGCGTGGCTATTGATGTTATCCGACCACGAACATGGCAAGAGTGCCGTGATTTCGCGGTGTTCTTAGGCGGTCCAAATCCATCTTTGGGTGAAGAGGCTACATATAGTCAGGCACACTATGAGTATGTATGTCAGACCTATGGCGACCCAACAGATACGCTAGCGAAATACGATACTATCTTTGTGGACTCCATTACCGTAGCTGGTCGCTTATGCTTTACGCATTGTCAAAACCAGCCAGAGTGTAAATCAGACCGCACTGGTAAGCTAGACACTCGCTCTGCATATGGTATGCAAGGCAGAGAGATGATGGGCTGGCTATCTCACCTTCAACATATTCGTGATAAGAATGTTATCTTTGTTGGCATTCTTGACGAGAGAGTTGACGATTATGGGCGGCAGACTTACGAACTTCAGATTGAGGGTTCTAAGACAGGTCGTGAGCTGCCCGGCATTGTTGACGAAGTTATCACTATGGCCTTAATGCCTGATGATAACGGGGCGCCATATCGCGCTTTTGTTTGTCAGACTTTGAACCAGTGGGGCTACCCCGCCAAGGACAGGTCTGGTAGGCTAGACCTTTTAGAAGAGCCTCACTTAGGTAAACTTCTAGAAAAAATGTCAGGCGGGAAACCACAAGTTGAACGTCAGATGAATTTTGTAAACCCAAATGAAATTAAAGTAGAGGACGAAACCAATGCTTAATCTAAATGAAGTACCCGTATCAAGCGGAAGCAATGAACCATTACAGCTTATTCCAGATGGCACAGTAGCCCGTGGCGTATTGATGTTCCAAGGCGGCGACCAAATGATGCCAGAATTCTCACAGAACGCGATGTTCTTTAAGAAGTCAGCAAACACTAGCGCCGTGTGGATGCCAATCGAAATGACTATCGTAGGCGGTCAGTTTGACAAGCGTAAAGTGTGGCAGAACATTTTCGTTCATGGCGATGCTATTGATGAAGCTAGCGGCGTGTCGAAAGCTCGGTTAATTGGCTTAGACACAATCCGTAAGATTATTAATAGCGGTCACAATCTTACCGCAACGGACATGTCACCAGAAGCTCAGGCCAAGCGTCAAATCAATGGCGTTGAAGAATTACAGGGCTTGGAAGTGTGTTTTGTAATCGGCATTGAAAAGAGCAATGACCCACAATATGCAGACAAGAACCGCATTAAAACTTTCTTGTCACCAGACAGTGGCGACTTCATTGCTTCAAATGGCTCTGGAGCCGCACCAGCGGCCTCACCATTGTCTCCTATGCCGCCACAGGTGCAACAGGCTATAAACGCACAAATGCCAGCCCAGCAAGCTCAGGCGAGCGTTGCACCAGCTTGGGCACAGAAGTAAGAAATTCAATGCTTCGTTTCCCTAAAGGGTTTCTGGCATTGACTAGGGAAGAGCCTCGTAGTCGCCTGTGCGTACTAGGGCACAATGAGGGGGTTTGGCTCTTCCCGCCAATAATTTTCTGGAAGTTAGGATTACAGCGAAAGCTGTGCATCTCCAGAAATAGGGGTACATATGTACATGGTTTTCCAACGTATCAAACCTAATCATTGTACCCCGCTTATTAAAGGCGTACTAACGGCATCCTTAGTTGGTCGTTAGCTGGTTTGGGTGGCACCAGTGCCGTAAAGCCACCCACCTTATTTAACGAAAGGAAGGGCAATAAAATGCGTAATGCAAATAAACTGATTAATGAGATTCGTGAAAAGCTAGATGAGCTAGAGTCATTTCTAGAAAATAGCGAAGCATCAAATAAAATTCCTAACAATGCGATGGGTACTTATAACCTTTTAAAGAGGGGAAAGTTTTCCGTGTTGTCTCTGGCTAAGAAATTAAACAAGTCAGAAAAAACAATTTACACAGAAATGTGGAGCATTCGTAAAGCTGGTTACGCTCTGGATAAGGAGTATAACAAGCGCAAGCGTTTACACGAATATTGTTTGGACAAGTAATGCTCAAGCACGTTGATTTATGCTCTGGAATCGGGGGTTTTGCCCTCGGTTTCAAATGGGCGGGTTTATCAAAGCCCGTCCTTTTTTGTGACATTGAGCCGTGGTGCAGAAAGCTGTTAGCGCAGAACTTTCCTAATGTGCCTATCGCTGATGATGTTAAGGAGATAGCAAATGACCCAAGAAGATTTATTCCAGAACCCATCGGAATCCTCACCGCAGGATACCCCTGCCAACCCTTCTCAGCCGCAGGGAAAAGGCGAGGTGAAGAAGACCCTCGCCACATCTTCCCGCACATCCTTAGAATTGTTGCACAAACAAGACCGACTTTTACAGTTTTCGAAAATGTTTATGGACACATCTCTATGGGGCTGGACAACGTACTCCATGCAATGGAAGGCGAAGGTTACACCGTCAAACCGTTTGTTGTTCCAGCTAGCGGTGTCGGCGCCCGCCACAAGCGCGACAGAATCTGGATATTGGGCTACGCCGAACACGATGGACCACTTGCCGCAGAGGTCGCCAGAGGCTCTTTTAAAGCAAGCGACACAGGCAAGGAAGGGTCGCACCAGACCAGCAAACTTGAGGGAACAAGTAGACCCGAACACAGTAGAGATGTGGAACAAGGCACAGGAACCGAAGATGTGGGCAACGCCGCGCACAACGGATGTAACGGGCGGCCCGAGGCAGTTGGACGAAAAGGGTCGCAGGGTGAGCAAGAGCAACCCCAACTTGAAGTTCGGAGCGAACCTAGCCGACCAAGTGAAGATGTGGCCTACACCCAGGGCATCGGAGTACAAGGACACAGGTCCAGTGGGGAGCAAATCGCATACTCACATGAAGGACAGAAAATATCTTTGTGCAGCAGTGAAAGAAACAGCGCAACCCAGTGGCAAACTGAACCCCGCTTGGACAGAGTGGTTGATGGGGTACCCAATCGGGTGGACAGAATTAAAGGATTAGGTAACGCTATTGTGCCACAGTTAGCAATGAATATCGGGCTATGTATTAAGGCGATGATTGACGAGAAATAAGTATTTGTATTTACTGTAAATATCATCGGCACGAATTAAGAAAAAAGTAGATTATAATATGGATTATAATAATGATTTTAGCCACGACCTTCTTGTTGGACAAATAGCCGAACAATTCTTGGGCGACTTGCTGCAGAACAAGAAGATAGAAGTGAAGCATGACATGATAGCCCACAGCACGGGCAGAGTGTTTGTTGAATATGCGTGTCGGGGCAGAAACTCTGGAATAACAACAACACAAGCCGACTTTTGGGCTTTCGTATTGCTTACTGGAGCCATTATAATAGTAGATAAAGATAGACTTGTTTATTTATGCAACGTAGCTTATGAGAACGGCAAAGTTATAAATGGCGGCGATAGCAACGCTGCCAGTGGGTTTTTAATCACATTGGATGATTTGATTAGGAGAAAAAAAGATGCCTAAAGAAGAACTCGCACAAAAAAGGCTGAGAGAAGAGTCTAGGCGTAGAATGGATGAATGGGACGCAATGATACCTGATGGCGCGTTTCAAGATGCAGAAATTACTGAGCGGCTGTCTAGCAGACATATAGACAAAGCAGAAAACAATAATACGGTGGGCACCAGTTCTTTGGAGCGGTGCCGTGAGAGTTGAAATTGACGTAGTATTATTTTTTGCCGATAAGCCTATGAAGAAAATAAATGGCTTTTTAAAGGTCAGCGATGCGGCTGATGATGATGATGTGTTAGATGAAATGGCAGGGTTTATTGAAAAAGTAACAGAAGAACATATGACGGAATTTACTACAGGGGTAGCTAACTTAATTTTAAGAGATGATGAATTGTTTCAGGTTTCATTTGCTAACCCGAAAAAAGAACCTGGAACGGAGGGCAAAAATTTATGCAACATAATAATACCAGACGAGATAATAGTGCACTAAAAGATGTGGTTGATTGTTTCGGTACGATAGGGTGGCACAGGAGGTTGTGTGACCTACAGGAACATGAAGTGCTAGGGCTTATAGCCGTTATACAAAAAGCGAGGGATTTGACAGATGACTATACAGAACAAGGCGCTCTTGAATTTGAACAGAGTGTCACCAATGCTAACGAACCCTTCCCTGATGACAAAATTCCATTCTGATGCAATAGAGCTTATATCTTACGAAATAGACAAAGCAATGTGCCAGCAGAATGACGAGCAGCCGAACCGAACATATCTTGGCGGCTCCTCATTGGGTAATGCTTGCGCTCGCCAAGTGCAATACAGGTACATGCAAATAACGCCTGACGAGGACAAAATGTTCCCCGCTCGCACTCTGCGTATCTTTGACATGGGGCATTTTATAGAAGACCTAATGGCTAAGTATATTAGAGATGCTGGCTTTGAATTAAAGACGCACGACTCTGATGGCAAGCAGTTCGGGTTTTCCGTAGCTGACGACCAGATAAAAGGTCATATAGATGGGGTGATATGTTCGGGTCCAGTGGCTATGAGCTACCCAATGTTATGGGAGTGCAAGTCAGCTAACAGCAGAAAGTTCTCCGAATTTGTTCGTAAAGGCGTTGCGGTGGCAAACCCTGTTTACGCCGCACAGATAGCTCTATACCAAGCATACATGGATTTAAATGAGAACCCGGCGTTGTTTACAGTGCTGAATAAAGACACTAGCGAAATATATTACGAGCTTGTTCCATTCGACAGAGAGCTTGCTCAACGTGTTAGCGATAAAGGTGTGGACATATTAAAAGCAACAAAAGCAAACGAGATACTGCCTAGGGTGGCTGCCAACTCAGATTATTTTGCTTGCAAATTTTGTGAGTTTCGTCAAACTTGCTGGTCATAGAAAAAGAGGCCGCTCGAAAGCGACCTCTTTAAGTGAGAACGAAATCAGAAAAAGGAAACAATCAGACTTCAGGATACAATATAATGAGTGTTATACGTTTTGACAATACTAAATCTAGTACCGCGCACGAATTGGTGCAGAAAATAAGTGACGAGGTTCCTCGCTCTGTACAAATAGATATTCTCAGGGAAACATACCCCAATGGCAAAATTCGGGGGCATGACTTCTTTATCGGCTCTTTGGGAGGAGAGGCTGGCGAAAGCTTAAAGATTGATATCAACCCTAGCAGTCCACACTTTATGCGTGGTCAAGACTTTAATGGCGGTGACGGCATCGGGGGAATCGTAAAGATTCTGATGGAGGCTCGCGGAATGCGGCTGCCAGAAATTAAGGAAATGTTCGGGTCATATATATCAGAAGATACACGCAAGCCTGTAAGAGAGCCGTCTTGGAAAATGCCAAATGGCGGGCTAAACCTGAACAACTTGCCAACACCTCCCAGCCCTCCAGCTCAGGAAAAGGTTCGTATTGATGCGAATACACAGCATAATGGGCAGTGGGATTATATCAGCCGTGACGGCGAAGTATTGGTTACAGTGCGCCGCTACGATATTGACGGCAAGAAAGAATTCCGCCCTTGGATTCCAGGAGTTTCCTACCCAAAGGCGCCAGAAGTGCGCCCACTATATAATATCCCGAACATTTTAAATGAACAGCGGGTAGTATGGGTAGAGGGCGAAAAGTGCGCTCAAGCCTTGATTGAAGCGGGCATACCATCTACATGTACTTTGGGCGGAGCAGGAGCCTTAACAAGAAAGAACGCAGATAAGTTTGACTTCACTCCACTTAGGGGTAAAGACCTTGTTATCTGGCCTGATAATGACGATGCAGGCAGGAGGCTCGCTGAAATTGTTCGGGAAGTCGCGCTAGACTCTGACGCCGACAGTGTAACCGTACTGCAACCTCCGTCTGGTAAACCTCCCAAATGGGACGCCGCAGATGCAATAGAAGAAAGTTTTGATGTTGAAAAGTTCATTACAGACGGGGCTGGTAACACTCGCCGTTCTATCAACCTTCTTAATGATAGTCTGCTTATCTCACGCTTTAGTGGCGCTGCGCCTATCCAGCAGTTTCTTGTAGACGGTACTTTCCCCCTCGGAGTTCCTATTATATTTGCCGCCGCAGGAGATGCTGGCAAAGGCATGATGACCCTAGACCTAGCGATGAAGGTTGCGGAGGGCAAGCCAATGTCTAACGCTTTCGGGGGCATAGTAAAAGAGTTCGGGGATGTTGTTATCTTCACAGCAGAAGATGATGAATCGGAAATGCACAGACGTATTGAGAGGCTAGACGAGGCAGGCAATAGGTTCGATTACCCGAACAAGTTGCATGTTGTTCCGCTGCCAAACGTAGGCGGTGTGTTTCCTATCTTACGAGAGAACATGGGCGACTACAGCGAGACAGATGAGTTCAAGAAGATATACGAACAAATCATTCAGCTCGGCAATATAAAGCTCATTGTGTTTGACCCATTGGCATCATTCGTACACGCAGATGTAAATGCTGACCCTGCCGCAGGGGCGGCTTTAACGGGGCTATTAGCTCGCGTGGCAACCGAAACGGGGGCTTCTGTACTTGTATGTCACCATATGACCAAGGTAAAGGACGATGCTGTTATCAGCAGGCCAGAGCAAGCTCGGAATATGATTCGGGGTACATCTGCACTTGTTGACGGTGTGCGTTCTGCATTTGCCTTGTGGCAAGTAGACGAAAAGACTTCAGTGGGTCGGTGTAATGACTTAGGTATACAATATGAGCGCAATAGGTGCTTTGATGGTGCAGTTGTAAAGTCTAACGGCCCAGCCAGCAGACATATACGACATTTTATTCGGGACACCTTTACAGGATTGCTGGAGGACAGAACCGAACAAATTCAGAACCTGAATCAAGGCAACCAAGCTCAAGCTCGCAAAGATGCTATGTTTAGCTGGATTGCGGCTTGTGAGCGGGACGGTCGAGCTTTATGCCAAATGGGTGGCGCTGATAGCATATTTAATAGACTAAGCGATGCAGATTCCCCTCCTTCTTTAAGTGGGATGGGTGAGTCATCTATAGGAAGAATTGTTCGTGATTTAATCGCGGAACGCCGTATCGAGAAGTATTCGTTTAGTACATCTGGAGGTCGCAAGTGGCTAGGCACAGTCAATGGCGTTATGAGCCGTGGCGAATATGAAGCAGTAACAGCAAGAGACAATATATAAAACGGAGGTAGAAGATGAGTAAATTAGCTGCTGACATGACAGTAGAAGAGTTCGCAGCAGAGCTTAAATCTATGTGGGAAAGAACCGTAAACATTACGGGCCTTGAGCGCGACAAGAACAATCGTTCGTATTTGGGTAAGCAGTCCCATAGAAATGTATCGGGTATTTTTGCGTCCAAGCAAACAAAGATTGCTATGCAGCGCGGCGACAACGGATTTACGAAGGGAAAATTTTTATGATTGACGAAAAAGACTACGACAGCATGAACCGGGCTTACTTCCTAGATAAGGCAGAAGAGCTTATTAACGGGCAGCGGGCTAAAGATTACGGTGACGCTAAAGCAAACCACTATCGTATCGCTCAGATATGGGAGGTTATCCTGGGGGTAGAGATAACACCCGAACAAGTTTGCGCCTGCATGATTGGCCTGAAGCTGGCTCGCCTAGCTAACGACATGCAACAGGACGACACATGGGTAGATATCGCGGGGTATGCCGCGTTGGGCGGGGAGATATCTCAGCCATGAAGCAATGGAAACCATCACGCAGCACAGAGAGCCGCATAACCAATAACAACGAAATTGTTCGGTTTATGTTTGAAGAAATGCATAAGCAGCGCATCCATGAGTGTGACATGAGCGAGAGAGTCGGGTTTCATCGGGATACTATGAGAAAATGGCGCACGCAACACCAGCCGCGCATATGTGACTTAGAGGCTTGCTTAGACTTTCTTGGATATAAGCTAAAGGTAGTTAAGAAAGGTTATGGCGAGACATATGAATAAGTACATCCTCCCTGACGGGAACATACAGATATCTTTTTCAGGGGGCCGTACATCAGCTTACATGCTCCACCAGATACTGGAGGCCAACGGTAACTTACCTGACAGGGTTCAAGTTTTATTTGCCAACACGGGCCGAGAAATGCCAGAGACTCTCGAATTTGTTCGGGAATGTCAGGAAAGCTGGGGTGTAAAAATCACCTGGGTAGAGTATGACGTTGGAAATAATAGAGCAAAGTACAAAACTGTTAGCGACAATTCTGCTTCTAGAAATGGAGAGCCTTTTGAGGTGTTAATACGCAGGCGTAAATACTTACCTAATATAGCGGCTAGATTTTGTACTACAGAGCTAAAAATATTGCCTATGAAACGATACCTAACACAAGAGCTTGGCTGGAAAAAGTGGACTGCTGCAGTTGGAATTCGGGCTGATGAATCAAGGCGGGCTAAAACAGATAGCAAAGACAGATGGAGCTACTGGTATCCGTTACTGGAGGCGAACATTTCTAAAAAAGATGTAGTCGGGTTCTGGGATAAGCAGGACTTTAATCTTAATCTTAATTCTGCTAACGGGGTAACGCCGAAAGGTAACTGTGACTTCTGCTTTCTGAAAAGCGAACATATTCTTGCCAGCATGGCGAAGCAGTACCCAGAGCGTGCTGAGTGGTGGATAAATATGGAAAAAGAAATGAACTCTACATTTAGGCACGGGAGAGATATGGGAAAGTTTGTGGACTTTGCTACCCGTCAACAAGATTGGATATTCGATGAGGAGGGGTATTTCTGCCAGCAAGACGAAGGTGAATGTACGGGGTAAAAAAACAGGCGAGTTGTTCGGGGTTGCCCGCTCGCCTGCTTTCGTAAAGACATTCGTAACTTGTGATATATGCTTAGACATAACATATATCACGGCCTGCCTGAACATCAGACAGAAGGGTATATTAGCATGGCAAGCAAGACTTACAAGCAAAAACAACAAGAAGAAGAATATAAAAAATGGAAGCGCGAGCAGCAGCAAAAGCTGCATGATTCAGAAGATATGTTCGGGTTAAAACAGACACATCACACCAGGCATGTAAACAAATATTGCTCAGTTTGTGGCAGCCCGCAGGCCTGGCGTTCTTCTGACCACGGGATGACATGGCAATGTTTCGCACACGCAAAAGACTAACGATTCGTTATGCACATCGGGATTCGGGCTGTCCAGAAGGCTACGAATCTGGTACATTCCTACACTTTGACGGACATCATGGCAGAGGAGGCTACGGTGCGTGGATTAAAGAACCCGAAGAAATGTTCGACCAGGACGACCCGGAACGTGCTGGCAAGAGATGTTCGCCTAATACCGCAGCGGGTAGTTCCAGGGAAAAAAGGAAAAGGTTCGTATTCTAGAAAAGGCCGCAGCAAGCGGTCTTTTTTTATGGGAAAAGGTTACGGCTTGGTTATAGGCACATTAGAATGAATGTATATTAATAATGTAAGAGGTAAATTTTTGGAGAACGAAAATGGAAGTAACTATTAAATTAAGTAAGCAAGAATGTTTAATTGCTTTAAAGGCCATGAATGCCTTTAGACAAAAGAATGACAAAGAACAGAAACGCTCTGAGCGTAAAGGAATGTTCCCTGAAAAGGGCAGGGCGAATATCTATGAAGTTCATAAACTGGTGCTTGGTACGCTTGGAGAAAAGCTGACAGATGGCTTGAAAGCGGCTAACAAACTAAAAGAGTAAAAGAAAAGGGCGGTTTCAAGACCGCCCCTTTTCGTATTCATCTGGTGATTTGCCAGTGGGTATGTGATTGTTATACGATTTCCGTGGCGACCAGTAACGCTGTTCAATGCTTTGCCCATATTCCATCTGGTCAAACTCTTCATCTAACAGCACGATTTTTTCCCATGCCATTCGTTCTACCCAATACATCTTTCCCTCTTTACTGAAATTGTTTTCACATTATGCTTGACACTAAACTATACTTTACTATACTGTCAACATGTGATGAACG
>Ga0181404_1000170_pt1 | contig 19541 bp, 27 predicted proteins | sample 27SPOviralmetaG_FD_130133 | JGI IMG/M metagenome (GOLD analysis project Ga0181404, IMG submission 130133) | Marine viral communities from the oligotrophic San Pedro Time Series (SPOT) site, San Pedro Channel, CA, USA - 27 SPOT_SRF_2011-10-25 | ecosystem: Environmental > Aquatic > Marine > Strait... | reverse complement strand
CGTTACCAGCAAACGCATCACCTTTAGGTGAAGGATCAACTGCTTTACCCGTTCGATACTCGACGGCTTCTGAATCGTCGTTAGAACCCCCCATACCTTTAGGAAGAGGTAATCCCATTGACTTAAAGAAGTCCTTAGCTTTCTGTAATTGTTCTGCGGTCATAATAATTGTTTCCGTAAAAAAGAACCCCGCTGCCCGTTTTAGAGACAGGCAACGGGGTTCATGTTAAGTGAATCGTGATTCGGGGTTAAGCAAAAGCTCCAGATGCGATTGAATAAGCGAAATCCTCCACCTTGATGGTTTTAACTTTCTGCTCCGAGACATCGTATACTTGAATCAAATCTTTTTTAGAGAGTTCAGTTACAGCGTCAGAGTCTGATGCGGGAGTCAGTGCGTCGGGAGTAGACCCGTCGGAAGATCCAGAAGCTACCAGTTCTTCAACAATCGGTGCGTCGTCTAGTGTTGGCATAATTATATAAGTGTTACGCTAAGTAATGTTCCCGAAATCTGTTTCGGGAACATTACCTAACTAGATTAATTAAGCAGCAGGAGTGCTGGAGTCACGCTTGAAGAGGATCACATAACCAAACTCAGTCTTGATGGGCTTGGTTGCGCTGGCGAGAACACCACGGAAGAATCCGATGGAACCGTCAGGGTTGGTGATCTCATTGGCGATGTTCTTCCAATCGAACTTACCACGGTAGTTGATGGGGTCGAAGCTGAGTCCGTTAGATCCGCTAAGTGGATTAGGGATCTGGGCTTCGCAAACTTCAGGGTGAAGAACGAAAGCTGCTTCAAACGTAGCTGATTCGTAAGCCGAGTTAGGAGTCGCGATTCCGCTACCGGAGACAGTGTAAGGCTCGACTGCCACAATGGCTGACCCGCTGGAAGTGGTGTCATCATTAAAGCGAGGAGCGAGATCGTCAACGAGGTGGTAGAATCCACGGAAGGACTTCTCCACACCAAGTGGGGCGATCAGGTCACTGACCTTAGCGTTGTTGTAGCGAACGTCATCGCGGAATCCGGCCTCAGTCTGGAGCTGGTAAGAAGCTTCAGAGGAAAGGACAATCGAGAATACCGGACGACCGTTCTCACGACCGTAAGCATTGCTACCAGCACCTGCGCGGACTTGTCGGAAATAGACTTTGTCCAGAATAGCGTTGGAGATGTTAGCAGTGATTTCAGCGTCACCGACAGCTTCGCCAGAAGTTGGGGAAGCTTCTTTGCCAGATGTAATACTAGAGCTAGCACTCTTACAGACAACGAGGTTATCAGCAACAAGGTCAAACTCATCACGGTAGCGGGTCTCCCAAGTGTTGCGGGTGACCTGAGTCATGATGTCCATGATGGCACGGAGCTGATCCTGACGGTGTGCAGCGAAGCGGAGATCTTCAAGCGAAATGCGTGGAGACTCGATTACAGCACGCTGAAGGCTGAAGGCTTTGAGCTTCTTGTTGAAATTAACGAACGAGCGTTTGTCGGTTCCAGAGGATGACCCACCAGTTCCACCAGTTCCGCGTCCACCTTGTGCATCTTGTGCGGCATCGTCGATCTGGCCCGAAGAAAGACTAGTAGCAGAAAACTGGTTACCGACAGCACTCCAAGTAGCTCCTACTTCAGTTCCGGTTTCAGAGGTCTTTACAATAGCACGGTCATAAATGAGCGTGGTCTGTTGGTAGCCCATTCCATCAGCGAATGCGGACTGCTTAGTGAGGTCGAGCCACGGAGAGGTGTGGAGCGTGCGTGAGTAGATATCCTTGCCGATGCGGTTAGCTTCTTCAGCGAGGATCGTGTTAATAGCGGTGGTTCCAGCGGAACCGACATCAAATGTAGACATTGTTCTAAATAAATAAAGGTTTGCGCTTCCGGCCAACGGGGTCGGAAACTAAAAGAGTTTAGGACGAATCTCTTAGAACTATGCAATGGCTAGAGCAACCGGAGTTTCTATGTGCTTTATCAGTCGTTTTTTAGAACTATTCAAAGGCTAGAGCAACCTAACTGATAAGCGAATCTTAACACTGTATACCAATCTGTCAACGGGGTCGCTTCATCAGCGAGGTCAACCCGTCGTAGGGTTTTTCCATGAGCTTTCGCAGATCATCGGCTTTCTTGTCGTAAGGTTTATGAACTGAGGTTTCTTTTCTAAGAGGATTCTGCTTCCTTCGCCATTCTTGATTCGCCTGATTTTGCGCCAATCTTGCTTCATGTTCCGCTTTTTGTTCGGGAGACATCCTTTCTATCTGCCTAGCTTTCTTTCTCTGTTGTACCCTAAACTTCGTCGCTGCAAGCTGATCCTCATAGGACGGGCCGAAGAGCTTGTCATACGCGAGTCCTCCGACGGTTTTTGCGGTATCTACTATTGCATCGCCAGCCGCATAAACAGTGCCTGCGGGGTCGAGGAAGCCCTGTAGCGCGTTTTTACCCACCCCTTCGAGGGAGTAACCTCTTTTATACATACCCTCTGCCTGCTCCCTAGCTTTTTCCTGCGCCTCCTCCGAGTTAGCTAGAGCGGCGGTTTCATACATTAGTGCAGCTAATTGAGCAGGCGGGAGTCTTTTCGCTACCGGATTTAATACCTTTGCTAGCTTTGAAGCCTCCGTCTCAAGGATTAGGTTGGGGGGTAATTGAACTGTAGCGGGAAGGGGTATAGTGGGGGCGGGGAGATTGGGAGCCTTCACTTTCCGAACTAATCTGGAAAGAATATCCCCTACTTCCGCTACATCGAGTGCATCCGCATAAACTCCCTCAACAGGCTCAAACTCGGTTTTATCTACATTACGTCGGAAATCCTCAAGCGTCTGGCTAAGAACTTTTTTCTTTTTTTTCTCGCTCATCTAAGTAAACCGTTAAATAGAGGGTATCATTTGCGGATTATAATGTCAACGGGGTCGCTCAGACGCGAGAGCCGCTAATATCAGTAGCGAAATAACGGCAAGTAGGGCTGCATCGTAATAATCCATAACTAAAAGGGGCCAGCTTAATGCTGACCCCATTATATGTGAATTTAGGTAATTTTATTACACCGCGCCCAAAGCAGCGTTCACGCGCTCCTCAAAGCTCGCGTTGTCCGATACTCCGGCTCTGGTCATCGGGGCTTTCGTCTGACCAGACATCGCTGGCTCTGCGTCCTCGTATTCAGCTAGACGATCAGTCAGCGACTCGACTTCCTTACGCATCTCCAGATACTGCCTCACGACAGTCGGAAAAACTTGGGCCGATACCGCGTTGTAGGCATGGTCAACAGGGTGCAGGACAGACGGATCGGTCTCAGACGCCTTCTGCTGGATGGCCGACATATCAAGGCCGTCGATTCCGCTAAGGAACGGTAACTTCTGCTGAACCCGCTCAACGACATTACGTGTGATGTTCTGCCTAAGCTGGGCATTTTCCGCTGCGCTCGCGGCTTGGTGCTGCTCTTGCAACTGCTGCGCCTCCGCTAATGCAGCGTCAGCGTTAGCGTAAAGATGTTCTCTCCGCTGCAAGATCGGGTCAATGTCCTCCATGATCCGGTAGATCCTAGCTTTGTCCCGATCACTGGCGTTCGGCATAAGCTCCGATAGCTGCTCTTCCTGTTGCTGCGGATCGTCCAGCGACAGAACGTCGATCAGGGCGTCGGAATCAACCTCATACTTGTCGGCGATCTGGTCAGCCTGCTCTACAAGTGCTTCCAGTGGCTGCGATACCGCCTGATGGTAAGCAGGAGTCTGCTCCAGATTAGTGAGAGCCTGCTGCTGCTCATACTGCGCGAGCCGCTCTTGTAGCTGCTCAACATCTTTATTCTCAACGAGTCCCGTCAGTTCCTGAATCTTTGACTGGTATTCTGTGGACTGTTGCCGCAACATATCCAACTCAGAACGGTTCGTCTTCAACTCAGTCTTGAGTTCCTTGAAACGGTTAGCCGCTTTGGGCGTCCAGTCATCACCGATGTCGTCGGTCAGGCTCTCAATCGGATCTGTATCCTGAACCTCTTCAACTGGTTCCGGTTCCACTGATTCTGTTTCATCAGCAACTGGTTCCGGTTCAGCGGTTGCTTGATCCATGCTCGCGAAAGCGGCTTCCAGTGAGGCTTCAAAGGAAGCGGGTTCAGTGGCGTCCGGTAAGGCGTCGATGTTAGTTGGTGCTTCTACGGCTTCGGGAGCCTCTACGGCTGCTTCTACAGGTGCGTCCATTCGTCTGGTTGGTTGGTTTTAGTGTTGGAGGGCCGATGAGTCAGCTTCTCCAGATCATTAAAGGCGTCCCTGTATCCCGCATACCAAGCCAGTTTATGGCTGTTCGCTTGCGGATCTGCATCCAACGACGTAACCGTTGGGCCAGAAGCCTCTTTCAAAATCGCAATAGCCTGCTGCAAGGTAGGGTCGTCTATGATCTCCTTGAGCCTTGTAACTGACTTTAAATCGTTGAACCAATGTTCCAGTTTAATGGGAACAGTGGCTTTCTTTTTAGCTGGCATTATTCTTGTTCACGAAACTTCAAGGCGGCTTGCGCGTCGCGAATCGCTTGCTCTTGGTCGAACTTTCGTTGCTTGATAGCCATGTCTAGTTCAGCCTTCTGCTGCGTGATCTGCATATCGACTTGCGCCTTCTGTAGCTTCATGTCTACCTCAGACATCTGAGGCTGTCCAGCACCATCTTCAGAAATTTGCTGTTGCTGTTGCTGCTGTTCTCTCTGAATCTTTTCCAACGCCTTCATGGTGTTGTTAATAGCTTCTTCGGCATACTGGAGAATCTGCTTGGCGTTTCCGACCACGGCCCCCAATGCAGGGTCACCGGATGCGTATTGGGCGGTCTCGGAAATGTGCTGGTAGAGTGCCTGCAACGCCGGAAGAACCTGCTGCGGATCTGCTTGGCCTTCGTTGATAGCCTGAATGAACTGCTGCAACAGCGGGACGTGTAGCTGCAAGTGCTGGCCGTGAAGTTCGCTAGAGACAACAGGAACTGGCTGGCCTTGTTGCAACTGCTGGTTCTCAAGATACGCGATCTTGGTATCTACCGTCTGTCTCTCCGACTCTTGCGCCGGTACGTAGCGATCCGCGAGGTCATGGCCGACGCGAGTGCTAACGATGTCACGAGTAAGGTTGCGGCGACCAACGTCGTCGAATTGGCCACTAATGCCTTGAAGCTCGCGAAGCGAGACGAGTCTGTTTGCGTGCGATCCATTGCCAATGGAACGAACTGCTTTGGTTTGTGCGACATCTAATTTTTGAATGAATTCTTTTTCTACGCCCCGCTTCTCACAGCGGTCGAAGAAATCTTTAACCGCCGCGTCAGGCCGCTTGACCTGAACAATACGACGTACTATCTCGCGCATCAGGCGAGTCCAACTTGAGTAAAAGAGGTTTAGCGTTGAACCACTAATCCTTGTAGCGACATCCATGTCCGCTACCACCTGCATCTGGTTCTTATACGGCGAAGTCTGGTTCGGCCCATACGGAGACATCGTGTCAGTGTTGAGGTTCAACTGCTGAGTGAGATCCTGCAAGGCTGGCTGGACTGCGGTTCCTAAGTTCGGGATAGCCTTCTCAACGATCTTCACGTTCGGTGACATCACGGCGTATGCTCCGTAGAACGTGAAGCTGAGTTCGTCTAGCGAGCGTTGGTTCTCCGGCTGGATCATCACCGACGAAGCCAACATCGCGCCGTCGATCTGCTGACAGCGGAGCCTGTTACTGGTCTGGATGTGGGAGAAAATCCGCTGGCCGAGACCTCTGATCGAGTGGTAAGTACCGTTACTGCCTACTCCGTAAGTGAAGAAGATATACGCCTGTTCAGGCGAATCGTAGCGACTGACTTTCTTGTAGAGGAAATCTTTAGGACTGGACTCAGCGGATATGTAATGACTCACGCTACCGTCGATCTCACGCACCCAGTAGTGCAGCACGTCAACGGTAGGGTTCTGGATGCCAGTGTAGAGGTCGTTGTTCTTGATCTCTGCCTGTAGCGACTCGTAGTCAGAATATGTGTTGCCGGACGTGTAGGCGCGGCCAGAGGTCTTGACGTTCTCCATCATGACCCGCTTGACTTCTTCGACGTTCCAGCCGACCGCCTTAGCGGCCTTCTCGTTCTTAATAAAGTGGTATAGTTCGTGTAGCTGATACTGGCGGCGTCCGACCGCAATATCAATTGCGTTCTCCGATGCCTGTGACTGACGTGGGATCAGAATGTCAGCGAAACCGCCGACGCGGAACTTCCAGTCTTCTGGTGAGTCAAAGTAGGCGACGCCGACGCCGTGCTTAATAAACTGTGTGCAGAGGCGAAGGTAGCTGCTGTGGAACTCCGGCCAGCGTCGGAAGAGATCCGTCAGCTCTTGCGCTACGATCTCCTCTTTTGGCCCCACTTCACTCCGCTCGCCTGTCGTGGCTTTGACCTCCACAAGACGCTCCAGAGAGCTGTAGAGGTCAACGTAGGCCGAAAGAGAGATGTCCAGCAAACGCTGCGCCTCTCCGAAGTTCAGGTTGGTCTTGAGTCCCTGACCACTGGACGCTAACTGTGATTGGCTGTAAGGCGCAACACCATCGAACATACTGTCGATCCGAGAGCGGTTCACGGCAGACTTCTCGTCGGCGCGGAGCAAGGTTGCAAAAATACCTACAGCGGCTTTTACATCCTTGAGACGTGTTTCGACTGGCTTACCTTTTTCGTCGAGGCTCCCTAAGTCGAGGCCGTCTAAGTCAATTAAGTTTGACATACTTGACGAGTATATTGGTTTGGCGCGTAATGTCAATCATTGGGGTAAGCCTCCTCCATAATCTTCTCCATCCGCACCCAGTGGGCGCGGCCATCTTCCGTCTTGAGTCGAACGTATTCTTTCTTACCGAAGTCCTTAGTATGTACTAAGAAGGGGTTTCCTCGATGGCGATTCCCAGTCTTCTGAAACTTCCAGACGGCTCCGTAAGGCGTTACCTTGTAATCGGGGTAGTCGGATACCACTACGAACTCCTCGTCTGGTAGACCGTGTCGGGCTACAGACGGGTTGCCGTGGTTTACCAGCCTGTATGCACCCTCGTCATCAGTAACGTAAGAGTGGTGTTTAAGGTTGCTCCAATACCGCTTTAACTTCTTATCGGTTTTCAGGTTGTATACGTAGTCGTCATCAGTCAGGGCGTAATGGGACGCTCCTTCAATGGGTATCCAATTTTCGGGTATTATGTGTTCGGTCATGTCGAAAGTGGTAAAAAAAACTTTTCTCTGAGGCTCTTAGTACTCCTTTATATATAAAGGGGTACTAAACGTCCAGAAGAAAAGTTTTTTTTCTGGTTTTGGGTGCTGCTTTTCCAGCACTGCGTATCGGCAAAAAAAACTTTTCTCTGAGGCTCTTAGTACTCCTTTATATATAAAGGGATACTAAAGGCCCAGAAGAAAAGTTTTTTATTGGGGTTTGAGTGCCGCTTTTCTAGCACGTCTTTTCTGCATGATTTTAGCCTTGTTTTTGCGGTAATACTCTTTGTTGTAACTACTTACACGTTTTTTGAATGCCTCGTACTCCTCCGGTTCAAGGACTTTGGCCACCTCCAACTTTCGAGCGTAGCTGTATTTCGTCCTCCGGTAATACTCATTTTGGTAGTCGAGCCTCTTATCCCGATTCCTCAAATAGTATTCCTTTTTCTTCTTAGGGTCGTAATTCGCCATGCCCAACCCTACCTAAAGATAGACCCCCGTCAATTTTTTTCTAAACACACATATGTATAGGCACGCACGCGCGCGAGAACCGGCCCCCCACCGGTGGCGTGTATAGCGAACCACGCACCATGCACCATGCTTCACGCATCATGGCGCACGGTTCGAGAATCGGGGTTCAGGGATCAAGTTTCGGAGAAGTCCCCTAAAGGGGAAACCCCGCTTCAATCCCACTCACGCACACATAATGGCGCACGTGTGCTCCCTTTTAAAGGGAGGAGGATCTGGTCTTGCCGTCCTTTAGAGGACGATGAAAGAAAAAGAAATGATATTGATATCGCTCGAAGATCTCGAAGCCCTAATCGAAGACAAGGTCTACGAGGTCATCGAAAGAAAGGAACGTGAGGAACGTGAAGAGCGTGCCTACCGTGACAGCTACTAACCCCGAACCACTAACCACTAACCACTAACCCGCGCAGCCCACGCTGCTCCCTTTAAAAGGGAGTGGCTGATGGTCTTGCCGTCCTTTAAAGATCGATGAAAGCAAACATTAAAAACCCTGCCGTGTCCAAAGCCCTCATCCGTATGTATGAGGGTTTACCAACCCTAACAATCTTCCAGTCAGCTTTAGCTGCTGCTAACCCAGAAATCTACGAAGTAATTGTAGAAATCTTGAAAAGCAGAAACATCTCTAAACGAGATGTTTATGAGATGAAGATGCATTCCCTTTCCCTCTTCTCTAAAGAAGAGCAAAGGGAAGATCCAGACCACTGGACTCATATCAGAATGCATGTTGGAGATTTGGTCTCTGACATGGAGAAGGACGCGAAGCTATGGCGTCTTCTCTTCAAGAGAGTAACGAATGGTCTAATTGACCTTGCCGACGAAGCCGACGAAGCCCTCTTCGACTAATCCCGAACCCCGCACAGCCCACGCTGCTCCCTTTAAAAGGGAGTGGCTTGAGGCTTTACCGACCTTTAAAAACCGAACCACTAAACCACTATGCCAACTATGTTCAAATACTACGAAGTAATCGCCACAATCGATGGCGAAGACGAAGTCCTCTACGGATCTTACGATAGATCCGATTGTCTCTACGAGAAAGAAGCTGAATCTTTCTGGTGGAAAGATCAAGGATACCGACAAATCCGAATCAGTCACAGACTGGTGAGCGAAGCTCCAGACCCAGAGGTCTATCCTGACCTTTAATCCCGAATCCCGAATCCCGAATCCCGAACCACTAAACCACTAATCGTTATGACTACTACCGTAAAACATAAAACCCTGATAGCCTTCTCTCAAGCTGCCTTGGCAGCGACCAAAGAAGGAAAGACTGTGGCTATGCCACAAGAAATCAAGACTGCCAGTAAGCATTGGCAGAATTGCTTTGCAAACTTCATCCTGTGGCAGAACTCCCTTGTCACTAGTGACGAAGCTGGGATCGCCATTGGCGTGAAAGGCAAAGCCTTTGCTGCAAATGGCAACAAGAAACTACCGTTTCTGAGCTGGTCTTCGATGCCACTTCTTGACTGTGGCGGTGCTGGCGAATGCAAGAAATTCTGCTATAGCCTGAAAGGCTGGAGAAATGTCCACCCTTTCTTCAGACAACTGAGGAACAGTCTCTTACAGAGATTCCGGTTTGACCTTGTCCAAGCAGAGCTTGACCGTGTCTTACAGACAAAGCAGTTCAAGTCACAATCGAAGATTGACTTCCGACTCTTCGTTGATGGTGACTTCGACTCTGTCGAAACGGTGGACAAATGGATGTCCTTACTTCGTAACAAGCCGATCTTGAAAGCCTACGGCTACAGCAAAAGCTGGGAAGAACTTGCCAGCTATGCTGGAGAGTGGCCAACAAACTACCGTTTGAATCTCTCCAATGGCAGTAGGTTCAACGAGAATAGCGGGATTGCAAGACGTGTTCTTGCCCTGCCGATCACCAGAGGATGGTTCAAAGCAATCGGCTCCAAAGGAGGGGTCGAATACAACACGACAGAGTATCGGCAGAAGGCACGGGAATACGCCAAAGAGGCGGGATTAAAGCGTGTCTTCGTATGTTCCGGCTTGTGTGGTGAATGCACTCCACAAGGTCACTTCTGTGGCTCCGATAACAAAGCTGACGTAGTCATCCTGACTCACTAACCCCTAACCCCGCATGGCCTACGCTGCTCCCTTTAAAAGGGAGTGGCAGTAGGTCTTGCAGTCCTTTAACAACTGAAATGAAAACTACTACGACTACTACTATGACAACGAAAAACATTATGCAATGGAGACATGACCCGATGACCCTCAAAGACCTCAAGACCGCTGCCAAGCGGAGAGGCTACATGGTCAGGAAGACCGAAGGTGAAATTGAAATCTATCCAAAGGGTAGACGAGGCGATGCCTCCTACTTCACCAACGAAGTTGACGATGCCTTCCAGACGATGAGGGCAGACTTCGCCAGTCGTCAGGCTGATCGCATCAAAGATGTCACTCGAAAGTTTGACATCCACCCTCTGCTTCCAGCAGAAGAATGTCTCATCCAATACGCCGTGGCCTCTGGCCGTAGCGATTGGACGAACCGTCTCTTCGATGATTGGTATCGTGCCTGTTCTACTACCGTAGACAGAGATACCTACTCCGTCTTGCACCGTCTCCGTAACCATCGTGACGGTTACGATATGGTTCATCAAATTGCTAACAGCAAGTAAATGAAAGCATTCAACTGCAACGATAGCCAGCTATGCTGGACTGACTTAATCCTCTCAGGAGAGAAGGTGATTGAAACCCGCAACTCTAACTCGCTTGCCTCGCTTGTAGGCAAGCGGGTTGGAATCATCCAGACAGGAGTGGGCAAGGCAAAGCTTGTTGGATATGTCACCATCTCCGATGTCATCGAATACAACGATGAACCCCGCTTCCGGCACGATGAATCATTGCACCATGTTCCATGTGACCTGAAAGGTTATGAGTGGAACGGTGTGAAGTTCGGCTATGTCATGTCAGATCCTGAAAGGATAGAACCCCAAACCCTACCGACCTCTTGCAGAGGCATTGTAATTAGAAACCTAACCACCAACAAATAACATGAATATGTTCAACTACAGAAACCAGACCATCGTAGGCAAGATCGTGTTGATCCTGACCTTCCCCCTAGCAATCGGCATCCATTTCCATGAGTGGAAAAGGATGCGGAAACTACAGCGGATTGTCCGAAAAGGCATCGCTGAAGCGTGCCGAAATCCTCACAGCGTAACCGCTGAGATCGTCAGTGACGCATCATGGGAACTCCACTCAGTTTACGGTAAGTAATCTTAACAACCAACCACTAATAAGATGCCACAGAACGAAACGCTAAAGCGTGATATGACAGAGATAGACGAAGTCCGCGAGAAGCTTGCGGATTACCTCAAAAGCAAAGCTTTCGACGTAAACTCGAAAGCCAAAATCAAGCGCGACTTACGTCGATACCTAGCCGAAATCAGGAACACCACAGACCGCACTCTGTGGGACGATGATCTTCGATAACCAACCACCAACCAATACACACCCGCAGCCTGCGCTGCTCCCTTTAAAAGGGAGTGGCAGTAGGTCTTGCCGTCCTTTAGAAACTGAATATGAAAACACAATCCGAATTCGCAGCTAAGTATCAAGCCATCATCAAAGCAATCAACGCCGGAAGACGAGTGACATCTGGTCGCCATGACCTTGCCGTCTTCCAAGGTTGTGTCTACGCAGAGATCAATACTGGTCGAGGTGTGGGCTTCCGAGTCGCTGATGAGCAAGAGATCGAAGATGCAGAAATCACAAACCTCCACTCAATCCTCGATATTGAAATCACCAACAAATAAACCATAACAAGTTATGACAATAGAAGTAATCCAGAAAGACGTTTACGGAAACCCGCTGATCTACGTGGCTGATGCCACCTTGCAGCGAACCATACAGAAGCTGACAGGACGTAAGTCCTTGACCAATAGTGACATCGAAGCTCTGAAGGAGCTAGGTTTCACCTTCAAGGTCAAACGACCTACCTTGAACCTCTAACCTAATATGAAATATATGAAGTCAATGAAATTGAATAAGATACACGGCAAGAACCGTTACTGTGGCCCCGCAGCAATCTCCGCGATCACCGGAGCCTCGACAGATGATGCAGCGTATGCCATCCGTCAGAAATCAGGACAGCGTTTCGTCAAAGGCGCAGCCTGTAACCATGTCCTCGATGCCCTCCGCGACTCAGGAGTATTCGCCGATCAGGTATACTCCGCTCCGGTAGGTAAAGGTCTGACCTTCGCTCAATGGCGTAGGCACAGCAAAGATGATCGGAAGGCTGGTGTGGTTTATCTCATCGTCGCTGGCAACCATTATCAAGTGGTGTCGGGACGCAAGGCTACCTGTGGTAGGCTTCGTGAGATTGTCAGCATCGCAGACAAACGTCTCAAGCAGCGAGCCAGAGTGTATGCAGTGTGGAAGCTGAGTGCCTCCAAGATCACCCCTCCGTCCCAGCCCAAGCGAGCGAAAGATCTGAATGCCAGCGCAAGGTCGAAGGCCCGAAGACTCGCCACCAAGCATGGATGCAAGATCGACATCGATCAGGGATACGACGGTGAGAGAAACCACTATTGGGTCTTCGGCCCCGATCATGTGGAAGCGGACGATGACTACATCTACTCCGGCGACCACATAGCATACGATTGGGTAGGTGTAGTTGATCGAATCGAGAGGATCGCTGCCTTTGCAGAAACGCTCGACTAACACCCACAGCCTGCGCTGCTCCCTTTCAAAGGGAGTGGCGTAAGGCTTTACCGTCCTTTTATGAACAACGAACAACTGATGATAGTGAACAACAACCGAACAACTGAAACAATGAAACAACCATTATTTGAATCCCCCGTCACCGAAAATGCTGCCCGTGCGATTGCTAAGGCAATGGCTGAAGCTAATGCTTCCTACGACCACTGCGGAGGGCAGTATGTCGCCAACCAGTCCGGCCTATACGGCATCCTCTACGATGCCCTGAAGCGACTATTGTCGCTAGAGTTTAGCGAGGAAATCGCCTCTGATGCCATGAATGATGATGGATGGTGCTACACATCATGGGATGGGGCGTGTGTGCCATCCATCGAAACGGCTATAGCCGAAGCGGAAGAGAATGTGCCAGAGCAACCGGAACCAGACGCTAGGTTACTAGCCTAATCCCGAACAGCTACCCCCGCTTCGGCGGGGCGTAGCTCTCAGCTACTGGACTCCGGTGGCTGAGAGCTATGAGCAAAACTGAACCAACTGAAACAATGACAACTGAAACAATCAACCTCACCCCTTCATGGGAATTCGCAGTGCAAGTGTATCTCGCAGTGCTGGACAACCCAGATGCCTCCGCATCAGGTAGGATGGAGGCGAAGGAAGAGATCATGCGACTCGCTCGCATGGTGGATGCAATCAAGAACAACGACAACGACAACGACAACGACGAAGAACCGATGAAAAAACCTAATCAAACTCAGATCAGATCCATCGAGCCTTACATATGCCACGGTGAGTGGGCATTCGATGACGATACCACCGGACTAGTGCAGGAAGCATTCGTCTGCGGTATGTCTGAGATCCTCGACTTCTGTCTGGAAGACAGTGGCATCGATCCCGAAGAAGTAGAAGGTGGATTTAAACTCACGTTCTCCAAAGATAAATGGCCGGATTCGACGCACTCGCTCACTTGGCTGGGCGTTAGTGAGGGCGGGAATGACTACGAGTTGGATAGCGAGTGTAGGAACCTGACCATACACAACTCTGATCGACGGTATGATGTGCCGGAAGGCATGAAGGGTTGGCTATGCCCTGCCCTCTACCATTACTTCGACGACGCGCCGGAGAAAATCTACCTTAGCGTAGCTAGAAAAGAAAAGTAAGAAAAGTGTTTGACCTTTAAACCACACCGTTTAGTTTAAGGGCATCGACCAACCACTGAACCCTGAAACAATGAAACTTAATTACGCCGAAGAAATAGAGTCCATGACTGACAATGAGCTTGTTGCTTTCTGGAACATCCTCCAATTCCCCTCGCTAGTAAGCGATCCAGAACCCGATAAGGAATTGCTGGTGTCCCATGAACTTAGCTCCCGTGACATTCCTCATGAGAAGAACAGACGCACCGTAAAGGATCACTGAACCCTGAACCCCTGCACCATGTATCCCGATGCATGGTGCAGTATTCAGGAGTCACAACGACCGACCTGAACCAAAACCAAAAAAAGAAAGAATAGAAATTATGTCTGGAATTAAAGAAATCGATACCGTCCTAATACCACAAGGCTCCGAATACCGTATGTATCACGGTTTGGAGAAGGAGTCTCAAGGCGATTTGATCACGCCCCGTGATGCGAAGGAGAACGGAGTGTTCTTCCCCATCATCAAGGCAGATGTGTCTGCCACCGTCAAGGGGGAGACGATCCCGCTCGAAAATCACAAGCACCTCATGGCTGATACGGCTGGTGGTCTTGTGCCACTACACATGGCGACGAAGAAGTATCAGATCATCGAGAATGAGAAGATCGCTAAAGCGGTCTCCTCTGCCCTCAAGCAATCTGATTCCGGCGCAGTCCTCTCTTCGATGGGGACTCTGAACGGTCTCAAGACCTTCTTCATGTCGTTCAAGCTGGATGACCTCGTCATCGCCAATGAGAAGAACAGTGGATACCTAAATGTGGTGGGTGGCCACAACGGTAAAGCGAATCACTTCTTCGCGTCGAATCTCCGTCTGGAATGCATGAACAGCATCCACGCTGCCCTCGCCGGTAGCAAAGGATACATTGACCTGAAGGTCACCCACAGTGGCAATGTGGACATCAAATGTGCCGATCTCACTAAGGACATCACTGGTCTGATCGAGCAGCGGAAACACTTCGCCGAAGCGATGGAGATCCTCGCCACTCAGAAGGTGGTTGAGCAGGACATCGCAGCTATCGCTGCCGGATACTTCCTCAAGAGTGCTGGCAAGGTGGACAAGTTCTCAACCCGCACCATGAATAGCGTATCCGGTATCACGGATCTGGCAATCAGGGGTAGAGGCAACAGTGGCGAGACCATGTATGACGTGCTTAATGGAGCGACCGAATACTGGACATCAGGTGACGGTGTGGGGCGTGATACGTCTAGCTCTGCCAAGGCATACTCCAGCGAGTATGGCACTGCTGCGAAGCACAAGGTGAACTTCGCCGACTACCTGATCGCCTCCCGCGATGAGTCCTTCGAAGATGGTCATCGTGTCCTCACTGCCACCCTCAATGGGTAGTGAGTCTTGATCAATACTGCCCTTCCGATTGGGAGGGCAGTAGTAATCAGGATTAACCTGAACTCAAACCAATAGAAATAAAATGAACGACACAATAAAAGATGCTGGCGTGCCAGTGATCCACATGAACGGATCATCTAAACAGAGCCTCTTGAAGGAATGGCAAGCCTTTAATGACGCGCTGGAGACAGTGTGTGAGAAGTTCCCTTTTGAGAGCTTCCACCCCCGCAACCATTACGTTAAGGATGGAGACGGTGAGGGTTTAGCGGAGGTGTGCAAGGCTGAGATGTGTGAGCATCTCCACGCACTGAAGACGCGCTCCACTGAGATCATCAGTGGGATACTCGCCCAGTAACCCTGAACCCTGAACCACAATAAAACTATGGAAAAAGAAAATAAAGAGCGGATCAGGTCTGCCGTTATTGAAGAGGTCATCCAAGACCTCATGAATGAGGTAGACAATGAGCCTAATGACAGCGTCGCGCTCCCGATCTGGAGAGTGATGATGAGGCTTCGTGACAGTAACCCTGAACTCTGAACCACAATAAAACTATGAAAAAAATAAAAGAATACCCCGAAGGGGATATAATCGAGAGCGCACCTGTAATCCTAACGGAGGAGGTTTTCTACCAACAACACCTGTGGGCTTATGCCGATGGATCATACACAATTAGTGACGATTACGGCGACCATGAGGAAGCTGATAAAGAGGATGTGGGGGAGTTCTTGAGGCTATCGCCTCAACGGCACAAGGAGTATGATGCCTACGTTGCCGAGACCGGAAATGATCCTTGCGAATTATACTACGTTGCCAGAAAGCGCGAGGTCACTCAGCGTGTGGAGTTACACCTAAACAACTACATCGGGGCATCCAAGTTTGGATTGCGTCTTAGCAAGGTAACGCTCCCCAGTGGTGAGGATATTACACCCGCACAATGCCTTGCCGATCACCCAAAATTGGCTGAGTTTATTGAGCTTAAGCAGCAGTCAGGTCACTACATCTTGGATGAGATAACCGAGCAGGTGCTTCGGGAATGCCCCGAAGTAGAGGACTGGCAGGATTATCTCAGCACCGTGTTCGTGAATGCTGTATGGGATGAGCCGATACCTGAAGAGGAACTGCGCGTCACGCTCCGAGAGAAGGCAAAGCGATCACTAGAAAGTAACCAATAGACCAATGAAGAAACTAATAGACTGGCTCATCGGAGCCATCATCTTCATCGCCTTTCTGGCGGTGATCGGAAACATCGAAGTGTTCCTCGAAAAACAATTCCCTAACCCATACGAAAAGACAGATGAAAAATAACCTCACAGAAAAGCAGAAAGACTTCCTGTCGATCCTACCTATCGGAGAGACGGTGCAGGTGGCTACGTCCCAATATGCTGACAGGTCAGAAGTTTTCCGGCCCGTGACGAAATACACCTCGCAAGGGGTAAAAGCCCTGATCAGAAAAGGATACCTTGAAGGCGAACTTTTCTGGCGCGGAGCAACAGTTAAACGCTTAAAGTAAATTATGAAAAGTAATCAAATGGATTTCTGCGATCTCCTAAAACTCTGCACCGGATGCAAGGAGACGTTGCTGAAGACCGAATTCAACAAGGATGCCGGAAAGGAAGACGGGTTGCAGACGCAGTGCCGGAAGTGTAAGCACGCAGCCCAGCGTAAAGACTACCGAAAAAAGAAAGATGTGTATATCGAAAGGCAGAGGAAAAGGCGCAAGGCCGAGCCTGAGAAAAAGCAAGCGAACGAAGCCGTTCGTCGGGCTATCCGAAAGGGTGTTCTTGTCAGGCCCGAATCTTGCACCGAGTGTGGGCAGTCCCACATGAGGATCGAAGCGCATCATCACAAAGGCTACGCCAAAGAGGATCGCCTCAACGTAGTCTTTTTATGCACATCATGCCACCGAGCAGCAGAGAACCAATAGCATGGACTACCTACAGATAATCGGAATGATATTAGCCATGCCGTTAGTCATCATCGTGGTGGCTGCGAGCATGATAAAATCGGAAGCTCGCCGGATTGAAAAGATGAAACGGCAAGCCGATAAAAAGAAAGGGAGACGTTCATGATCGAAGACATCTTGAACGCTGCTGCCCCTTTCTTAATATTTATGGCGTTTGTATTGCTATTAGAAAAGCTGATAGGGTGATCTCTAGTCCTTCAGTTTGAAGTAGCGTGGGTGTTGGTCACGTGCTTTGAACAGTGGAGCTATCCGGTCTTGATGACCTCTTTCGATCAGGTTCTGCATGAACCCTTTGTTCGGGGTCAGTCGGTCTGCTACGCCCCGAACGATCATTGCGGATTTATCCTTACCGATTCCGAACTGTCTCATCGTGGCGACCTGATTGCGTTTTGAGATGCCTAAGCCCTCAAAGCCTTGGACGACACGGTATAGTTCTCTGTTCAGCTTCATACGACCTTCCTGTTCGTCATTGTGGATGTCCATGATATCGTCATCTGAGAGAGGCTTGTCACTGTAGAGTCGGAACTTCTTGTCATTGACCAATCGGATTCTGCTCTGGTGATCGCGCAAGAACCTACGGTATTGTTTCTCGGCATCAACGGCGTGTAATCTGGCAGGATAAGTTCCATCGAGAAGCTCCCCGACTGGTGAGTCTCTAAAGTTATCGTAGTCCCCACCAATGGCATCGAAAGCGGATAGTCCATCTGACAAGAAGCGTGGAGAGTATGCTGTGTTAAAGACATACCCCAAACTCTTAGCCGTAGCCATACCGAACCCATCCACTTCAGGAATCCATATTGGTTTGTCGGTGGTGGAGTTTAGGTTGTTCATTGCATCATTGACTGCGCCAGCGAGGATCTGCTCGTCGAGGTATTGATCGAAGAACGCACCTTTAACGAAAGCCCCTACGGCTCCCCCGAAGTTGCCCCGTGACATTTCTCCAAACGCACGGGCGAACGGGTCAGTGACGAGTGAGAAGGGGTTGAGGTATGTGAGGTCTATAGAGTATAGTTGTTCCCCTAAAGTGAAGTAGTAAAAGCTATGCCCTCTCAAATAGCTGGGCATCGATTTACGGAGAGCTTCGTCTTCTTCACCTCCGATTCCTGCTATCGCAGCGAGTGCTGCTGGAACTGCTAAAGACGTTGCGCCAATTGTAGTGACGAGTCCTCGGAATCTCTGTTGTCCTCGACGGACAATATCTGGGTTGTCACTGTTCTTCTCTTCTTTAGATAGCTGATAGGTGTTGTAAACAATCCTTGGAACCTCTGCTTTAAATCGGACGAACGGAGCGAACAGCATTCCGTAGCTAGATTTACTCAACGATTTAATGAGGGGAGGAGCCTGACTCAATGATTGAGCAGTCCTCTTAACATTGTCCGCAGCCAATCGTTTGAGATCATTGTCTCCCATCAGACCAACTTTGGTGTTGGGGTAGTTCTCTTTAGCTTTACGAAGAACACTAAGCTCATGCTCATAGTAAGCTATCTTGTAAGCACCGTCCACCGAAGCGGATAAACCAGTGAGCTTCTTTTCAGAGGCTTTAATAAACTTCTTTCCTTTGCCGACAGCAGGAGCTTCATCTATGATGTCGTTAAGACGAGTCATAAAGTCTTTCTTCCCTCCGCTGGAGTCTAGAAGTTCTTTGATCATTCCTGCACGTAGCTCGTCACCGAAGACTCCGAGTGTGACATATTCAGAAAGAATAGCATCTAGCTCGTCTGGATTCTTCCACTGTTTACTGGCGAAAGCGAAGGTGTCTAGGAAAGTAGACCCCATCTTTTTAGCTGGCACTCCATTAGCAGGGCCGAAGAACAAGACGTTACCCAAGAGGTTCCTGAAGTAGAAACCTACCGAGCCGAGTGTTTTAAGCAGCATCGACTTACCTGTCATATTCTGAAGGAAGGAAGCGGTCTTGGACACTGCCTCTTCGGCAGTGGAGCTAGCAGAGTTACCGAAGCTGGGATTGATGATGTCTGCCATATCGTCGATCAAAGATTTCTCAGCATACATATGCGCGAACGGGTCGTTTCTATTCGCGTCCTTCTTCATCTTAACAAAGTCAGGATACTTGCTAGGATCAGCAGCGTATGTTTTAGCGTCCACTATGAATCCTTGTTTTTTACCAACTTTGACGATGTTGCTTCGGAACACTTGTTCTGCTGCTATCGTAGATACCGTAGCGTAAGTCCGTGTGATCAGGTCAGTTCCTGTTTCAGCACCATACTCTCCGAGGATATCTCGTAGCTCCGAAGGTAAGTCCTTCCTCTTAGAGAAGTTCTTAGCGATCTTAGAGTATCTATTACTCGTTATAGAAGATCCAGACCGTATACTTTCGTATCGTTGGATGAAAGCGTCTAAGGCTCTTTCTCCGTGAGTGCTACCAGTTCCTGCTTTCGCATGGGCTTTCCTAATCGCAGTGTCGGCTGCGTCCCTCGCTTCCGCATCAGACTTATTGTCTGCTTTAGCAGCAGCGTAGGCTTTGTCCTGAATGTCCTTGTTGAAGAATGCCATCGCAGCCTTACGCTGTTTTTCGTATAAAGGATCTTCCCTGACTTTCTGAGCGAAAGTAGGATCATTAAACATTTGGTAGTTTCTAGTAATGTAGAATCCTCCTGTCTGGTCAATGCGAAGCCGAAGCTCATCGGAAATACCCGATTCCTTAATCTTTTCCTGTATGGGCTGGATTAACT
>Ga0181404_1000169_pt1 | contig 19718 bp, 19 predicted proteins | sample 27SPOviralmetaG_FD_130133 | JGI IMG/M metagenome (GOLD analysis project Ga0181404, IMG submission 130133) | Marine viral communities from the oligotrophic San Pedro Time Series (SPOT) site, San Pedro Channel, CA, USA - 27 SPOT_SRF_2011-10-25 | ecosystem: Environmental > Aquatic > Marine > Strait... | reverse complement strand
TTAAAATAATTTTTACGAAGCACGGGCAATAGTGAATAATTTTGATACAACTTAGTTATATATTCCCTTATCTCCCCCGATATTTGTAAATTTTTAAATGTGTCAGGGGATTTCCAAGGTTTTATATTTTCTCTAACATTAAGATCTATATTTATAATTGGTTCAGTTAATATTTCTGGATCTGGATATGGAACTAATTTACCAGTTTCGTCTTGAGTAGACTCCGTGAATTTTATAGGGAAATCTTTATTTGGAAAACTAAAATCCCTGTTGTACACTTGCGTGAAAGTTACATTTTCTGGAATACCTTCTCGAATATACATTCTTCCATTAGAAGGATTTTTGTAGAATATTTGATATAAACCGGACCTGGATGGTATTACGTGTTCTTCAAGACGAATTATGTTTCCGTTTTTATTAATTTCAGAGTCTAATGCGCAACTTTTTAAAACTAGTTCTAGTTCGTTGTTTATAGAATATTTCTTTAATGAAGATATTAGCATCTTCTGGTCTATTCCGTATGTAGATAGTCCCTGCCAATCTGGATTTCCAATTTCTCCTAGAACCGCGGCAACATCCTCGTCGCGCCCCCCTAGTGTAGTAGGTAATACGCTATAATGTCTATAAATGTCTACGTATTGATCATTTGACGGTAAGCTAGAATGGCTACAATAACGGGAAGCGCGTGCTAAAATTTGTTCTATTCTAGATTCGTTCCACCACGGCTCCGTTATGTGTACCTGCTTCACATTTTTGAAAGAAACACCTTCCATGACAGATCTAGTTCCTAAGATTACTTTTAATTGACTGCCGTCTGAATTGGCGTTAGAGTTAAATGTATTTCTAGCTTTCTTTATAAGTGTTCCGTCAAGGTCTTTAGTTTTAGTCTCTGAACTCCAGATAAAATATCTACCATTTCCGCGATCTTCTCTATCAAACAGCGTAAGTCCGCATGCTTCCAATATTATAGCAAGAGGTTCCACGCCATAAGTGAGCCAATTTGAAAATATAAAAACAGGACCAGAACTGTTAAGGGTCAATTCAATTATAGATGCAAATTTAGAAGAAAATAGTTTTACATAATTGATGACATCTGCCGGCAGTTTAAATTTCATACCTGTTAAATTAGCCCTGAATGATCGTAAGGCTTGTTTTTTCTCGGTCAATGTCTTATTTACAGTTTCTCCTATTTTTGGAAGAAATATATTTGAATATTGTTGTGTAGTAACGTACATTCCGGAAACTTTATCCTCTGTTTCAGATTCATAGTTACCCAAAAGTACGTTTTCATATGTACCAAGTCCGTCTGCTTTTTTCCCAAAGTTTTTATCTTTAGAAACGTCCGATTTAAGAGCACCGATATACTCTAGTTTGTGCTGAGCCGAAAATGTATGCTCCATTGTTATTAGTCTTTTATATGGATATGCATTTGGGTTACCTCCTTTGAAATATGAAACATACCCGGAACAAATGTATCGAATAAGATCCTTGTTAATTATACAAGATTCCTCTGATATCCACGTTTTATTACCAGTAGTTTGCACGCAGTCGTCTCCGTTGTATTGACCTACGAAGAACTTATAAAATTCTGATTTATTTATAGGAAATGGAACTCTTGGTCTAAGTAAATTTATTGTAAGAGCGAGTTCATACGGATTATCATAAATAGGGGTAGCAGACATAACCGCTATTTTCAATTTTGGATGAAAGTAATACTTTATTGCGTTGTATAATTTTTTATAGAATATACCCCCTTCGCTTACGAGTCTTTGAATTTCGTCAATTATAAGAAGACCGTTTTCATGAAATAACGCCGTATCTTCTAAAAGTCTAGAACCCTTTATTAACTGTCCGTCCTTTCCCGTTTTATAAATAGATTCTATAAATGTCTGATGGGTTACAATTTCAAATGTTCTAATTATCTTACCGCGTAGATCTTTTTGATAGTTGTCGAGAGCTCTTTTGAGTACTTTTAATTTATTTTCTTGATCTCTAAATAATTTTGCAGTAGCCGGTGTATTATCACCGGAGTCAATTCTTTCTTGAATTGTAAATAAATTATCTTGTTCTGTTGTGTATTGTCTTAACTTAGCTATAAGTATAGAATTCTGAGCCTGTGATACATAAAAGTCTCTTTCTAATTTTCCTCCATTGCGGATAAGACAAAAGGATGGACACGAAAAGAATTTGCCGTTTCTAACTTCGCCCGCTATCTCTTCGTAGTATTGATCTACAAGAGGCGCGGGTACAACAAATAAAAGCCTTTGATTACTTGCGTTTTTTAAAGCTTCCCCGACTACTATAGATGTGCAAGACTTACCAGATCCAAGACCATGAAAGATAAGCATATTATTAAAGTTAGAGCTTGGACCCATAATCTGCCCCATAAATTTTTGCTGAGGAGCAAGAGACATTTCTACGGCTTTACATATTTCATTATTAGACAATTCTATATAATCGTCTTTAAACTCGAAAGGCGAATTTTCTGGAAAAGCTTCACCAGAGTATTCGCGTTGTATAAATTCTAATAATTCTTTATTATTGAACGTTTCTACGTCATTTAATTTTTCAAATACTTTACCATTACAATTTATCTCGTATTTTTCAGCATCTTCTGTATTTTCATAATAATATTGCAAACAATCCATGTTTATATTATTATGAAAATACATTTATTTTTAAAAAATTTACTACGAAGTTAAGTATTCTCCGAACATAAACCATTTATAGTTTAATTCCAAAGTCGCACTTGCCGGTAAGTTGTAAAAAGACTCCGTATATAATTACACAACACATTACAATCCCATTTAGATGATGAAGAACGTTACTAATATCTTCTGGGAAAATTGACGATACCAAGGCAACTATAGCAGATGAAAATACTATAGCAAAGCCATACAACATACTTATCTTGAAACACTTGCTATACCAATTAGCAAACGCTGTTGGTAACATTATCAAAGCGGCCACAAATGTTAATATATATAAACTAAGCACCGGTCCGCTTATTTTCGGAAATGACATTCCTTTGCTTTGTTCCATTTATTATTAATAAATATTTTTTTTAAGATTTATTAATAAAATATTGTTATATATAACGATGTCTAACAAAAAAAAATAATTAATTGTATAATCAAGGCAATGAATATAGAAAACTCTTATTTAATTGATAAAGGCAAGGAACTTTCAACAAATGGTTTTACAGTTATAGAACTTCGTTTACCCGAGAAACAGGCAGAATTTTTGAATACAGATTGGCTCAAAAGAATAGAACAGATTCAGATTAGAGATTTCAAAACTAAAAATCCGCGGTATGGGTATGTTCTCGGAGCATTTGGGGCATTCGGAAATCCGGCGAGTTTTCACAGTGAAGAAATATATGCTCTTAGATATATTATCTTTAATAAACTCAGAGGTTTCTTTAAAAATTTAGACCCAGATAGAAAATTAGAAATGTTGTTCGATCGTTTGGCTATAAGAAGAGAAGGAACAACATTGGGCGGAGAAACATTCCATCGCGATACGTGTTCTATTCAAGACACAGAAGATAATATTTACGGAGGATGGATTAATTTAGATTCAGAAGAAACTCAATATTTTTCTTGCGTCCCAGGTACTCATCTTTGTAAAGGTAACGGAGGATTTGAGAAAATAGAAGGAAAATATAAAGATACTAAAGTTAAAATAGCAGTTAAACCTAAGAATATTATTATATTCAATCAAAATATAATTCACGAAATATTTAGTCAAAAGATTAAGAAAACTAATATTAGATTGTATCTCAGTTGGAGGCATACTTACTCAGACGCCCCGCTTTTGAACGATCCAAGAGATCCTCAGAAAAATATAGACGTAATTCTAAGAGATCAGATCGTTCCCGTTTTGCCGAGTGGGGACATTCCGTACACGTACTCTAAGCAACACCCGGGTTTACATAGACATATGGTTGTTCAGATAAGCAGGGAGATCAAGGACTTTTATAAAATTAAAAACGATAAATACGAAGACGGAAGTGTTATAGCTAGAAGTCTTGTGTATCCGATTGAAAAAATAGATATACCAATGGCTTACAAAACTATATATTATCCAAACAATATCTAATTCTCGCATATTCTTTTTCTCAGAAATCTAAATTGTAATTTAATTAGATTTCGTCATCTCGAATATTAACTTAAGATTTTACATTCTTTTGCGAGAGCCTCATCCGAAACGAGACTCTTCTTCCCTCGAGGGTCATCCGAATTTAGAAATGTATTTAGTCTTTATCCTTTCTAATTCATTCATTAACCGAGTATAACTTTTGTAAACGTATCCCCGTCTTCTAGATTTATACATAAGTTTAATGCCAATTTTCTTTGCACGAAGTTGTAGATTCCTGAACAATTTTGCTTTCTTTTCCATTTCTTTACGTGTCAAATTTAGTCTTTTTCCTTTAGAGCTTAATTTTGTTACATTTATACCAACTGATTGTAATTTTCTTTTAAGTTCTTCATTAGACATACTATTTACTTTATTAGATTTTTTACCAAAATCATTTCTTCCTCGTTTTCTTTGACCGGCCATTATTAATAACTGACCAGCAACGGATTGTCTATCAGCCTCGTCTTTAGTCATATATACTCCCATACCTGTTATTAAATTTTCTTTTGTACCTATATTTTCTATAAACGAAGCTTTACTGAACAGAGAGCATATCTTAGTGCTTAAAATGTCTGCGGATATAAATATTTTTTGATTTGTAGGTATATTTAAGTAACTTATTATTTGTAAAAAATCTCCCAATGTCTTAGCAATAGAATATTTATATATTATTTCTTTTTTAGTATTATCATCCGCCGAGGATGACGCTGCTTTCATTTGATTAACAAGGCCTTTAACGCTATTTTTAGCGACACTACCTACTTTTTCATTTGTCACAGGTACATTAATATCCTGTGTAAAATATTTGAATACATTTAAACTTACAACATCTGAAGTACCGGGTACTAAGTTCAAGGAACATTTTACTACATCATAAATATCACATTTTACATCAAAAGTTGTATTGTTTATAGTTGAAAGTAAAAAATTATTTTCTTTTAGAGTTTTTTGTAATTTATCATCGTTTGCTGCATCATAAACACTTGATATATCTTCTCCTAATTTGATATTGTATGTATTTGGACAATTACTGTTTCTTAATCTTGCCTCCAATAAAAGACTGCTGTATATAGGTATCATATCAATAGGATTTTGTGTTGCATCTACCTTTAGAATAAAATCGATACCTGGAATAGTTGTTGTACCTGTATTAGCAAAATTTATTATTTTAACCATTCTTGTTAAACCATAATCCCCTGTGCAATCTCCATAACCAATTTCATTAAGTGGTACAAGATTTAGTCCTAGATATTTTAATATTTTATTTACTGTTTCTTTAGCAATTGTGTCTGAATTAAAGTAAGTATTATCACCTGATATTCTATATCTAGGATAATCTATTAAAGATTCGCATAGTCTGTCTAATCCTGGCATAACCCGTGTTAAATCTAATGTAACTGCATCTGACGTACCTTCTATAAATAATTTCTTTTCATCGTCATCTAGATCTCTACCGCGAGTTGCCATAAAATCGTGTGCCGCGTCGCAGCCTAATATTATTCTTAGAAGTCCATAAAATACCTGTTTTTTTGAAGGCACTGCTCTTTGTGACTCCAAATCCCATCCTTGGTCATCTGGAAAGACCTGTAGTATATTATAACCAGCAAATCTATTAATAAAGGATTTGTATAAATCTATAACTACCATTTAATAAATATAATATATTTTAATTAATTTCATAATTCCAATCTAAATAGTACCTTAGTTGACCTGGGGTATTAAGGTCTGTATATTTAAAAAATACAAATGCCGCGTCCGTTAAATGCTTTACTTCTTGTTTAAACTCTTTTAACGTAGAATTATAATGAATATAATGTGGATTCTCTATAATTATCTTACAATTAAATACTCTTTTAGAATGTAATAATTCAAATAAAGCGATGTACATGGGTCCCTCGTTACATCTCATTTCATCCGGGTAATATCCTAAATAAAAAAAATCAGTGTCTGTGTAAATATTAGAGAGTCCTCTCATATTAAAGTAGTCCATATAGTAGTGTTCATCAAACTCCGGCGTATCGCTTGCTGATATGTACGTTAACCAGTTATAAGACCAGCTTGCTGCGTTTAAATGAGTTAAAAGTTTTAATGACCCCCCCGAGGGAGGTTCTAATGAGTGTATTAAATTGGTGTCTAAGTATAGTTTAGACCTGATTGATATATCCGGTCTATACACGTTATTATTTGGCAGCGGAACCATAAAACCCAAAATAGTGGTAATAAGAAACATCTTAATTAGTCTAAATATATTGTTTCTAGAATTGAAACCACTTTATTTATAGTCGGTATACAAACGTTTACAACCCGAGATATCTTTGCTTTTGACGGCTGTTTAAGCTTTAATTTATGTTTTACCACAAAGAATAGTATTCCGGCCGTTATAGACTTTGGAGTAACCGAATCTAACCTGTCTAAATAGTTAGTGTATAGTTCGTTACACGCGTCTACAGTTTTAAAAGGCAATTCAAGAGCGCTACAAAACTTTACGAAAGTGTCGTTTTCTTTAATGTCTATTTTCTGTTTTCCTAGACGGTTGTAAACTTCGTGAGTCTCCATTATCTCGAGATATATTTTTTCACCTTTTAGAAATCCTTTCTGGTTCCCTTCGGTATTGTCTATAAGTTTTTGGCGATCTACTGGAAGATTATTGTGAATACATGCATAATATAAACAGGTAGAAATGAGACCATTTCTCACAGACGCTCTTGTAAGTTTTCCAGATTCCATGCAAACGTGCCACATGTCTTTAGCAGTTGGTAATACACTTTGATGAATACCTATTAGAGATATATAATGCTGAAATTTTTCTGATATTTTCCAGAATGTTTTCTGTTTATAACTAAATGTTTGCTGTAAGTGTATTTTCATTATAAAACTATTTTTATAAAATCCTGGAATACTCCCCCCGGTTTCATATGGGTTATCTGATATATAAAGATCAGCTCTTTGAGAATTAGAACCAAATGTTCCGTCTTCTGATTTATAATTATTCCATTCGCAAGATTCGTAAATTCTACTATTTACAACTAAACCGCAGTCTATGCAAATTTCACCGCCTTCTTTTTGGTCGCGGACGATATTTAAATGAGGACAACACTCTTCTAAAATGTTATTTTTAGTATTCTCTTTTTCTAGAATATCCGAAACCTGATTCCAAATGTCTTCCAGTAGACAGTCCGCCATTGGTAATCAATGTATTCACAATTACATAATTTGCGAAATATCTTAATAACAATATAAAAACGTAATATTTGTGCGCATTAATTTAGTTTTTAAATTATAATTACACTAATAATAATGGACGAAATAATTATATTAGAAAGAGAAGGATACAATATAACTTTGAATCAGGAAAAAAAAGTGTTTACAGTCAATTTAATAGCAGATACAGTATACGACGAAGTTGGGTTTCAAGAATTTTTAAAATATTTCGAGAATACGTGGATATACATTAAAGATAATTCTTTAATTTATTACTTATTTATAAACCTTGGTTTATGTAAAAAAGAAAATGAATTACCTCTTCCGGCTTACATTAAACTAATAAAAGCAATAACAGGACTTAATGATCTAATGATTAAACACTGTCATTGTATCGGCATCTTGACAGAGGGGTCAGAGAAATGGGAAAATGCATATAATCTTATAACTAAGATGTGGAGCCCACCTGAACAAAGGCCTTTAAAATTTACCCAGTCTCAGAATGAAGTTGATTTATTCTTCAAGACAAACAGGCTTGTAAAGTAAATTTGCGAAAAAATATGAATATTAAGTATGTAATGTATAATTAAATTATAATTTATCATGAAGATTATTACGTGGAACGTCAATGGTATTCGCTCTCGAATTTTTAATGAACAAATTAGTTCTAAACTCAAGAAGAATGAACTAATTTGTCCACAAGAATCTAGTCCTATGAAAAAGCTTATAGATGATTACTCTCCCGATGTAATATGTATACAAGAAACTAGATGCGGTTTAGAAAATGCTAAAAAGATATATATCCCCGGTTATAAATCTTTATTTAATCAATCTAAGATGGACGGGGCTAGAGCTGCAGATAGATATTCGGGAACTGCTGTTTTCTATAGAGAAAATATGAACATTCTAGAAATTTCTACAACTTTTCCAGGATACGAAGACCTAGAAGGTAGAGTTATAACAATTACATTTGAATCTTTTACTTGTATTACAGTTTATGCACCGAACAGCGGTACTAATTTTGACAACAAGATTTATTTTATGGAGGCTATGATTGATTATTTAAATAATATAAACGGACCGGTTGTATTTTGCGGAGATCTTAATGTTGCAGTTTCGACACATTTTGATAAAACATTAGTAGCCGAAGGTCCTGGGTATTACAAACATGAACTTGAATTTTACACAAATTTACAAGACATTGGATACTCGGATGCTATAAAAGACGATGACATCGTTTACACATGGTGGGACCCAAGAGCTCGCAAAGAAAACGGAATTGCTGCTACAAGAAATAGAAACAAAGGTTGGCGACTTGATTATTTCTTTACTAAGAACTTTAATTCTAATCAAATTGCCAGTAAATGTTTAAAGCATATTGGCGAAAATAATGAAAGTTTACCCCTGGCCAGTGACCACGCCCCGGTGTTATTGGAAATTAAAAATAACTTTACGATAATTTAATCACCGAAAACCATTTTAACACCCCTTTTAAACGGGTTTTTACTCAATAAAGAAGAGGCCCCGCCGGTTCTCACGTTTTTGTATTCTTCGTAAAGCTGAAATAGTACATAACCTGTAAATAAAACGGCGACCACAAGATTCATCCACCACAGAGATGTTGCGATGTGTCCTTCGCCGCAATCCTTCGACTCGCAACACCCCTTACCGCCTTTGGCCATTGCGAGTTCATTAAGAACCGAAAAGGTCATCCATGCCGATATGGCAACAATTAAAGCCACAAAGAAATTCATTTTATTTTAATGTAATCTAAATATTTTATTTTAAAATAAAATGAATTGCTGTCGCCGGGTCGGTAATATTTAATTATATTCTAAAAGCTTAAGTTTTAGTTAATGCTATTCATCCAAAAGTCCCTCAGTTTGTAACCAGATATCTTTAGATATAAATCTTTAGTATCTTTTTGTTTCTTTGTCAGTTGTTGTATGGTGTCTTCGCTAAATGTATGTATTTTCATGTCTGTTAGATACGTGTAGCTATTTTCTAATTTGATGTATTTTTTGTTTTCCAATTGTTTATTTATGTAGTCAAGTTTTTGACGAAATACCTTGATTTTTTCATCTATTACATCATTTACAAAGTTGATTCTCGCAGTCAAGATGTCTAATTCTGATTTAAATTTATTTACTAAGTTAGCCTGTCGCTTAATGTAGTATTCGTTCCTGATTCTCCAGAAATGATATATTATTTCTTCTGGGCTCTCCATTTTAACTATTTCATTTTTCTCATTGAATACATACATATTCTTAGATGATACGTGGCTTACAAGCTTTAGTTTCTTTTCAATTTCGTGGTTGTCTTTCCATTCGTATACGGTCTCGAGGGGCATTTTAATTTCAAAATATACATTTGTTTCGGTCGACATATTCTTGTAACTATAAATCGTATTTTCGGTTTCTAATTTATCAAGAAATGTCTTGTAGTCTTCCGTCCAAGAACCAACCGGCAGTTCTGTAACAGTAATTACATTTGCTTTAATATTGTAAATACCGTGCGTCGTCCATTTATTTTCTTCTACCTTTTTAACTCTTCCCGTAAAACCTTTATACCATGGTGTTATTTCCGCGATGTCTGAATCTTCATCTTCTACGAGTCTCAGAAGACGATCTTTGATGTCTTCTGGGTTGAAACAAGGAATGTCTGTCGAGAAACCGGTTCCGATACCGCATGCTCCGTTTATTAGAATAATGGGCAACGTCGGTATATAAAACTTTGGCTCGATTGACTGACCGTCGTCGTCGAGGTAATCAAGTAAGTCTAGGTCGTCGCTATGGAATAATTCTTTAAAGTTTTTCGATAGATGCGTAAATATATACCTTGGGCTAGAAGAGTCTTTTCCGCCAAGAAGTCTTGTACCAAACTGTCCAACGGGTTCCAGGAGATTCATATTGTTAGAACCCGTGAATGTTTGTGCAAGATTTACAATTGTATCTTGAAGACTTGTTTCCCCGTGATGATAGCTTGATACTTCAGAAACATAACCTGCTAACTGAGATACTTTTATTTCTTGGTAAAGATTTCGCTTGATGCACGCAAAGATTATCTTTCTCTGTGAAGGTTTTAGGCCGTCTATAAGACTGGGAATAGACCTTACATTGTCCGCTATAGAAAAAAGCACGAGTTCTTTATTGATAAGGTCTTTTATGTTTACCTTTTTAACATTATAATCGAGTGTTTTCGGGCTCTTGATGTTACTTAGAATCCACTTTTTTCTGGCATCCGCTTCTGTTTTAGTAAATGCTAGATTGAGATATTCTTCGTCTTCCTTTGATTCATTTTTGTAATTCAGTGTTTTCATGTCTTTGAAATATTCTTTTGCTTCGGCCGAAGTGCTAGTACCAAGACCCTTGTAATACTTCACTTTGAACCCCGAGATATTATTTTCGCTTTTGTACTTTTTATAATCATCCACGTTATAAAATGGGATAATCTGGTTTTTCTTTGTTAGTTTAATGACTGGCGTTACAAGAGATGAAATGAAGTCTGTCTTTAGAAGCTCTGGCCAACCATTTCCAATGAAGTTCACTATAAGACTTTTAATGTGAAATCCGTCGGTGTCTGCGTCGGTCATAATCATGATTTTGCCGTATCTTAGCTCAGAAATAGAAGAATACTTCTTGCCGGTCTGAAGACCAAGAATCTGTTTAATATTATTGATTTCTTCGTTTTTAGATAATTGAGCATAAGTCGCGGTTCTTGTATTTAGGAGCTTACCCCGGAGGGGGAAAACCCCATATGTGTCACGGCCGACTACAGAAAGACCAGATATAGCCGTAGCTTTTGCTGAATCTCCCTCTGTAAAAATAATAGTGCACAATTTTGAATCTTTTGTTCCAGCCTTGTTTGCGTCGTCTAATTTTTGAATTATAACCCGGTTGGTTTTCTTTCCATCTGTTTTTTGAAGAGACTTCTTTTCTTTAGCATCAGCGATAGCTAGAATATTCTCAATGATACCCATCTTGGCCACTGATGCAATAAAATCATCAGAAGCAGAGAATCGACTACCAAAATCTGAAATTTTGGTAATGTTCTTTTCTTTCGTTTGTGAAGAATAAGTAGCATTTTCTATAAGACAATTAATAAATACAAAAAGATTGTCCTTTACATATTGTTGTTTGATTGTTAGATTTTTATGTTTTTCTTGAATTAGTTCCGTGACCTTCTTGATTATAGGATTTACAACATGGTCGACGTGTGAACCACCGTCGGTTGTACTGATTCCGTTTACAAATGATATACATTGGAAACCGGTTTCTGAAGGGGCAATGCCAACCCGCCAACGAGAAGTCTCCTGGACAACCCGTGGACAATTTTTCTTAGGACCTATATAAGCTGAAATGTATTCAGAAAAGTCTTTAATTGTCAGTTTTTTGTCATTCATGTAAACACTTACATCTTTATTTGTAATTGCGCAAACGTCAAACACGCGTTTCGTAAGAACTGCTAGGGTATCGTCAGTGATGCCAACTGTTCCAAACTTTTCAAAGTCTGGTTTAAATGTAATCTTCGTGTACTCGCTTTTGCAATTAGAAATTTTAGGTTTATTAATTTTGCTTAGATTTTTTTCAAAAGTTTGGGTATATTTCCTGCCATCTTTTGCGGTCTCAATTGTGAAATATTCTGAAAAAATGGCGGTTAATTTAGCGCCCAAACCATTGAGACCCCCTGTTGTTCTTTTTTGCGAGTCGTCGTAATTACTTGATGTAAGAAGATTGGCGAAAATTAATTCTGGGATATAAATTTTATATTCTGGGTGAATTTCAATCGGGATTCCAGAATCATTAAAAACAGAGATTTCGTCGTTTTCTATTTTAATCTTAATACATTTAACAGACTTGTTCCGCTGAACTTCGTCTGCTGCATTTACTAATATCTCGTCGAAGATTTTAAAAATCCCCGGATTCCATTTACAAGACTTAAGTTCGGCTTTATTATCAGTTATTATCCAACAATCACCGGTTGTACATTTCGTATCACCGACGTACATACCGGGTCTTGCTAGAATATGTTCTATTTGCGTGTACTTTTTATAGTTCTCCGCCATAATAACTAATTATAAAATGAACTAAATTTTTAAACCAATTATTTTTTTGTAAAATTTTGGAACAAGGCTTAAGTGTCCGATTCTTTTAGTTTTTCAATCATTTCTAGAATTTGGTCCAACGTCCTGACTCCTTTAAATCTTGTAGTGTTATTTTTATATTTAATTATTGTATCGGGCAGTTTGTAAATATCATTATCCATTAAAAAAGAGGTAAAATCTTCATTTTCTGCAGAAATATGATAAAGCATACTGTTGGGGACCGTCACAAGAACTTTATCAAGGTCTGCGCAGGGGACGCACCAGTCTGCGCCAAATTTAAAAAATAACACCTTTTCTCCGAAATTAATATTATTAATAGAATTATAACTAGAAAGATTCTCGATTGTGACTCCCATTTTAATTTAATATAATATGTCTTTTTTAAGTTGTCTTTTTAAGTTTGTAATTGTTATTTTAAATTATATCCGTTTATAATAAATGGCGATATTAGATTTTTACACATTAGATCTTACAACATTGGTTATAATTTTATTAACTACATTAGCCGTTTTTATGCTTTTGAATTACGTTGATAAAGATAAAGGAAAAGAAAAAGACGATAATTTCATACTTAATATAACAATATCTATATTTTCTGGAATAATTGTCAGTATAATGTATTCATATGTAACAATAGAACCAGATGATTTATTAACAGCAAATTATTGGGACTAATTTGTTTTTTAAAATAATTATACATTATTATTATAATATGTCAATATCGTTGTCAAAATTCAACCCGAAAAAAATTGAAGAGAGACGATTATCTGGTTCCGGCCCTGCCACGTGTGTTTTTATTGGAAAAAGAGGAACGGGTAAAAGTACATTAGTTGCAGATATATTATATTATCTTAGACGAATTAATGCAGGCGTGGCAATATCGGCAACAGAAGACGGTAATGCATATTATTCAAGTTTTATACCAGATATATTAATACACTCTGAGTATAAACCTGAAATTATTCAACAGGTCATAACTCGCCAAAAAAAAGTAATAAATGCAGATAAAAAGAACACGGACGGAGATGTTTTTGTACTCTTAGATGATTGCATGTATGATAAAAGAATGATAAGAGACACCAACATACGCGGTATTTTTATGAATGGTAGACATTGGCGCATAACTTTTATGCTTACTATGCAATATTGCATGGATTTGCCACCAGATTTAAGAGCAAATATAGACTATGTTTTTATACTTAGAGAAAATATAATTCAAAATCAAGAAAAAATTTATAAGAATTTCTTTGGTATCTTCCCGCATTTAAGCGTTTTTCAAGATGTACTAAATAGTTGCACAGAAGGTTACGACTGTTTAGTTCTCGATAATACATCAAAAAGCAATAATATACAAGACTGCGTATTCTGGTATAGAGCAAAACCAAATAGAAATTTTAAAATAGGATCAAAAGAGCTTTGGAAGTATTGTCAGAAAAATTATGATGAAAAGAAAGCTAAAACAGTAGAAGAATATGATCAGAGGAAATTAAAAAAAAAGAATACACCAACCGTGACTGTTAAAAAGTTAAAAAAATAAAATAGGTTGCTCTTCTTTATTTATGTACATATTCTTTAATGTGTAATAAGTGTGTCTCATCTTTTTTTTCTTCGGAAACATTGTTCTTTTTTTAAATTTTTTGAAATAAAATAACTTACTAATTTGTTCAAAACTAATAAGTTTAGTTATTTCATAAAACATTTTATTTACATTACAAAAATTTATATTATCACTTAAAGTCCTATTTTTGATAATAATGTATAAGATATCCGAATCGTCCATAATATAAACTATATGTATATAATATTTTTTGATTTAGTTTTTAAAAACGATTTTATTTTAATAGCTTTTGGTTTATTGAAGTTTTCGCCTATATATTCAAGAAAACTATTAAATGACAAAGTATCTCGTATAATTAATAGATCCCTCTCCGTGTTGGTATAAATCCCTTGTTTTCTCAAGCTTTTGCATAATAATAAAAAATCGTTGTTTTCATAATCATCGTCGGTAATGTCAAAATATATTAACGAATTTAAGTACATATTAATTATTCCTTCTTTTAACGTGTAAGATTTCAACATGGACTCTTCCATTATAACAGGTATTATTGTTTTATTTCTATAGACGGCATAATTCCATTCTTTAAAACAATTGTCATTTATTTTATTCATCTTGACGGCGTCGTTTATTTTTAAACAATATGCGTTGGTTAAACAAACAATGAAAACTTTACAGTTATCGATTGCGGTTATTATCGAATTGTTTACATCCCTCCCCATATCATAGTGATCAAACCACGTAGAATAGCCACATTTATTCAATTTGTCACATAAAATTTTACACCTATTGTGATTATTTCTTCCCGAACAGTCGCTTCTCCAAGTATGCGATATAAAAATATCTTTATGCATTTTAATTTAAAGTTAGTTTATATTTAAAAGTAAACTTAATGCATAAAATTAATAAATTATTACAAATTCCTCAATATGAGCAGAGATCCGATATGTGGTTTAAACAACGTGAAAACAAGCTTACTAGTTCTGACGCGGGTACCGTTTTGGGTCTTAATCCGTATCAAAAACCGCACGAAGTTCTTTTAAAGAAATGCGGTTTTGATCCAAAGCCTTTTGTTGGAAATGTTGCCACGAGACATGGGCAAAAATACGAAGATGAAGCCATAGATAAATATTGTGAACTAACAGGTCAGATTAATTATAACTTCGGACTTATAGCCCACGAAGACGTGTATAATAATAAAGATTATTATTGGATGGCAGGATCACCGGATGGAATAGCTTTTTCTAAAACTAATGATCAAGCCGTCCCGGTTCTTTTAGAAGTAAAATGTCCATATAGAAGAAAAATTAAGTTTGGTAAGATTCCGGCGTATTATTTACCACAAGTTCAGCTTAATCTTTTTATTTGCGATCTTATGGTAGCAGATTTCATAGAATATCTTCCGCCAGATACCATGAATATAGTAAGAGTATACAGAGATAAAAAATGGTTGGATAAAAATATACCCATATTGCAAGAGTTTTGGCAAGAAGTGGAATACTACAGAAATAGCGACATTAGATTACATCCAAAATTTCCAAAACAAAAAAGGATCCTCGACTTAGCATCCGGTGAACCCGAAGAAGAAAATATTCTACTCGAATACGCGTTCAGAGAATAAAAGATACGTTAATATTTTACAAAAAAAGATATTACTTAAAAGAATATAATATACTACATTAATAAAATGGGTATTCGCGGACTAAATACCGTTATTAAAAGGTGGGCACCGGATGCTATCCAAACCCGTGACATCTCGAAGTATAGAAACTCAAAAGTTGCGATAGATTGCAGTATTCTTCTTTATAAATTTAAATACGCATCAAGGGTTGAAAATTCGCATCTTATAGGAATTGCAAATAGAATTAAGTTTTATCTCATGAATGATATACTCCCCGTTTTTGTATTTGACGGAACTCCGCCAGATGCAAAAAAAGTAACCCTCGTTAAGCGTCAAGCTGCAAAAGAAAAGATGTACATTAGATTGGAAGAACTTCGCGCAAAAGAACCAGAAACAGACGAAGATAATAAAGCTATTCAAGAAGAAATAGAAAAACTGGTTTCTCAACTAATTGTAATTAAAAAATCGCATATAGAAGAAAGTAAAGAACTTCTTGAAAAGTCTGGAATTCCTTATTGTACAGCCCCAGAAGATGCTGAAAAATACTGTTCATTCTTACAGAAAAATGGTCTAGTTGATTATACGGTAACTGATGATACAGACGCCAGTACATTTGGTTGTCCCATAATTCTTAAAACATCTATTAATAGAAATATAATAGAAATAAATACGGATATAATCTTGCAGCGTTTCGAAATGACGCGAGATTCTTTTGTAGATTTCTGTATTCTTTCTGGTTGTGACTATACCGATCCCATACCACAAATAGGTCCTGTTACGGCATTTAATTTAATAAAAAAATACGGATCAATTGAAGAGATTCTTAAAGTTTTAAATAAAGAAGCGCCAAATTTTAATTACCCTGTTTCTAGAAAAATTTTTAAAGAATTTGATTACGAGGTCCCAAATAATTTTGAAAAAATTAACATAGACAAAAAAACATTAATCAATTTTCTAAATTTGCACAATTTTAAAGAAAACGTTATTTCAAAATTTATTAAAATTTTATTTTAATTTTATTTTAATTTTATTTTTTTTTCTAAACTATATATTAAAATAAATTATGACTGATATGCTAAGTTTGTTCTTCGGTAAGAAGCGCCGAGTTCGCAAGGCGAAGCGCTCCCCTGGTCGCCGCCCAAAGCGCGACCACTACGTTAAGTCGCTACCAAAATCGCGGGCATTCGTAACCGTCAGGGGACGTAAGCGTAAGCTTCACCGCGGTACCAACGGTGGTCTTTACTACCGTACCAAGTCTGGTCGCCACTACGTTCCTGCCAAGGTTCTCAAGCGCCGCGGTCACCTTCTATCTCCGAAAAAGCGCCGCGTCCGGCGCGCGGTCAAGAAACTCCGTAAGAAGCGTCGCAAGCTCAAGATGACCAAGGCCGCGGTTAAAGCTCGCCGCGCCTACCGCCTTCGTAAGAAGCGCATGTCTCGTTTCGGTTGGTAAATATATGATTAATAACAGGCTGTAATTAAAATAATAAAGCAATTTAGAATTATTTTATTATTTTAATATATTAAATTTTGTTTACTTTTCCTAATTAAAATCTAGGTCGGTTAATTTAAGATCTTCGTGTTTAATAGCAATTATTTTCTCTATAGATCTAACCGTGCTCGGTATTTTTTTAAAATCATTCACTCCAATTATTTCAATTGTATCATTGAAATTAATATCTATGATACAATTCTCTTTATAGTTCTTTAGCGACTTGATTAAACTTATGCATTTATGTCCTTCGGGATCTGAATTATAAATTTTCGCAAACAAGATTTCATTTTTGAAAATAGTACTGTACAATTCAAGATCTTCGTTGTTTTCTTTTACCAAAAGGTTAAAAGTTATCAAATTAGATGGTTTCCATTTAAAACATGAGTAATTTACTCCGGTTATGATAGGTAAATAATTAGGAATCATAAAAATTTCTTCAGAGTCTTTAAAGTCTTCTTTATAAGAATTAATTGATTCTGAATAATCAGTAATATTAATAAGAATGCTGCTAGATTGTATATTATGTTTAAAAGTTTGCGCTTCTGCTATGCGATCTAAATAAGTAATTCTATTAATCTTGCTCCCACAGCAAGAAAATGTATCATAAAGACAGATTTCTTCCGGTTTATAAGAAATATCAAAAATGGTCCCTTGATAATATTCATCTGGGCAATTGATATTAACTTTATAAATAGTTAAATCCTTAAGAATTGCTACAGATGTATTAATTCCATTTTTATCCAAAAACATAAATAAAATAGCTCGCTTTGTATCTACCGTGTCTTTTTTGTAAAAAATGTATTTATAATTCCTGAGTTTGAAAATGTATCTTTTTTCAATGTTCACAGAGTTCTGAAGAGGGAAATATATGTCTCCTTTCCCGGTCCAGCTATTATTCAGTAAAAATATAATTTGTTTTTTAAAGCTTTCATCTGAGATCTCCGATTGCATTATAATACTATATAATCAAACGGTCTCTTTAAATAAATTTAAAGCTAACATATTATCTATTACTACCAATGTCTTTCACTTCAAAAGAAGAAACTCTTGTAAATTTCCTATTAAATTATTATAAATCTAAAATAAGTCTTTTTAAAGATATAATTTATCAGAGCACACCATTGAGTCTAAGGCTTCTTGATTGGTTGGTAACAAATTATGCTAAAAAGTATAATATAATATATCCGCTTGGCAACTCCGGTGAAATTATATATTTTAATATATACCTTGATTACAAAAATCAATTAAAAGCCTATTCAAAAAAATTTTTTGATCCATTTTGTAGACAGAAACGCCTTATCATAAATACTACAACGTTTAAATGGAGAGAATACACAGAGGACAGTGTTTCAGACGCGGAAATTATTACAACCGTCGGTCAGCTTAATTTTTTTAGGTGGTTTATAGATAATAAGATACTTGATTATGCCCTGTCAAATATTAAATTTATAGACGCAGACATGATAAATACAATGACCTACAAAAAGAAAGGTAAACGGTCAGTGTTATCTCCGAGCGCAGTAAAAGGTATATATACTAATAAATGTAACGTTACGATTAAATTCAAACCCTAGTTATTTAGAGAAATAATTTATTTATAATTATAAAATGGATCATCCTCTAAATATTTGGCTAAAGTCGACCGGAAAAATGGTAACAGATTCTAACAAACAAACTATAACTCATTTTATGTTTGACGGAGGAAAACTAGACTTGTCAGAAGACCACGAAACGTTTCAAATTATCTACAGCAAATACATAAAATATAAAAACTGTATAGTAGAAAGAAAAACTGAATTTTTTAAATTTTTTGTAGACCTTGATATACTTTCTGAAGAAATCGTAAATATAGAAGAATATATAATTCTTATACAAAACACCTTGAGTAATTTGTATAAAAATAATTCTTTACTATGCATAGTAACGGGTGCTGATAAAAATAAGGAAATAAGTAAACACGGAACGCTGTATTTTAAACAAGGATTTCATTTGCATTGGCCTGAAATTTTAGTAGACAAAGCTACATCATTGGCTATTCGTAGAAATCTTATAGTAAATTTAACGAATGTTTTTGGAAAAAACGAGAAACACTTAGACTCTTGGGAAAAAATAATAGATCGGTGTGTTTATGAAAATAATGGCCTCAGATTAGTTGGTTCAGATAAATGCACTATATCAGACGGTATTAAAAACTACGAAGAGAGAATTTATATACTCAAAGACGTATACACAGGGGGAGAAAAAAATAAAGCTTTATTTGATTTTTATAATAAAGATACATTTCAATTAGTTAAAAATACTAGCATAAGAAGCGACTCTAACAGTATAACAGAAGTAAGAGGACTTGCTGAATATGTAGAAATAGAAGAAAGTACTGAAAGTAATTGCGGAAATCTTATAAATCTTTCTAAAAATTCACATGAATACGAATCAATTGAAAAATTTTTCAAACTTCACGCAGTCGGATATCGAGTAGAAGACATCCGCGCTATTTCACAAGTAAAAGACAAATGTATGTATCTAATAAATTCAAAGTCTAAGTATTGTCAAAATAAACAAGGCTTTCATACTAATAATCACATCTATTTTAAACTCAGTCCAAGCG
>Ga0181404_1000162_pt1 | contig 19920 bp, 20 predicted proteins | sample 27SPOviralmetaG_FD_130133 | JGI IMG/M metagenome (GOLD analysis project Ga0181404, IMG submission 130133) | Marine viral communities from the oligotrophic San Pedro Time Series (SPOT) site, San Pedro Channel, CA, USA - 27 SPOT_SRF_2011-10-25 | ecosystem: Environmental > Aquatic > Marine > Strait... | reverse complement strand
TTTAACTAAAATTGGATTTTTAAGCGACAATTAAATTGTTTAATTTTTTTGCGATTATGTATTCAGTATGTGCGAACGAAAGAGACTAAAAATAGAAATGGTTATGAATAATGACGTGCGTGGAGGCTTTGGCTCTATCACTTACAATATGAATATATCTTGGTTTATCCTTACATTGGAAGAGCGTGGCTATCTACTGAATGTGCGTGGAGAAGACCTAGACGAAGACGACGTTTTTTGGGCGGATATGGAATATATTATTCAGACCGTGGTAGACAACAATCTTTACGCTACTAATGATATGGACGAACTTGTTTGTGAGACACTGCTAGACGACGCAGATACATACCGCAAAATAGAACAATATTTTACGCCACGTGAGGAGAAGGAGTGGTGCGACAATGCTATATCCGCTATGGAAGAGGCGGACTGCGGTGATATAATTGTACTGGAAGACGTTGGCGGACACGACATAGAAGCCGAGGTTATTCGTGGCAATATGCTAGCCGTGAAGACGCTAGAAGATAGGGCTTTATTGCGTGAGAAAGTACCCGAGTGGTTTATGGATAGCCACGTTGGACTACTCTGTGAGGCTAACTAATTAAGGATAATTGGAAATAATATGTGCGTGGCTTATAATCATTTTTTATCGCCCAATTTTTTCTCGGGGATAAATCCTTTAACTAAAATTGGGTTTATAGCAGACAATTAAATTGTTTATTTTTCTTGCGACAACCGATATAACAATTTACAGACTATGACCCAATTTATCACTGAATATCCGACTACCCCAATCCGTATCCAAACTCCCTATGGATATGCTAATGTACCGTGCGACTTTAAAAACCCCGAAGTACACCTTGCTATTACTAAGGAGCAATCTATTAATAGCAGTATACTAGAAGACGAACGTGTAGGAAAAGCACTTCTTAATATGTGCGAGGCTTTAGAAGAATGTAGAAAAGAGCAGATTAAACACTTTCTAAAAGGGCAAAAAGATACTAAGGATTTCTGTAAGGCTGGGCTAGCAGAATTAACCGAATTCAGCGAGGGACACCCTATTAAGGAACACGTTAAACTACTGTATAAATTCTTTGTAGCAATGACTATTTTTCAGAAGGACAAAGTGCTAGAACTGGAGGCAGAAATAAAAGAACAAAACTATAAACTACTGGAAGTGGCTGAGGACGGCGTGGATAGTGGAGAGTTTTTGGAGGGCAGATATTTAGAGTTTTCTAACCTACTAATGGATTTGGGTAAGAACATTATCGCGGTGGTAAATTATGCCAATAAATGCGATTTTTGGCGAGACGGTAAGGACTATATCTAATCCTACGGTTTCTACGGAAAATACGGGTGTTTTTAAAACTTTTCTGAAATCATTTTTTTTTTTTTTTGCTGGAAAAAAAACTTTTTCATTTGGACTATTACAAAACTACGGAAAAAATTAGGTATGTTTCGTAAGAAATTTGTTAGCACTTATTTTCTAACATAATTGTATACAATATGAAGAACTTTAATCTCATTTCTCCAAAAGGCAATGGCAGTGAATATACAGTACGATTTCAAGACCCTATTGTTATAGGAAAGAACTCACAGATTGAATTCAAGTTTGCTGAATTAGAAAGGGCTGGTGAGGTAGTCTTTCAAGAGGACCAAACAGTAAAGATAACCGTAGACGCTAGTAATGTGCTACCAAGATTAGACCCTACTGACGGTACGTCGCCAAACAATTTGTTTACTGACGACGCAGACAACGAAGCGGTTTCTATAAAAGCGGGTGTGTATAGTTATAATGAACTGGTAAATCAATTAAGCACTGCTTTAGGTCAAAGCGGGGGTTTAACAACTAGATTAAACTTATACGAAGGTATTTCTGTTAATACTGACTTAAGCCAAGATACACAAAGAGATATAGGCTTCGGCATACAATATGGCGGTACATATACTCAGTCAAAAGATACTCCCGCTATTACACCATTATTTGCTAATAATATACAACTTGGAGATTTTATCGCCAATGGTGAAATTGTTAAGACTGGTGGGGTGGCTTCAACTCTAGACGGTGGTGCTATGCTACTAAATAAATACGTCCACCGATATATGATAGACGTATCTAATCCTCTACCACCAAATGAAAACCAAAATTACGTTCTTCTTAAAGGAGTAAAAACTTGTGCTAATCAGACTGGAGACATTCACTTTGGGCTTTATGGAGCCGAAGTTTCTGAAACACTAGGTACTGGTACTAACAGATTATTTGCTAACGGTACTACGGCTATTAATCCTTTAAATTCTGACGGAGCAAACGGTGGTACTACTAGTGGTAATGAATACTTACCAGTTTATGTAGGTATGAAGGTAGCGAAATACGGTGGATTAATACAGATTTACGAGGGACGTAAGGGAACTGGTGGTATGGGGATTGGCGACGCTATTTACGATTGGGCTAATTCTACCCAAAATATAGAAAGGGCAAGAGTAGTAGCAAACTTTAGAGTTAGTGACCTATTTAATGAAACCGATAATCCATACTTTATTTTTCAGACATTCCAAACTCAAGCGGGACCAGCACCGATTTTTTACCGTGTAATTGTTTTAACTGCCGACCCAAGTGGCAACAGCGGATACAACCAAAAAATCATATATGATAGTAGAGTATTTGGACGTTTCTTACCAGCAACATTAGAAGTAGGAGACCTTACCTATGGTGTCGCACCTAATGCTATAGCAAAAGCAAGGTCCCAAGTCCCCTTTAACCCAGTTATTTGTGCCACCGACGCTGATAATGGCTTTGAAATTAGATATCCACGGAGTAGAATGTCAGACGTTGCCATACAAGCGGACAGTATTATACTTGATTATTCACTAACATTTTCAGACGAACTAGCCAATGCCCTAAATATCGCCCCAGTTAGTGGTACACTATCCAATATGAGACCATACTTTACATTGCCACGTGATTATTATAGTCGCTTCTTAACATTTAATGCTGTAAATGAGGGCAAATTCTTACACGTAAGTAATATCGCTAACCCTTGGAAGAGAGATAGTTATGCTATCTTCATTGACTTACCGTGTAATAATTATAAGAACTTAAGTTCTAAATTAAACGGTGGTTTTAGAAAAAGTGTGTTAGCAAATATCCCCGCTCCGTTCGCTAGTGGCGACATTATTCCAGCAGATAACAGCAACAACAATATTGTAGCAGTTTATGAACCATACCAGTCTGTAAAGAGCGACCTATTGAATAATGAAATATCAGTAAACTCATTTAAGATTACTATCCTAGATATGAAAACAGAATTACTGGCTAAACAACTTAGCAGTTCAACAGTAAACTTCAGTATTTTATGTAGCGACTGTGCCGAAAAAATTAAGTAAATTTTTTGTCTAACTTTTTTTTAAAAAGTTTATTAGATAAAAGTCAAATCGTTTTTAAGACCTAATTTGTAGCAAAAATACCAAGTCCCAAAAGGTGGGGTATATCCAATTTTTTTTTTAGTAATATGACTAAAAGTAGGTCTGTTGTTGGGTATAATTAGTTGTAAATGCTCTTTAAATAAATTCTGAAATTTTTTAGTCATAAAACAATTGGGCTTAGCAATTAAAATAAATGGGGTGTCTAATTCTTTTAATCTATCGCAAATTTCAAACCACTTAGAATAGGGTGGATTATCTATTATTATGTCATAATTAGGAGTACTATTGAAAAAATCTTTGTCTTCGTGAATTATATCTAAGCCCATTTCGGCGAAATATTGCTTTTGTTTTCCGTCGCTATAAAACGGCGACCAAATAATCTTATCATTAGGTATAAAATCTTTTATCATTTCCCACCCCCTTTTATCAGTAGTATAATTATCAGTGTCTTTGTCTTTAGTAAAACTCATTGATATAAATTTACTAGAAATTTATTATTTTTTTTTTCCTTTCTTAATAAAAATACTCTCTATATCTCTGTTTTTGTTCTTTCTTTCCTTAGCAATTATCTTATCGCTTAGTGGATTTTTACCTAAAATACGTCCCATAGCCACCGCGTCTTTAGACTTAAGTTTCTTAGATTTATCAATAACTGGGGTCGCTAGTTTTTTCTTCATATTTCTATAATATTAACAGTAGAATTTTTTTCTATTGTTTATTTATACATAATGGCTTCCCTCCAAGAACTTACAAACTACGAGGCAACTTCTCCCGATAATGTTATGGACGTAAGAACTGAATTCTTAGAACCAATCCACTCCACTGGCAATACATTCAAGCACACATTTAGAATAGATACTATGGGTTTCTTAGACAAAAATACCCTACTTTGTTTCAAGCCTTTAGCAAATGCCAACAGTGGTAATTTACGTGCTAATACTTTCAACGGTGTTTTAGGTAGTGTTAAACGTGTACGCCTTCTTTTCGGCGATTTTGAAATCCAAGACTTAGATAGCGTAGGTATGTGGGCTACACTTAATCACCTCCTTAAAATGAGACCCGATAGCAGACTTAAGAAAATGGGACACTACTTAGCCAATCAATTACACACTGAAGTCCTTCAAGATACCGACACAAGTATCTCGGCTCAAGGTGGTCTCGGACAAACGGGACAAATATATCCTAACAATGATACTAGTGGTATTAACTATGGTCTCTTTGACAACTCCAGTGCTACTGGTGGTGGTAATGTTGCTATCAATTCATTTGCTATTACCGATACTGCTGGCAGTAATATTAAATGTGCTATCCCACTTGGTATGCTAGTCCCAGCATTAGAAGAAAGAAATATCCCCCTATTTTTATTCACAGATTATAAGGTTTTCTTAGAGGTAGAATTTAATTCAGCCACTAGTGAATGGTGTAATAACATAGGCAATAATGCTTACAATGCTAACGCTAATTTATCAGCCACTGACGGTACAGTCCAGTTTACCGAAGTAGAATTGCTAATTGACTACCTAATCTTCCCCAGTAAAGTCCAAGAAGACTACCGTGCTGAAACTCAGAGCGACGGTGGGCTTACATTAGATTTTATGAATGTAGCCTCAGTAGAAAAGACAATCCCAGTAGGCTCAGCAAATATTAAACAGCAAGTAGAACACAGAATTAACGCTGTAGATACAGAAATCCATTACTTACAGCAGATTAAGAAACTACCAGCCTCCGTTAACGGTTGGAATAGAGTGCTATTAGACCAACGCTCCGACGCTATCTCAATACAAAACATTCAGTACAATATTAACGGTGTAAATGTTTTCCCCGAGCCAATTTTCTCACCACTTCAGCACTATAATCAGTTAGCATACAATCTAGGACAAGACCTTCAGTTAGATAAGCCCTTCTTCTGTAAAGACCCAAACACTTGCTCGTCCCTTCTCTCCCCACCTTCGGGGCAGATATTGGGTAAGTTTAACGTTAACGCACTAGACTTACAGTCAACCCACGGTAATGGTATGATTAGAGGCAACGGTACAATGATAGGAAACTATCCTATCCGTGTTATCTATGAAAGAAAACCACTACCAAGTACACAGAGTGAAGTCACTGGTAATCCAATTGCTTGCGAGGCTGAAATAGGAGTAATGGACGTTAACTATTTCGTAGGACAAACCCGCTTAGTAAACGTTGTCTCAATGCCAAATGGCGGAATGAATATTGGAGTAAGCAATCTTTGATTGATTTATGATTATGATTTTACTTGATTTAAGGAATAAATCTTCTCTTTCTATATTATAATGGCAAGCATTTACATAGACGCTAATGCTAACAATTCTAAAGTTATAGACCCTACTACTAACAATAGATATGAATACAAAATTAATAATGGATTACAATTACCCACTGGTACTAAAATTTCTGTTGCTAGTTCTTTCATTAATCAGAAGGGTATTGCTGGTGGCTCTATAGAGATAGACGAGGATATAGAAGAGGAGTTAGTTTATGGTTATTATATGAGTGATACCCTAATGGGTGTGCCTACAACGGGTGATTTAATGGACGTAGAAGACGATTTTGACGACGAAGACGACCGTGTTGGCTTAGACTTACTAGCCCCCTTTAACTTCGTACAAAACTATCTTAACCAATTCATTAATGAAGGAGACACTAACTATGATAATGCTAAATGGTCTCCAAGTCCTATTAGAGGTAGAACAGAAAACCCAATGCCTTTGCTAACAGTAGCCCGCACGAACTATCCAGGTGGTACAAGAAAGTTTAAACAATATAACGCTACGGGCTACGAGAGTACGGGCTGGAGTTATGCTATCCCACTCCTTAATAAATCTACTCTAAAAATTAAGAAAGGTGTTTACACGCTACAAAAACTAGCCGACATAATTACCAAACAGTTAAACGGCTTAGAACTACCCGACAACGTTGCTAGGACACAGTTTCAGCAGTCCAAAGACGACGGTAAGTTTAATGGTATGTTAACTAATAATAATTTTGCTAGGCAAGTAAAGGTAGAATATTCGCAAGTTGGGTCTAGTGGGAAATTGAATAGCACATTTGTTGACCCTAGCACGGGCGAAGAGCAAACTACATTAGAAACATATGATTTTAATGGGGGTATGAATGTTAGAAATCATTACTTTCCTAAAGGTTCGCGGGTACAAGTAAATAATATTGTTAACTTTGAGGACTTAGGCGACGGCTTAGTATTTACCTCGCCATTTCAGTATAACCTCACTAACGCACAATATGACGACTGGATTAGTAGCAATAATAGCCAAGCACAAAGAGACGCTAATACATTTTTTGTAGATAATATTAGAGCATTAACTCCCAGTGATTATGTGATACCTTCGGTATTTGCTGTTAGACCTAGTTTTTTTACAAAAAGTATAAACTATGTTACTGCTGGTAAAGCAGACGTTATTTTAGCACCCGACTATAACGGCTTTGGCACAGCGGGTGCTGGCTACGACCACTACCCCACTAGCACTGGGTCTTCACCGAAAACTTTTGCCCCGTCTTTGTTCGCATTTAGTAGCGACGTATTAGGTGATAATTTGGTTAGCCAAAAGGGAGCGTTCTCTGAATACTGCTACATATATGAAAACAATACTATATTACCCCAGGTGAATAAACTAAATCCTTCGGGTGAAGGGGGTGGTTTGTTTCCAAATACAATGTATTTTAATCAATTCGCAAAAGACCAAGAGGGAGAATTACCAGTATTATTTACGGGACAAAATATGACAGACCATTCTATATTTTTTACTAATAACAATTTTCCTAATGACAGTATGACAGTAGGGACTACTGGCTTTGAGATATCTTTTGACGATACAAACAGAACTAGTTCATTTCAATTAGACCATTTACACGAGCCACGTCGCATTCCAACGTACGATAAGTTAGGTAATGAAATGGATAATCCTTCTATGGAGTGCTACTATATTCAGAGAACAGTAGATATAGGTAAAAATATAAACGACCTAGACGGTGGTACTAATTTGGCTAGCGATTTTCCCGAATTATTTTACTTTGAAACCAATGCTGATAACGCTCAAGTGTCTACGAATAATAATGTACTTGTAAACAATCTTAACACAATAGCCCAAAGAATTAGTGGTGTTTTTATGAGAAATTTTGCCTTAAATACGGCACAGAGACTAAGAACAATACAAAAACCCGAAGACAGAATAACACACTATGACGATTTTCTAACATTTGACGACTTTTTTAATACAAGAGAGGAGGCTAAGAGTGCTTGGGCTACTACTATTTGGGCTAAACTTGGTTTTACATACGAGCAAATATGTTCTAGCGATAGTTATGAGAAGTGTAAATATTTTAATCTAAACGAAGAAACATTGGCTGGGTTTACTACCGACGCGGGGGTTTCTTCTAGTGTTATTCCTATGGTATCTACAAAATATACTGATATAAAAGCGACAGCCACCCCCAATATGGGGGTTGAAAAAACATTAAATGCTGGCGTACAATATTTTAACAATGCTGATATGAATGTTCCCAGTAAGAAAGCCGAGGCAGTACAAAATGCTAACGACCCCGATAAAATAGCACAATCCAATAGGACTTACCAGTACCAATCTTCCTTTTACGACTATGCTGTTATGGGCTTAGTCCAAACAACGGGCAAACAAATACAAGCAAGACAATTACCAACACTCAGTAAGCACGGTTATTTTCTTATAACCAGTAATCTAGGCACACAAGGTGATATTGTTAACAATAGCGACCCAGTAATTCTACTAGATACCGTACCTAAGAGTAATTTAGCAAACCAAGATTTCATTTTTAATAGAAATGATTTAGTCCATACACTAACAAATCCAGTGTCTCTTAATTCTATTCAGATTAACATTCTAAATCCCGATATGACTAACCCAACATTGGCTGGCGATAGTAGTGTGCTACTTAGAATAGACTATCCATTACCAAAAGAAACAGTTATTAGAAATAATGTTCTAGATAATCAAGCAGTACAGTTTGTAGAAAATTCGGTTATACAGCAAGAAAAACAACAGCAACAAGCATTAAGCAAAAAATAATATCTATTAATATATTATTATGTCTAAGCAAGGAAAATTGATTATGTCTTTTCACCAAGGCGGTAAAGTTACCGACGGTAAAGGTAAAAAAGTTAAAGCAACAGCAGTCCAAAAGAAAGCCATTCAAGCAACAAAAAAAAAGTGTAAAGCACCTAAGCCAGTTACCGTTATTAAGCACTCTAGTAGTGGTGTCCCAGTAGTATCACATTGTCGCGGTAAGCGTGCTGGTCGTGGTGGTGCCGTTGCCTCTGAGGCTCCGCGACGTGTAGGAGAAACTAAGGGTGCCTTAAGTAATGCTACCCTTAAAGCATTAGGTAAAGCACCAGCCAAGAAAGCACCAGCCAAGAAAGCACCAGCCAAGAAAGCACCCGCTAAGAAAGCACACGCTAAGAAAGGTCTTACACGGTCTCAAGCCATAAAGATTGTATTTGCCGAACAAAAAGCAAAATTGTTAAAGGAAAACCCAAAATATAAGTTTAGCAAGTTAGGACAATCTGCTACTGGTATGGGAGGCAAAAACAGTTTTGACGTAGAAAAAGGCGACGATATATTCTTACAAACCCTAGATACAGACGCAGTAGACGCATTGACGAAGGGCGGACCAGTTCCCGCACCCGCTAAGAAAGCACCCGCTAAGAAAGCACCCGCTAAGAGAGCGGGCGAAACTAAGGGTGGCTTAAGTAAAGCAGTCCTAAAAGGTATTGGTAAAGAACCAGCCAAAAAAAGAATTAAAGTTAAAGGTACACGTGCCTTAAGAGCGGGCGAAAAAAAGGGTGCTTTATCAGAGCGTGTTGCTGGCTCACTTGCTAGAGCAAGAGAGCAAAAGCAGAGAAGTTCTAATCCTTCTATGGGTTATGCCTAAACTTTATATTTGTTCCAAATATCTTTGTCTACCACGCGGGCTTTGCGACCTAGCAGAACAGAGGCTAGCCTAGCCCTCGCCCAGCCTTGGCTGGACGTATTAGGACGTGAACCCGCACTATAATATGCCCCTCTACCTTTAGACAGTACTTGTTTTATACCTTCTCTTTTTAATAAATTCTTACTAATAAAACTGTCATTAGTAATTTTTGTGCCATATTTCTTCTCAAAGTCTACAACGTGTTTGCTACGCTGTGGTTTTGGGGCTGACTTCAGTTTAGGTCTGTCAGTGCCTTTCTTAATGGAGGCTACTTGTTTGGCTTTGTCGGCTTTGCTTAGCCCTTTAGGTACATATTTTTTAGGTAATCCAGTTTTTTTATCCTTAGCAGTGCTTACTCTCTTTAATTTTTTATCCATATATAATATAAAAGAAAATATGGCTACTTTAACTGAATTACGTGCTAAAGCAAAAGAATTTGGAATTAAAGGATACTACAAAATGAAAAAGGCTGAACTAGAAACACGCCTTAAGCCCAAAAGAATTAAGGTAAAAAGGAAAATAATAAAAAAAAAGGCAAAAGAGGGGTCTAAGGAGGTAGTTCAAAAACTAGAACTAGAAGACTTGACAAAAGACGAAACCCAACTTATCGCACAGCAACTGAAAAAGGCTGTTAAGAATATGACCTTTACACAAGCAAGTCAAGAGGTAGTTAAATTCGTACAAGACAACCTAACAGACGGGGGGATTTCTGCTAGCCAGTTAGACGGACAGAGAACTTTAGTTAGAGCATTAGCACTAATGAAACTAAATGTTTTTACCCTTGATAAATTAATAAAAATAGAAAATGCTGAAAGTTATTACTACAATGCTACTAGTATGGCAGAAATGGCTGGAGACGACGACGTTTACCAGTATCTAGACGACGAAGACGAAGTTGTTCTAACTGTACCACTAGACCTAGACGACCTTTCGGGGGTAAACAAAGAATTTGCCAAAGAAATAGAGGACGCAGATAGTTATGAAGCAATATACGGTATTGCTTTACAATTCTTAAGAGATATTGCTTTTGAAGAAAAATATGATAATGACCTTAAGAATATTGCTAGTAATTATGTATTTGGCGACCCCGAATTAGAGGATATTTTTTCATACAACTACAAGGAATTAAGAGAAGCGTTTGCTACTTATATTGCGTTAGATATATTTGGCAATGAAGAACTAACTATGTATGACGATTTAGACGACGACGAAGACGTAGATATAGAGGAGGCTAGAGATAAAATAAGATTTAGCAGTTTGGTAGAAAGAATTAAATTAGATTTAGGGGCTGGTGATTTAGAGATTACAGCAGTCCAATTAGAGGATTATGACGCAGACGAGCAAGAAGAAATATTTGGTAAAGTCTTGGCTATTAAGGACGACGACGGCGATTACTTAGGCAAAATGTCTGACGAAGGGGTACGAGATATTGTTAATGAAATTAATGCGAGAGGAGAATGGATAGATAAATTGCCTAATTTTGCTAATATACTGAGTGGCTTAGTCTATGGATACCAATCAGACGCAGATATATATCAAGATTTAGCAGATATTAACGAGGAAAGATATGTAGACTACTATGGGTTTTCATTTACTAGAAATGAATACATAGACGGCAGACGTTTTACAGTTGCTAGTAATAACAGACTAAACGATATATTGCGAGAGTTGGAGTTAGATAGTGATATGATTGCTAGTGCTAATAAATTACAAGAGATAGCAATGCTAAGATTGTCGCAAGGAGAGCCAGTTTTTGCTTAAGTTTTTTATAAAAAACTTCTATGTAGATTATATAACTAATGGCACTTCAAGATTTTACTGTTATTTACAATCGTGTACCAATTCTTGTAAGAGCAAGGAATAAGAGAGACGCTATAAAAAGGGTTGTTAAAAAGGAATGCGACGGAAAAGACGGTAGTAATGTGCTAAAGAGTGAAAAATATTTAGAGCAAAATATTCTACCCGAGTTAAAAACACTAGCAGACGCGAGTGAAACAATCTATAAATATCAAGACCTTAAAGCGTGTATGTATTTTTTACGCTATGACGCTGACCCACAAATTGTAGAATGCGACGACGAAGATTTCATAGAAACTATTGTAGACTACTCTGAATTTGTTTTAGAAAAATATGGTACAACATTCAGAAGAGAATTAAAAAGACCAAAGAGAGAACAAATTCATTCACCAGCCTACAGTAGAAGTGCTATGGGTAAGAACCCCGAAAAACGTGTAGCATTTTTAGAATTTTGGGATAGATATTATAATGAATATTTTGATAAAGAAAGTGTTTCAGAAACTGCTAAGAAACAAGCCGTAAAAAAAGACGTTGTTTTAAGTCCCGAAGACGACCGTACGATTGACAAAGAGTTTGATTTTAAAAGAAAAGCCCGTGCTAAAGTAGCGAAGAAAGAGAAAAGAAAAACTAATGTTGGGGCTAGATTAAGAACACCTAGTCCCGAACCCGAACTATTTCCTAGTCAATTTCCCCTACCAAGAGACGAAGCGGGTATAGAAGGTAAAAGGTTAATAGACCTAGAAAGAGACTATTTGAGACGCAATGAAGAAGATTTAAGATTAAGACAAGAAGATTTGGCACGCGGAGAAACTAGTAATTTTGTATTCGGTCAATTAGAACGATTACCGACGTTAATAGAACAAAGTAAGAGTAAAATTGCTAAGTTAATTGCTGAAACACAGCCCCAACGTCTAACTACTGGTGAAGTGGCTGTTCCCGAACCCGCTCCCGAACCCGCTCCCGAACCCGTGGTTGTACCATATAGTAACGACACCGAAATACTTATAGAAGCCTTTAAGTATTTTAATGTAGACGCAAAACCAATTTTAGCAAATGCTAACAGAGTACCCAACTATTTTAAAACCGAGCAATTTTTTACAGATTTGAGTAATTCGCAATCACCAACGGTAATATCAATTAGAGGACAAGGTCCTAGTTTTAGATTGCCCGATAGATTTAACACAGAATATAAACCGCCTAGAGAGACAACTGCTGAAGAGCAGACGAGGAGAATGATACAATTAAATTTAGCAGACCTAATTCAGAGGCTTAATAATGAGGATTTAAATTATACTAAAGAACAAAGAGCGGAATTAGAGAAACAGCGGATACAACTTGAGAAAAGTCTAGCAGAAGGAGAGCCAGTACGTGAGCCAAGCCCCGAGCCATTCATAGGACCTAGAGAACTACAAAAGGGATTTGGTATTAGACGTTTACCTAAGCCCGAACCTACTCTTAAGAAAAAATTAAAACTTAAAAAAAAAGCCCCCGAAAGTCTTGAAGATATTGCTAATAAGTATTCTAGAAATTACAAAATACTTAATCCAAAATATGATAGCCTATACAATCAAGCGAAAAAAACAAATATGTTAGAGAGGTTTTTTAGTGACGGAGAGTTAGGAAATCACCTATCCGCAAAACTTAATTACGAGGGCGAATTAAATAAAAAAAAATTAGATATAGAAGCACTGAAAGAAGACGGAAAATATTTAGATAGTCTTGATATAAATATAGAAGATAGAATGGACGAAATTGATAGAAGAGAACTTAACGAGAAATTTGCGGATTTGCTTAGAAAATAATTATGTTCTACCTAAAAGTGCTGTTGGGTCAATAGAAGAACCTTCGCTAGCAGTTGGTTCTTTAGCCAATTCTTCTTGGGCTGTAGGTGGTTTGTCTGTAAGACTGTGAAATAAGGAGTAAAGTCCTAAGCCAGCCCCAGCAAGTTCGCCTACTACTGGTATTGCGTCTAGAGCAGTCATTGCTCCAGCCTCTAATCCTTCACTTCCAATAGCCCCAGCAACTTTACTAGCAGTACCCGATATAGCACTTGTTGCTTTTGGTAATACTTTGCCTATAGCAGAAGCCCCTTCTTCCGCTTCGCCAGCCCCAGTGCGGACAAAGGTGGTACTAAGACTTTTACCCCCTTGGTTTCCAATATCTCCCTCCAACGTGTCGGGAACATTATCGTTGCGTCTGCCCGATAAGGCACTATGCCTTGCTGACCCAGCCTCGGGTCCGCCCTCGCTGTCTATTAGGCGGTCTGCTGGTGTAGGACGAGGTGCTGTAGGGTCTGCTACTAGTCTCGCTTGTTGTGGAGTTAGTGGTGCTTGGCGAACGTCGCTTTCTATTTCGTCTGCTCGTGCTACTGGAAAGTTTGTATTACCTTGGAAAGGTGCTTGTCTAGCACCACGTTCAACGAGGTTAGTAAAACCTCTCCCCCCTTTGGCGTTTAAATTTTGTGCTGGGTCTACTTGTGTAGCCGTTGCTTCTTCGGTAGCGGTAGCGGGAGCGGGGACTGGTTCGCTAGCGGTAGGGGTAGCGGGGGCTGGGGTTGGTTTAGTTAACTCCGCTGGTGTGCTAGTTCTTGCGGTTAAAGCATTTCGTGCCTTTTGGGCTTGTTGGGTGGCTAAGCCCCTATACGCTTTGCGTCCTTGGTGAAATGCTGAACTAAGTGTGCTAACTGCTCCAGTGCCAGCGTTGTAGTGGTCTAATACTTCTTGGTATTTTTCTTGTAATCCTTGGGCTTTTTGGCTAGCACTTACGTCGGTACGCTCGTTGCCCGCGTCTATATTACTTTTTAAATTATTAGCGTGTTCTTGTAATAAAGAAATGTATGACATTAGATATAAATAGTTATTAGAAATTAATTCGGCAAAAATTGTGTAGGTGGTTTTCTTCTACGATTTACAACTGGTTTCTCTGTTAATTCTGTTATTTCTTTTTCTACCACTGCGGGCATTGGAGGGTTTGTTAGGGCTAATTTTTTTTGTGCTTTTATTTCCCTTGCCTTGGCTAACTGGTCCCTTCTTTTTTGCTTTCTTATTTCTAACTCTTCGGGGCTTACTTCTTTTTTGGCTTTCTTGGCTGTCGCTTTCGGTTTCGCTTTCACTGGTTTCGGTTCTGTCGCTTTCTTCTTCGGCATTTGATATATTACTGTTAGATTTTTCTTTCTTAGACCAAACCAAATCGTCAAAATTTCTATACATTTCCATATTAGGCACATTCATATATGTAAAATCCCAATCTTCTTTACGTGTCTCGTTAAATAGCCTTATGAATTCCTTTTCGTCTCCGCCCATAAACGAATAATCGTCTGCTATCTTTTTCAGTTCTGAGTGAGGCAATTCTCCTAATAAAAAGAAGCCTTGTATCTGATTTCTAAGCGTTGACGTTAAAAATTTATAGTACTGTAAACACAGACCTACACATAATCTACCTTCTGTTTCTAAGACTTTAGACCCAATATGTCTATATCTAGTTATCATACTTGTAAAAGCGTCTCTACCGTATTTGTTTTGCCTAATACCTTTCTCACTCATAGCGTCGTCAATCAGTAGTAAATACTTTCTATCTTCTTTATCGTTTTCTATCATTGAAAGTATTTCGGCTAACAATGTTTCACTGTATTCTTCAAAGAAAAAGTCAAATTCGTCTATCATATTCTTCTGTTGTGTATCGTTCTTAGCACTCTCACTAATTAATATCCGTACGTCAAAAGCCCCACCGTAGAAGCGTTTTTTAGATAGATACATATTTTGTATTAGTACTGATTTACCACTACGAATACGTCCTAAAAATACGTTAAAGTGTGGTGTGCTAGGGAGGGGATAGAATGATTTGTCTTCACCTAATTTGTCTTCGTCTATCTTAATGGGGTAGATTTTTAGGTCGGGATTTTCTTCTCTATCTGATTTTTTTTTTGCTGGTACTTATTGTCCTCTTCGTCGCTAAATAAATACTCCTCGCTACTGTCGCTCATTAGTTTATAATAATAAACAATAAATAAATATCTAAATAGATTAGAATAATCTAATGAATGGAGTTTATTCACACCCTAAAATTGAAATATTAAAAGTGCTACGTATAGATAGAAATAGAAATGCTAACCAAAATTTGTTTCTAAGAATACCAACTGAAGACAATAAGTGGACTGACGAAGAAATATTAGCACATAAAAATAGGCTAGACTATAGACCAATATGTAGATTTGGAAATACGTGTGATAAATTACAATGTTCTTATCGCCACGAGGATAGACGTGAAATATGTAAAGATTTTAGGTGGTGTACTGAGCCAACGTGTAATAAAATACACCCAACACAAAAATTTTGCGATTACTTAGAATATACAGACAAGGAAATATTGTTAGAGCAAGGATTTACTTGGTAGCACTTTTTGGAAAAGGTCATTTAATCTAGTCTTTAGCACTTCGTCGTCATATATGTCTTCTTCGTCTATCTCGTCTAGCAAATCCGATAGCCTATCAAAATCCTTAACACTCTCCATACTTTCTAATACTTGGTATTTTAGTTTAGTAAATCTACTTTTCTTCTCTTTTTTTACGGACATTTCACGGTCTAACAATTTTTTCCGTACTGATAATAATCTGCTAGGTAATTGTTCTTTTTTACGCTCTCGTTGCCCTCGTTCTTCTGTTTTTTCAGCCCGTTCACGCTCTAATTCTTTTTCTAAATCGTCTTTAAGTTTTTGTCTCCTTCTTGCTTTCATTTTCTCTCTACCTTTTTTTAGCCCTTCTAATTGTGCTTCAGATAGTGGTTTACGGGTAGATTTAGTTGGTAGTTCTTTAACAAATATTTCTTCAACGTCGTCGGCATTTCTCTCAATGCTCGGGTCTTGGGCTTCTAGCCCTTCTTCGTTATCGCTATTATCTATAGCGATATCATTATTTACGTCGTCATTTGCTAGCGGTCTTATACTCATATCCATTATTGATATAATTAAGAAACAAAAAAAATATGAAAAAAACTAGCATTGTAAATCGTTCAGAATGACTAAAACTACGGAAAAAAACCGTAGGAAAATAGGTAAGTTTTTGCCACCATAAATATGGTCTCATACTTATTTTAGCAATTCTTTTTTCTAATTTTACCTCCATATAAAAACTTACGGAAACTACGGTTTTTTTAGAAAAAGTTTCGTCAAACGGATTTCATTTTTTCAAATGGAAAAAAAAAATGAATTTCATTTTGGAAAAAGGTGTAAAAAAAACCGTAGAAACCGTAGGAATTTGGATAAGGAATTGTTATAAAGAGAAGAAAATAATGATAAGGATTTGTTATGCTTACGGAACTTACGGACACCTTACGGAAATAAAACCGTAGGAATTAGAGAAAGGTTCTGAACGATTTACAATTCGTCGTCTTCGCTGTCGCTTAGCATACCCGAAGCCTCGGTTTGTTGTGCCTCGGTGTCTTCTAGTTCTATGAGATTTTTACTTAGCAGATAGTCTCTCCAATGTATGAGATTTATGAAGAGGGTACGCTTTTTAGTTTTAAGATACTGATTACACACTTGGTCTTTACAATACACGATATTAAAGGGGATTTTTTGTAGTTCGTCTATGAAATCTTTGGCTTGGGTATAACTTTCATTATTTGCTCTACACCAATCTTTGTAGTGGCCGAAGATAAGATTAACTGGGATATAGGAGTAGTTGTCTTTGTATATTTTAAGTTCTGCGTCAAATGAGAAGATAGTCTTAAGGAATGAAAGAGGTGCTGGTAGACAATTACGCTTAGCACGGAGAAGGAATGGGGTCTGTATAGGTTTACTAAAGTCGTAGTGGCGTACGTCGCGAGCCATTAGCATACGATAGAATAGCAACATACCACCAGTACACTCACGGAGAGCCTTACGGATATCGCACCAATGAGTATCTTCACGGCTACGCTTCATATTCACGCACTCCATTAACTGAAACCGTCTGCTCTCTACGTCTATATGAACGCCGTCATTGTTAGTAGTAAAGATAAAGTTAGCATACAATCGCACGTTGCTATTTACAGACTTAAACTTCTTACGAATGTTGCTTGTATCGTTAGTAATCTTAGCCTTAAGTTCTTCATAAAATCTCTGTGTAGATTTCTTATCACCTTCGTCCAAGTTAAGCAAAATCTTCTTGTCAAAGAGGTCATTAAAGCCACCGAATAGGTCTCGTTCGGGATTATCACTTTGGTTATAGTATTCGTTGCCAATCATTCGGGATAGCAGATATGTAAAGTCATTCTTACCAACACCCTTAGCAACTGACCGAAGAACAATAGCAGTTTGTGGCTTGTTCTCGGGGTCTTGGAAGATTTGGGCTAGCCAGTTAAGCAGATATTCGTAGCATTCGTCCTTTGTTTCGTGTCCGTTATCAGTTAGATAGCGGATATGTTCTTCTATGAATTCACAGTCTATGATATCTTTCTCTGAAAACTCTATGTTCTCGTTAATGTAGCGTTGGTTAAGTTGCTCTATGTCAAACCCCATAAATGAGTTAAACTGAGTAGGGGGTAGTTGCTTATGCGTAGGACGAAATACAACTTCGTCATAGGTACGCATATTGGGGTCGGCAAACCAGTTGCTAAGGAAGTTTGTTTCTTGTTTAGAGCCAGTCATACAATTACCACGATAGTCGTTTAGGTTCTCATAGGCTAATTTCATTTGCTCTTTGCTTAGTGGGATTAGACGTTTTTCGCCCGTGATAGTGTAGTAGCAACACTCATAGAGACACTTAAAATGGGTTGTCTCAAATTCGTCTTTTATCTTGTTGTATTCTGCTATCTCAAATGGGTCGCAACCATAGTTCTTTGCGTCTAGAACTTCTTTTGGAATGTCTAGCACTTCTGTAAACTCTTTGTAGTGAAATGAAACTGGGTGAGGGTCTCCGCTGTCTTCGGTCATTGCTAAGTATTTCTTATTAATATCAGCGACAATTTGTTCGGGAGTTCTACCTCGTTTATGTTCTATGAAAACACCGTCATTCATTGTAGCCCCGTATGAATAGCCGAGATTTGTTATCACTTCTAGCACTGTTTCTAAAGCACGTCTCTCAAACATAGTAGTCATTTGTGCCAAGAATTGTCCGTGAATATTGTGCTTAGACTTCTTCTTAATTTCGTCGTCGGCTAGAATATTTTTGTTAAGCAGAACTAGTTCCTTATTTCCCGAAGATATCAGTGCTAGGTAAAGGTCTTTCGCTTCTTGGCTAATTTCAGTGAGATTAGTTAGGCGATACTTGCTAATATCACCACCGAATATAGCGGAGATAAACGCTTTCTTTGCGTCGTCTCGGCTAAGTCCTTTAGCATTTTTTCTGTCTTTCATTAGCATTCCAAGAAGGCGTTCTCTGTTATGAAAATAGTTCATTATCTCGGGATACTCTTCCTCCCATTCGTTAACAGAGATAATGTTAGCGAGTGTAGTGAATGACGCATTCTTCATATCGCAGTCAAAGTAGAACTGTTGTGCTAGTGCGTTGCGAATAGGACGGGCTAGCCCCGCAAGACTAGTCTTGGGAAAACGGCGACCTTTGTTAATAGCACCCTTTTTGTTAGTCCAAGACGTAGCGAAGGTATGATTGCCCTTCATTTTTGTATTCATACGCTCCAAACACAATTTAGAATTTAGGTCTGTAATACCGTACGTGTCGGGACACCGTGCGAGTGAATTTACAATGAATTTATTTGCTTTCTCATATTTGGCTTCGGTCATTTATAACTTATCAGATACTTTAATTTTTACATTAAAAATAAAAAACAATTTATCTGAACGATTTAAACCCAATTTTAGTTAAACGGTCTTTATGCGGTCATTTTTTGGGCGTTTTATTTCGTTCAGCATTTAAGGAAAAAAAGAGAGTTTATATTAGTAAACGCTATGGGAAAAGAAGTTAATAAATTTGTGTATCATTACAAAGTGAAGTTCTTTAATGAAGAAGGATTAGAGGAGGAGAAACGCTACTTAACTGCCAAACAGATACAGAAAGATTTTGGTATAGGTAAAACTACATTGTATAATTATAAAAGAGACAGATATAATATAAAGCGTAAAAACCCGAAATTAATAGACATAACGAAACTAGAGCCACCCGAAAGAGTAAATATTACAGTCCTATTTTTTGACTAGTAGGGGGACAGACTGTCCCCCTTAACCCCCTCCTTAATAAGAATAGACTAGATATTTAGCATTTGCTTTCGCTTCTTTGTAATCTTGGTTACACTGATAGCAGAATTTGTAGGGATTAGGCTTACCGTTGCTAAGAATTTTAGGCATTTTCTTCTTACAAGCAATACAGAGGTGCGGATTACGGCATTCCTTACATAAATTATCCTTTCTATTTCTGTGCGGTTCTCCACATTCACTACACGTTCTACCAGCCTTAGGACATTCACGCTTAATACATTCATTACCCATAGCAATTATGATAGGCATACCCTCGCGGTCTGCTAGCGGGTCTAAGCCTTCAGCCACGTTTAAATCGTGTAGTTTCTTATTGTATACGAAACACTGTTCTATAATTTTAGTACTACAGTAGCACTTACCATTATGTTTGCTACCACCTTCGTCCCATTCTGACGAAGGATTAGTTTTAAAGACGTTTATGTAATATGACCTATGTCTACCAAACCTATTACCCCCACAGTAAATATAATTCTTTCTAAAATAGTCTCTAGTTATACCGTACGTATCCCAAAGGCTGTCAAAGAA
>Ga0181404_1000158_pt1 | contig 20319 bp, 16 predicted proteins | sample 27SPOviralmetaG_FD_130133 | JGI IMG/M metagenome (GOLD analysis project Ga0181404, IMG submission 130133) | Marine viral communities from the oligotrophic San Pedro Time Series (SPOT) site, San Pedro Channel, CA, USA - 27 SPOT_SRF_2011-10-25 | ecosystem: Environmental > Aquatic > Marine > Strait... | reverse complement strand
TTAGCTGATGGCTTACTTATGTTTAAATCAGGTCTTGCTCTTAAACCTGTAAGTGGCACAGGAGCAGGTACTACACTAATTACATCAGGCAGAGCATTGCAAAATATAACAACTATATCTAGCGGTGTTATTACTGTAAATGGTGGTACAACAAATGTTGTTGCTAATTTTATATCTACAGATGGTACGGCAGGAATCAAATTACAGGATAGTGCAGGTAACGTAGAGCTTTCAGCTAACGGTAGTACATTCCGAGTGCAGCCCAGTGGTGGTGCGGCCAAACTTACAGTTGATGCAAGTGGTAATACTACTGCACTGGGCTATCTTCAGCATTATGGAGTTATCTATTCAAGAGATAACTTAAATGTACTAAATGCCGCGGGCGATGGTTGGCATGCTTGGGCTACTCGAGTAAGTGGGAACATGAACTTATCTGTTGGCAGTATAGTAGCAGGAGGAGCTCTTACAGTCACAGGATCAGGAACTTTTAGATATTCATCTACGGACCAAATTTCTTTATCTCCTACTTCAACAGGTGGAGTATTAAACGTTCGTAACTCTTCAGGAACTTCTGTAGCAGTACTTGATGGCCGAGGAACTCCTTTTATTGACGTAACAGGTAATTTAAAAGTTAGTGCGACACAAGCAATACAGAAAAGTGGTAATTATATGATATATGGAGACGGTTCTGGAAACCCTGCTCTTTATGCGGGAAATACTGCTGATAATAGAAATTACTATCAAGCTACGTATCATCGATGGAGGTCAGATGATGCTACAACACCTTTTGCAGAACTCTCTTCAACCGGTTTAATAATTGGTGGAACAGCTACTCCAGCTCAAGCGTTACATGTTGAGGGAAATGCAAGAATAAACCGACCCGACTTAGGCGGGGCTCCCGGAATGACCGCTCTATTAGAGATGTATGGCTATGAAGGTCGTGGAGTTGGTATAAAAATGAGAGACTCCGTAAACAGTGCGAGCAATGCTAGCAATAGAGAATGGTTTGTAGGAACTGGTTACGCACAAAGTGGCTTCAATATTGGCTACTCTTCAACAGGATCACAATCTTCTTATGCTGCACAAAACAAATTAGCTCTTTCTACAGATGGAAATCTTACTATTGCCGCAAATATTACAAACAGTGGAAATATAAATACTGTAGGAGGCTACAAAATAGGTGGAATCACAGTTATAGATTCTTCTCGTAATCTAACCGATATTGGAACAATAGCCACATCAGGCAAAGCCACTATTGACAATGCGGTGGTTGCTGATTCTTTGCATATTCGGGGCGATGCCGAAAGTGGATACACTGAAGGTAGCATGGTCGGGGGAATTTCATTGTGGGGTAGTACTGGTCAAGCAACTTCGAATATCATGTTTAAACCAACAAGCTCAGGTAGTCTAGGAAATCATGGTTTTTGCACTGACTCTTACAACACTTACTTTGCTATGGACACAACTAATCGCGGTTGGGTCTTTAGAAATTCCACGACAGATACAAACGTGGCTTCTATATCTAACACTGGAGGAATAGCGGGAGTAACCGTAAGGGCTTCTAACGCTTTCCAAATTGGTACTAACACAGTAATAGACGCTAATCGCCAAATATTTGCCAAAACAGGAACGCAAGTAGGCGAAGATGGAACATACGGTGGTTACGGAGTTCTTGGCTTTGGCGGCATCACCAATGGATTTAATAGAATATTTGGTCGTGATGATACAAACGATGGTTTATTCCTTGCAGCCGCAACAGGGCGAAAAGTTTTTGTAAGATCTAACGGTTTAGGTAGTGATGCGCTTGTACTTGGCGAAGATGATAACTATGGAGGCTACAGTGCCATAGGATTTGGAAATCAACTTCAAAATGGATACAACCGAGTATTTGGATCTAAAAGTCAAGGTGATGGTCTTTACTTGGCTTCTGCAACAGGCAGGGGTATTGCCTTTAGAACTAATGGTAGTGCTACTAACACCTTTAATATGACATCGGCTGGTGGTTTTCAAGTTGGCACAACCACTATACTAGACGCTAGTAGGAACCTGACTAACATCGGCACAATCTCTAGTGCAGACCATACAATTACTAGCGGAACTGGTGGAACTAATACTACTGGTCTACTTTTTAAGAATACAGATAATACAGACGTTCAAGCATATATTAAGAAAAGTGCTTACTATATGCACTACAACTCTAATCAAAACGAAGGCCACCATTTTACATATTCAGGGACGGTGTCGCTACTGAGGTTACATGGTGGTAATAACGGAACAAGACCTAATTCAGTAGATATTACTGCTGCTAATGGTCTATACATGAATAATATACAAGTTATGACTCAAGCAAGAGAAATAAATAATGTTACTCTAGGTTCGGGCACAGCCGGAGCAAGATTTCACGTCAATGGATGGCATTATGATACGGGAAATCAATCTCGTTTCTATTTTGAAGCCGCCGGTCGTACTTTTTATAGATCAAACAATGGGCATCAATTTAGAACAGGCACAGATGCAACCGATTTTAATATTAGTAATAATGGTCATATTCATATTGCATCAAATGGAGACTCACAAGCAGGTAGCACTGAATATATTAAGGCTGGTGGTGTAGCAGTTTTAACTTCCAGCAGACAACTACAAAATGTAGAGCTGCACTCAGGAGTAACAGCAGGCTCCAGCTCAGGAGTAGCTCCTGCTATTCGTGGCACTGCAGCAATTAACAGTTCCGGTTATACACATGCTTTTAAAGTTGATGGAGGAGGTTTAGCAAGTCAAATACGATTTACTGTCGGAGGAACTACAGGAAATGTTGTTATAAACAATGACGTATTTGTTTCTGTCAATCATTCGTACGATATTTTAGTCGAAAGTACCAGTGGTTTTTATACTCTACTTACAGTGAAAATTGTAAGTAATGGAAATGAAGATTTTTCAGTTTTTCTAAAAACAAACCATGCAAATACAGCTACAGTAAGTATTGTTGTATTTCCTTTAAATGATGAAGTTATAACATTTACTTCAACAGATCCAGGTTATTCAACACAAACTTTAGAGCATGTTTGTGAAAGAGGTAAAGCTTTTAGTTCGGCGGACAGTGGTGCCGGTAGAGCCAATATGTCTATAGGAGGAAATTTAGCTGTTGGAGATGGAACCGCTAGTTTACCTTCATTATCTTTTGGTAGTGATCAAAATACAGGACTTTATCGTTCCGCTTCAGACAATTTAGGGTTTGCAATAGGCGGTACAGCTGCGGGATTCTTCAGTACAACTCAATTTAATGTTACGCCTAAAATTATATCTGGTACGGATATGCGTGCACCAATTTTCTATGATAATGATAATACTGCTTATTATACTTCTCCAAATACCACTTCAATAATGAATTCTGTTTATATGGGAACAGCATTAGTAGTTGGAGCTACAGCTGCTCAAAGCGCAATGGGGCAGATTGCTGTAGCAAGTAGCGGAAATCCTTATATATCATTTCATGGTGGTGGAGATACTACACGAGATGCATACTTTCAATATCTTACTGATCATGATAGATTCTATCATGGAGAAGTTGCATATACGGAAACTGCAGGTTCTTATCGTGCGCCAATTTTCTATGATAGTAATGATACTGGATATTATGTAAATCCAGCTGCTAGTTCCAAAATGGTTTACTTAGGTCTAGCTGTTGATCCATATCAATCTGGTTCTTATCGTCTAAATATGGGCGGTCATATTCATATGAATAATAACGATATAGATCATGTTAATCAATTACACTTTAATGCTGGTGTAAGATTTTTTGATGAAGGCAATGATCAGTATTTAAACTATAAATGGGCTGATACTGGTGCTGGTGGTATCAAATTTGTAGACGGAGACAGTAATGTACAAGGTTATGTCTATGGACACAGCGAAAACTTTGGGTTACTATCTGCTGACGGTAGTTGGGCTGTTCAAACTATGAATTCAAAAACCATACTTAATCATAGACTCGATACTCCAATTATTTATGATCAAGATGATACTGCATACTTCACAGATTTATCATCCAGCACTGATTCTATTGTAACAAGAGGAACTGTACACATAGGTCCTGACGGTAACTTAGGTCTCGGAGACTTATCGCACCCTAAAATTGCGTATCCTGGAGAACCAGCTCAATGGGGAGGATCCGGAACAACAACTGGACAAATTATTATTGATCTTCCTGGAACACTCGCCAATTACGATATGGCATACATTGAAATAGATGTATTTGAGTACGATAACAAGGGTGGCGCAAAAATTATTATTGGTAGTCATAACTGGAACAGTGGCGCAGACTCTGGTACAAGTAATCTGATGTGGTATGCCACCGATGTTCGAATAGTTGGTAGATTCGACCATGAAATCTATCTTGGTTGGAGAAACAACGGAAGTGTAAATAAGAGAGTCATCGTACTTGGCACTCATACATCCAGCTGGAGCTATGGAACCGTTCATGTATCAAAAGTTCATGGAGCAACATACTATACTGATTCAATTGACTGGACAGGAGACTGGAATATATCACAAAGCACAAGTTCAAGTGCTTATACAAAGAGTCCCACAACAAATTGGAATGATTCTGATAGTAGAAACTTAAGAGTTCATAGAAGTATACAAGGTAATAGAGTATATGGTGATGCGGATATGAGATCTCCTCATTATTACGATTTAGATAACACTGCATATTATACAAATCCAGCAGGTACTTCTCAGATGAATGGTATTCAACTGGCAGGTTCATTGTTGATGACAGCAGAAGGTGCTTCAAATATAAAAACACGCTTCATAATGGGCAAAGCCAGTGGTAATACAGGTAATGGTCAATTATATCTAAATTATGGTACAAATTGGGGCGTATATATAGGAGCAGGAGGCGGAGGAGGTAGTCTTGACGTTGCGGGTAGTATAACAGCAGGTGGTGCTATTACAGCATCTGGAACACTGCACGTCAACCAAGCTAATGATACTAATGGGATTAAAATATTCGGTTATGACGATAGATCAGCCTACTCCGGTAATATCTATATTGACACTAATGGTAATTTGCAAATAAACCAGACTCACGGTGCCGGCTCTGGGTACATACAGATTCATGCCGAAAACTATTTATCATTAACCGCAGGTAGTCTTGTATACACTACTTCTCAGGTTAGAATATACGATGCTGGTCAACTTAGTTTTGGAACTAGCGGCGATTATAAGATTAAGCATAACACAACTGCTGATAATTTAATTATACATACTGACGATAATAAAGGTATTACTATTGATAATGCAGGTAATGTAACTCTTGATCAAAATGTATACATTCCGGATGCAAAAGATCTTAATATAGGAACCGGTAGTGGAGGCTATGGCGATATAATAATTATGCACGATCCTGATGCTTCTCGTGGTATTGGAGGCTCAAATACTACAGGAACAAATTACTTTTTCTGTGGAGGAAGTAATACTGTATTCTTCTTTGATGGAAATGAAATGCACTTTACAAACGGTGACCCAAGTCCATTTTTTGGATATGGAAACCTTATGCACTCTGGTATGACAAACGCTTTTTATGCCGCATATAACAAGGTTATTAAATTTAGTACGACAAATACAGGAATACAAGTAACAGGTAAGGTAGTTGCTTCCGCAGGTGTTACAATTAAAAACTCTACGGGTGCTGATACTGAAATGTATGCGACAGGCACTGGCACTTCTACTCTTAATATAAGAAAGCCTAGCACTTCTCCTCATTTCCAATTAAGCTCATTAGGAGCATTGACAATAGGAGGATCTCTTACCCAGAACTCGGATAGGAATATTAAAGATAATATAAAAGTAATTTCAGACTCACTAAATAAAGTAAGTTTATTAAATGGATCAACATATACTCGAATTGATGAAGGACAAGATCCAACAAAAATACATGCGGGATTAATTGCTCAAGACGTAGAGCTAGCACTTCCTGAAGCAGTTGGAGAGACAGAAGACGGTATTAAAACAGTAGATTATAGTTCAGTTGTAGCTTTACTTGTTGAATCTGTAAAATCACTTACAACAGAAGTTAATAACTTAAAGAAAGAAATTATTGAGTTAAAAAATTTATAAACCGAGGACTAATTCCTCATAATTCTCAGAAGGAGAAATAAAATGGCAGTAACTTATACATGGGAAATTACTTCCCTAAAAACAAAAACAGAGGGTAGCAACGCAGATGCTGTAGTGCAAACCTACTGGAAAAAAACAGGCACTGATGACGCGGGAAATGTAGGCTCTTTTAGCGGAGCAACTCCTTTAACTTCAGCAAATGTATCATCTTTTAAAGCTTTTGCGGATTTGACAGAAGCAAATGTGCTAGACTGGATAAAAGCCGTAGTTGTAGATGATTATGAAGTGCATGTAAATGCACAAATTCAAAAACAAATTGACGAGATTGTAACCCCCGTCACAGAAAAAGATATGCCTTGGGCATAAAGGAGAACTAAAATGGCAATAACAAGAACTACCTCAGTGCAGAGGTGTGAGGTATACCCTCTTACAGATGCCTCAGCAGCTGATACAGCAAATAGTAAACACCCCAGTATAATGGTTGTGTACACTGATTCTTTCGATGACAGTGAAGATTCCACTCTTCCTGTAGAATCTAATAGAGTCGTACACTTTAATAAGTTTGTAGAGGATGGGGGAGCTGAAACTACGATGTCTGGAGAAGCTACTTTAATACAAACAATAGCAACAGCTTTATGGTCTTAAGGAGATAAATCATGGCAGTAACTTGGAAAGTAATTCAAACTGAAAGAGAAACAACAAATAATGGCATTACAGTATGTCATTGGACAGCAACAGACTCAGAAACAGTAGGTTCAGGAGATGATGCAGTAGTACATACAGGAAGTTCTTATGGCTCTTGTGGATTTACTCCAGACCATACAGACTCTGGCTTTACAGCTTATGCAGATGTAACAGAAGCAAATGCAATAGCATGGTGTAAAGCATCTATGGGTGCCGATGAAGTCACTCGTGTTGAAACTGCAATCACAGCTCAGATTACTGAGTCAAAGACACCAACAAGTGCAGCTGGCGTGCCTTGGTAAGGTAATAAAAAAGGGACTGTAAAGTCCCTTTTTTGTTTTATACAACTTCACCTTCTTCAGGAGCTTCTTCAGGCTCTGGATTTTCCAGTTCCTGTTGTAGTAATCCTGTAAAGCCTTGAATACCTACTTCAATTTGGTCAAGACGAGCACGAGTTTGATTTGCTTGTGCTTGCATGTCTTGTACCTGTGATACTAGATACTTTGCTTTATCAGAGATTTCATCTACTTTGTACTCTTTGTCGTTCATAGTGATGGTTTGTACTTCGTTTTCAGTTACTTCAGTCATTATAATGTCCTTTATACAATTTCACAGGCTCCGCCTACACAGGCGAGTTCTTGTGATCCGGTTGTGTTATCTTCTTTTTCAAACTGAGAGAGCTCTTCCCAGTTTACGTTTTGTGGCATAGCCGCCACTAGCTCATTGTATTGATTTTCATCAATATCTTCATAAGGGGCTTGTTGATATACATGGTCACTGGTAGGTAATAAACTAATACCAGAACACATATCAAAGTTGTCCCAAATCCATTGTGCAACTTGTAAATACTCATTATCAGTATAATATACAGTCACACTCGGCTTATGTTCACACCAGTGATTCTGATATGCTTTCCATAAACCTAATTGTTGCATTGCTCCTACTTCTTTCACACAAGTACTAGACTCAGGTGATTTTACAGGGAAACTAAATACTACAGACGAAGGAGACATTACATCTTGTTCTACAGGGAACCCTGCTTGCTCCATATAGAGTGCAAGCGGATCTTTTTTGTCCGAACGTACTCTCCGAATGTAATGCTTAGAGAAACGAGGATGAATCCCGGAAGCACTATCAACGAGCTGAGACACAGTACCACTAGGCTTAACACATGTAATAGCTGCAGACTGTGCAACGCCAAGCTTCTCAGCCCACTCTTTATTTGTTTCAATTGACACCTCTCTCATTTCATTCAACCACTGCTCTAATTGAGGACTCTCATGTCCTAGAACAGCATGATCCATAATTCCTGTAAGACTTACTCCAAGCAATGCCTCTTCTTCTGTGTTACGCTTCCAACGCACCCGTAGATACCTAAAGTCAGTAAGAGTAGATTGTAGAGTACCAATAATAGTAGCAATACGAGTCTTTTTCTTTAGAGTTTCAAGAGTATCATCGGCTCGAACAACTACTTCAGATAGGTTACAAAACTCATTACTTCGTAGAATAATCTCAGAACAAGGGTTAGTACCGAAGTCCTGATCTGGGTCTCTACGACCATTACGAGCTGCAATCTTCTGTGCGGCTATACGACTAAATAGTCCTCTTTCTCCTGCTTTACTTTCATACAAGTTACGCATCTCGTTAAGGTATGCTTCAAAATCAGGCTTCTCAGTATATGCTACAGAGTTGTTTGCTAGGCGACGCTGACCTTGGTCAACCCACCACTGTCCTGATTTAGCTTTTGACATACGTTGATCTGATAGATTTGAAAGACTGATCAATGCCGATCTTCTTACTCCTCCAACAACTACAATGTCAGCTACTTTACATACTACATCGTGACACTCAATACTTGTAAGTTTACGACCTGCTGCTTTCTGAAATACTCCTGTACAGAAATGGAATAAATCAATCAAAGGCTCGGGTCCACTTGCTCTACCACCAAAAGTTTTAAGTCTAGCTCCAGCTGGACGTACTCGGCTCATATCCCACTGAGGTAATTTACCTGCATAAAGCATCGCAATTAACTCACGAAAAGCACTCGCCCATCCTAGCTTACTGTCACTTACTACAATAGTAGAACTTGTCTTGTGAAAGGTTTCGGCTACTTCGGGTAGTTTGTTAATAAAATTACGCTCTACACTAAAGCCTACTCCTGTTCCACACATCAATACATACATGAGCTCATCGAATGCTCGTGGATGATCAATGTGTAAATAACTACAGTTAAAGCCTGCAACGTTATCACGTTTCAACGCTTCTCCTGCTGTCATCATACATCTCATAGAAGGCATTACCTCTAGAGCATGAATTGCTTCATATATTTCTTGTCCTTCATCGTCTGTCAACTGCTCTCTTTCTTTAAAGAAGTCAACATATCTGTGGCATGTTTCCTCCCATGTCTCTCTACGACCTTCACTTTCTAGCCATCTGGCATAACGGCTTTTGTGAATAAAACTTTGGTATTGGTCCATTAGCCCATTCTCTCCTGTATATCAGACAAATTGTCTGCTCCGATTGCGTCATCGCAATATGTTATTAAATCCATCAATTCGTAGTTTTTTAGTAAAACTTCTGCATTCTGGTTTAGTTCTTGAATATACTTATAACTACCATCTATAGGTATATTATCGTATATATTCATTGCATCGCCGTAATCTCGTATAAGCTGTTCTGCTCGCTTCGGGCCTATGCCGTTAATTCCTGGGACGTTATCTCCTTTATCGCCTGTAAGACATTTGAAAGAAATATATTCTTCAGGTGATACGTTGTAGTGTTCGCTCCAGTTGTTTATTGTTACTTCTTTTCGAGTAACGTAAGAAAATCTACTTACTCCCTCTTGTATCAATAGATCCCAATCTCGGTCACTTGATACTAGCCATATCTCATCTAAACCGTACTGCTTCTTTTGCTTTACAAGATGGGCAGCAAGATCATCTGCCTCTACACCTTTAAAACGAAGAACAGCAAACTCTTCTGATAATAGCTCTAAAGTCTCTTCATACTCTTCAAAGAAGTCAATAAATGCTTGCTTCTCTGCTTCTGTTTGTTCAGCATACTTATCTTTTCGATTTTGTTTGTACTCTGGTAATATCTCTTTTCTATAACTAGAAGATCCCCAATCTGCTGTAATAATTACATTGCCACAGTTGTAAGAATTTGCTAGAGATTTTACTGTTTCTACATACTGCTCACGAAAATCTGTTCTGCCCTGATGTTTCCAGCGAAAAGCTAAGTTTAGTGCGTCTACGATTAGAGTTGTGCCTTCGGCACCTCCAATGCGTTCATTAAAATTAAAAGCCACTTATAAACTCCACTTTCTCACTTGCTAACCAATCCTCTGCTAGTATAATGTAACAATTCAAGAACCGAATATACAGATACTCATCTGTGTTTTCTGGTTTCATTTCTGTTACTACAAATACCTTCGATCGATCATATTTAAAAAATAGCATAGGCTTTTGATCGCCTCCTGCCGCTTGTATTACAATTTTCTTCCACCAACGAATAAGATTATTTGTCTTTGGTTGTGTGAATATTTTATCCGTAAGTGGTGAATCTCTGTAATTTTTTACCTCTATACAATAAAAGTTTCTCTGATTGGGGACATATAAGTCCCCTTTCAGATATTCGAGAGCACCAGAGGCAGGTACTCTTTCGAATTTCAATCCGGTAGCTTCTCGAAGCATATCACGTACTAGATACTCTCCCCTTGCTCCCTTTGCTCTTGAGTCTACCATATTCTTCCTCGCTTATGCCGCATCCACTACATCGGCTATTTTTTACGACACTTATAACGAGATATCCGCATTCGTGCCTCCAATATTCGTCCGCAAGCTTGGCTCCTTCAACTACATTCCACCATTGCCTACGTCTACCAGCACTCATGCTAGAACGACCGAGAGATTGTGCCAACAAAAGAGTCCTCCTCATCTGTTGTAATATACGATACTCCCCAATCAAAACCTTGCCAAGATAAGCCATAACCAGCTTCTATGTAGTCGCCGTCAAACTCTTTGCCAAAAATTCCATAAGTGCTATAAAAACCATTCCATTCGGCAGTTACGGATGTAAAATCATAATCCATACCACCTTCTCCATCCCACGTTCCTATACTATGTCCTATAGATAAAAACTTATAACCAATACCTAGATTTACTTCTTCATAAGTCTCATCAAAGTCTCCAGTATAGTAATAACCTGTCATACCTGCTGAAACCGCTAAATCTTCGATTTCCCAAGTATAAGAGCCATATACATCTACTTCTGCTCCGTCTCCTACGTCAGCGGTCCAAATACCTGCATTCAAACCTCCAACATCTAAATCTACTCCTGCGCTAAACGATTCTTTACTTTGAAAGATACCCCGATAATGATACTCGGTGGCGTATCCTGCGTTCATTGATACTTCTGCCGATGCTATAGATGCTCCTAGCAAACATAGCGGTACTAATAACTTTTGCATTTAATTCTCCAATATGCTGATGTTTCCATCCTTAACGACTTCGATTTTCTCGAGTAAAGGATGCGACCAGCCATGTGAGACTATGTAGGTATTCATATCTTCTCGCAATAGAACCTCCACCAGTTTCTCCCTTCCTTGATCATCGAGGACGTTGGTTACTTCGTCTAAAAACAGTATATTGATTTTAGACTTTGAAATACTACTCATTAGCTTACGAATTGCTATTAGAGTAGCGGTGTTTACTCTTGCTAATTCTCCAGAAGAAAGGGCTAGAATATCTACTACGTTACCATTATCGGTAATTTCTACATTGAGTTTATCGTTTGAAACAACAAATTCAAGAGTAAAGCGACCATCAGACAATTCGGCCAAGTACTCATTTGCCATCTCTTCCAGTTCTCCAACTAGATTTTCTATCTTGTATGCAAGTAAACCGTTTGTGCTAAAAGACTTCTTGAGTATATCAAGCTCTGATTCTAGCTTTTGGTTTCCTGCTAACTTACCATCATATTCTTCTTGTTGTTCGACAAATTCGGCTGTTTGCTCTTGAATAACTTGAATACGAGTATTTATCTTTGTTCGTCTTTCATTTTCTGCCGCGTTCTCTGCGAGTTGTCTTTTTGCCTTTTGTAGTTTACTTTGAAGATTCTGTAGCTCATCTTCAAGCTCGTACTTATCCAATATATTTCTTGGTAAACTTTGGTCGAAAGATCGTAACAAATCTTCCCAATCTTTCTGCGCTTTGACGTTTCGTTCAAACTCTGCATTGTTCTCTTTAATCTGTATAATTCGAGGTTTAATCTCACTTACTCTCTCCAATGCTTCTTCATGCTTTCTGCGTTCCACATCAATCATTGCCTTCTCTGCCGAAACATCGATAGGTTGCTTACAAGTGGGACAAATTTCTTTTAATTCTTCTAACTTTTTCAGAGTCCGTTGAGCACCCGTAGCGACTGCTTGTACTGATCCTAACTCTGATTGTAACTCATCATAAGACTCATAGTCTCTTATAACTGAGTTCTGTATCTCTGCAATATTGATTTGATCGAGCAGTGACTTGTATTGATTATTTGTAGTAATTTTTTTATTTTTTTCGGAGATATTTTCAATCTCTGCCATTAAAGAACTTAAAGCCTTCTCATCATCAGATGTATCAATTTCTAAATCCAACATGGGCAGTATGGTTATATCACTCAATTTATTTGTTTCTAACCATTTTTCTACTGTTGCTAACTTCCCTGCTATCGTAGCAGACGTATTCGATACCTCTCTCGAAGCACTTTTAAATACATCAAATAATTCAACGTACTTTTCGAGGTGTAACAAGTCTATGAGAAACTTCTTACGGTTTGCATCTGTAGCGGTTAAAAACTGCAAACTCGCATTTGTATTTTGATATACTAACTGCGAGAATGTTTTAAAGTCAACTCCGAGAACTTCTTGAATATTCTTATATGTATTTGTAGCCGTGTGGCTAGAGATATCAATACTATTCTTTTCGAGCTTTACTTTTATACTTGTCTTTCTGTTGACAGTAATTTCATACCTATCTTCATCTTTCGTGAAAGAGAGATAGATGTTATAACCATCATTCACATAACGATTGGGAATGTCTGCTTTTTTGATACCTTTTGAGTTTTTATTGTACAATGCCTCTTCAATGATTAATGGAATGGAGGACTTCCCCATCCCATTAGTACCAAGGATCTGTGTAACAGTATTGTCGTTTAATTGTAACTCATTACCAGCACCATAACTAAAGCAGTTATCCCATTTCAACGTTTGTAGTGTAATCATTGTATGTTCCTATGATGTCTGGTATTTTATCAGGGTTTATTTCGAGTATATAAGTTAGATACTCTATTAACTCTTCTTGTATCGTCATCTCTTTATCCATGATAAGAGATGCTTCTGACTTTCGTTTTACTACTTTCTTGTCAAGAAGTTCTGAGTTCTTCACTCCTGCCAAGTCTTGTATATCCCCTTCTACTTCGTAGATCGTATGATCAAACTCTGTTGGAAGCATTTCTTCACTACTTGTTACAGTCTTTCGAAGTAACTGTGGTAAACGAAACTCTTCCCACATCCAGCTCCAGTCATTCTCATTAATCAGTATGTACCCTGTCTTTACTAGATTTCTATGGAATGAAGTAGTCATTGGACTACCTGGGTATACAATATTTCTTTGTGTATTGCTATGAGAGTGCAAGTCTCCTGCGAATACAATAGGGAAGTCTTCGAACATATCTAAGTTGACTTCCGGTTTTACGTGTGGTGGTATCTCTCCTCTGACATGCGTAAACAAAGGCTGTGACGTATTAAAATGTTCGATTGCACCTTTTCGATGCAGATCCGCATAAGGTAGTATGCCATATCCAAGATCATGATCAACGTAGGATATATCTACTACATTGATGAGAGGGTTGATATCCCGTGAAACCTGTTTAAGCTGAGTAAAGAAAGTTTTATTTTTCTTTGTGGCTTCGTGGTTTCCATCATATATAATAGTAGGAATCTTTACTCCTCGAATAAACGAGAAGTAAAGCTCCAACTCTTCCATGTTCGGTAGACGATCAAAGAGATCTCCACCGATGATGTGCATATCACACTCTTTCTCTAGTTCATAAACTTGCTCAAAGAACATTTTATAACGGTTTGTAGCCCACTTTACTGGTACATTTTTCTGTCCCAGCTTTATGTGCCAGTCTGCCGTGAAGAGAATCATCCTACATTGAACTCCGCATCTAAGGCTTCGTCATCAGTTTCGTCACCGTGGTTACGAACTCTGTCAAGCAACTCTTTCTGAGCATCTGGAGTAGGACGAGACATAACATCATCCATAGACTTCAAGTCAGAAATAACTTCTAACTCACTCTCTTCCAAAGCTCTAGGCTTGCATTTCAGTGCTTGTAGCTGATATTCTACATTGTAAGGAAGTGGCCCAGTTTTTACTCGCTTGAAACAAATGTCCCAGCCAGTATCAACATCAGTAGGATCACCGAGATCTTCTGCGGAAGTAATAATTTGCTCCCACAACTTCTTCTTTAGGTTTACTACTTTGAGTTCACCGTTATCAATGCACTGAGTAGCATAGCTCCAGCCACATTTTAGGTCAGGATAGTACTCTCGTACCCAATCCTTTTCTTGATTATTAAATCTCTCAGAATTTCTATCAAAAGATAGACACTCCATAGGGATATTTTTGCCATTCTCACCTTGAATCCAGTAGACATAGCGAGCTAAGATGTCGCCAACGATACGCATTTTGTTATCGCCGTCTTTGTATTGAAAGGTATTGATGGATGATTTTTGGGCTCCGCCCGTTTGCTTATTAAATGATAGTGCCATTAGTGTATAGTCTCCAGTGTGACTTCTTCATATATAAATGTAATTTCTTGGTCATCTACAATGAGTAGCCTGTTATCGTTAATTTGTTCTAGAGGCACTGGACAATGCAGTGAATCTAGTGTGGTTTTATAAGAAGCTATGTAATCTGCGTAGCTTCGCAAAGATGCGAGAGCGTAGTAGATACAAAGTTCTTTAGATGTGTACTTATAGGAATGGTACAGGAGCAAGTCTCCGTGAAGAAGAAAGCTGGAACCTGTAAAATTTTTATTAGAGTATTTATATATACGATCATACTTGTTTTGTGGAATCTGTTCATTTACTAACATTTCCATGATCAAGTTGCAGGTAGCAATATTGCCCTCTGCCGTATCATAAACCTTTTTCCAATCAAATAAGAGCATATATTATACTTTGTTTTTACCAAGTTGTCAAGAATTATTTTTCTAAAGGTACTTCATGTTCCAGCCCTGCTTCATATAGAACCCGACACGATTCGAGGCTTGTTTTCGAGCCGTATTTCCTTTCAGGTGTATATCAATTATAACAGGATCAATCTTACCTTCCTTTTTACGAATCACTCGCCCTACAAGCTGTGTGAGCAAGGGCTCGTTATTTACAGGCGTACCAAGTATCAAACAACTAAGTGTATCTACTGATATGCCTTCAGAGAAGATTGCTTGCGTTCCATAGAGTATATTTGAATTCCCGTACAGAATCTTATCTACAAGCACTTCTCTTTCTTCATGCGGAACGTCACCAGTTACGCAAATTGCTTTCTCTCCCGTAAGTTCTGCACAGGCTTTAAGAAAACTCACACGATCACTTACTACTAGAACTTTATGCCCTCTTGCGGCGTAGGCCGCCGCTAGCATGGAGATAGTGTGTCTATATTCTTCATCGTTCGCTAACTTTGTTACTCTGTTTGCCCAAGGTATTCTCGAACCATCCATAAAACGAATATCAGATGGTACAATATGTACTGTGGGGGTCATATAGTTTTCTTTTGGTGGCTTATAAACAGTATTACCAAAGTAATCTCTGAACACAACGTGTTTACCATCCTTTCTTTCTATAGTTCCCGATAGACCTATCTTATATCTACAGTAATTTGTATCTAGTATTTTGGAAAAGGTCGGACTACTAACATGGTGCATCTCATCTAGTATGACTGTCCCAAACTCTTTACGAATCTTGTCTACGTTTCTGTATAAAGTTTGTGTATTCCCAATTACGATAGGAGCATCAAGATCAAACTGACCACTGCCTATGATGCCTGCTTTAATTCCATAGACTTTTTCTACCTCTTTTGCCCACTGATTTCGTAGAGGTACAGTGTGAGTAACAACAAGTGTCTTTTGACCAAGCTTACCAGCGATAGCTAAACCTGTAAAAGTCTTTCCCCAACTGACCCATGCGTTAATTATAGAGTTGTCTTCGATTGCGTCATAAACATCCTTTTGACTTTGTCGTAACTCAAACTTAAACTCAGGAAATTCTACAGACTTCTTTACTCGCTTATCTACTATTTCATAGTGCTCTGGTATTAAATCCGTACGCCCTATCGGTAGAGATACTAACCCGTTACGAATTATGCCCATGTTTTTAATCACTTGAGGCGGATCGAGTGGGTTGTGCGAAGGAATTACATATGTAAGCTCTTTATCAATAGCCTCTTGTAGTTCAGCACTACAATCCATATATATTCTGTGACTTATAACTGCTTTCATAGATTGAGTTCATTCTTTGCAATGATGTATTGTTTTACAAAATCAGATCGTACAATATCTTCTACTTCAAATTCTATGAACGTGAATCTCTCCATTCGTTTTAGAACTCTGATAAAATCTTGTAGTCCGTTTGCTTTTAAATCTGCCTGTCGAAAGTCTCCACAAAACATAACTCTACAGTTCTCGCCAATACGAGTAATGATTGAGTCTAGTTCATGGAAAGACATATTCTGACACTCATCTATCATAATTACAGCATCTCTGAGTGTTATACCTCGTATAAAAGAAGTCGTCATAAAGTGTACTAGCCCTTTATTCTTGAGAATTTCATAAGCATCTCCTCGACTGAATAAATCATTTGCTATATCTTTATAAGGTTCTTCATATACAGAAGCTTTTTCTTTTTCTGTTCCGGGCAAAAACCCGATATCTCTAGTAGGAACAGCACTGCGAATAATGACAAGGCTTTGATATACTCCTTTTGCCATGTCATCATATGCAAGGTATGACGATATAAATGTTTTACCTGTGCCTGCTAAGCCGTGTAAGACTAAGTTTTTTGTCGACTCAAATGCTGTCAACTGGTTTCTGGTTAAGGGGTCGATTTCTCGCAACTCTAAACTAGCACCTGCAAGAGTTTTACGTCTTTTAGCCATATTATACTTTTCTTCTTGTGTCTTTGAGTTTCTTTTCAGAATACTCGTAAAGCATCCAAGGTATTCTCCGTAGATGCAGAACCCCTGCCCATGTATATCCTACTTCGGGAGGGCGCGGTACGGTGAATGGAGCATTATGTCCTTTCACCCATATCAATGCCGCAGTATCTTTTCGTACTACTTTATTGATCTTTAAATACTTTAGAGGTAACATAAGACTCTTTTCATATATGAAAGGTCGTCCTGCATTATCTATAAAATACTTTGTACTTTGTTTTAGTAAGCCGTTTGGAGATGAAACCATCTTTTTGAGTTCATACAATCCGCCATGAGGTGTCTGTACTCTACGAGCGCCAAGAGTCTCTCCTGACTGATTCTTATCATCGAGCAACAAACCATTGAGATAAAGTAAACCATCGCCAGCATCCCAGTTTCCCGAATCTAAAAGGAAAACTGGAAATACTAGCTTATGTAAGTTTTTATATCCTATCACCATACATTTTCTCGAACTTACCGCCAGAGTAATCTTCGTGTACAATCTCAAAGTCACAGCCTACGGGAGCTCCTGGAATTGAAAGCCCTCTGTCCATTTGTATATATGATGCTAGCTTTTCCATATACTCTTCTATTTCTTCTTCTGGTACTTCTGCTAATATTGAATCGTGTACTAACGCAAAGATACGTGCTTTCTTGTTGTTTGCTTTTATCCAAGCATTCATGTCTATGGCACCGAGAAGGTTAATATCACTAGCAGCAGACTGCACCAAAAAGTTAAGACCAGACCTAACGCTATGGCTCTGGATGCCTTTGTCTGTCGAGGCGACATTTGGTAATCTCCTTTTTCTTCCGAAGAAGCTGTAAATAAACCCGTTCTGCTGGATGTATTTTTGGTTGTCTTCTATCCACGATTTTAGCTTGTGGAACTCTTTAAAGTAGTCATCAATAACCTCTTGTGCTTCATTACGAGTAAAAGGTTTACCACTATCTTTTGTTACTTGTTCACTGATTTTATTTGCACCTGCTCCGTACATAATACCAAAGGTTACAGCCTTAGCTGCTTGTCTTTGCATACTGTATAGTTCTGCTACTTGATCTACTTCACAAGGTAATTTGAATACTTTGTGTGCAATCGCAGAGTGAAAGTTACCTCCAGACTTGAATACGTCCATAAGTGCTTTATCTTTTGCAAGTACTGCGGCTACATACACTTCCGCAGTAGTTAAATCCATTGCAACAATCTTACTTCCGGGAGCTGCTTTGATACATCCCTTAACGATTGGATTATCTCTAGGCAGTTGTTGCATGTTAAGCTTACCACTAGAACTGAGCCTGCCGCTAGTAGTGCCATGAAGGTTAAAACCTGTACGTAACCTGCTATCTCTATCCAGTTGAGGTAAGATTTTGTCCAAATAAGTATTTTTAATTTTGGATTTTTGTCGTATCTCAAGAATAAGTTTGGGGATATGTGATTGCTCTGCAAGTTCTCCGAGTACTTCTGCATCTGTAGAGTGCGCTCCCGTGCCAGTCCGTTTACCAGTCGGGCGTAGCCCCACAAAGTCAAACAAAAGACTACGAAGTTGAACAGTACTATTAGGATTAAAATCTTTTCCATTGATTTCCTCAAATTTACGAATGGCAGGTTCTTTGTACATATCTACCACAGCTTCATCAATCTGCTCTTGCATAAGAGACTGAGACTTCACTAGCCTTAGTTTGTCAAAGGGTACGCCATTATCTTGGACGTCTGTTAAGAAACGACATCCTGGTATTAATATATTGTCGTATACTTTTGCAAGTCTTTTATTTTGTTTGATCTTTACAAACTTCTCATAAATTAGATACGTTACTGCCGCATCCATACCTGCATATAATTTCATAATGTCAAAAGGAATATCTCCCCAACTGAAATCATTTTTTAGTATACCATTCTGTTTACGATAGTTATCTATCCAATCATACATTGGTTTCTCGTAGTCACCATAGATTGTATACTTCATTGCTAGCTGCTTTAGACCATGTGTACCTGGATTCTCATCTATGAGATAGTGCAGTAGCATTGTATCCTCGAAGCGAGGAAACTCAAAGTTGAAATGATACTCAAAGAATGCCATATCGAACTTTGCATTGTGAAAGATTACTATCTTTTTATCAAATAATTCTTGTAGTAGTGCTTCTGTTGTTTCATCAAAACACTCTGTATCTACATAAGCGCCACGGTCTCTTTCATAGGAAAGACTAAGTCCTAGCATATGTCCATCACGAGGATATAATCCTGTTGTCTCTGAGTCGAGAGCAATATAAGGACTAGGAGCGTCAATAGCTGCTTGAAAGAAAGCGTTGGCTTCTTCTGTGTCTTGTATGCCCCACGCATTGTAAGTAGTAATTACTACATCTTCTTTATCACCAGTTATGTACTCAAGTATACTTTTCTTGGAATCATCCCAAGTACGTTGAGCTTCTGGCTTAAATGCAAGCATGGCAGGGTTTATGACAGGCAGAAACTTTTCTTCTACTTTCTTGCCTGAGTATTCTGTGACTGAGTTTACAGGAGTGAAGTACTTAAGTGCGTCACTTCCCACGAGAATAAGCCAGTCATATGCATCGATGTCTATCTCGATGTCACAGTCTCGTTTTAATACTTTCTTGATGTTTGGATCTGAACACAGTTGATACTGGTCAAACTCAAACTCATCATCAAATTCTTTCTTAAAATTAGTTCTACTTGGTTTAGTTTCTACTAATGCAACTTTAGGCATATAATTTACTCTTTAGTTTTTGTACTGTTTGTATGGGCAATGCCCCAGGATCTCTGTCTTTGAGGCATACATTTCTTGAGGCTAAGCCTACTCGCTCGGCCATTTCTTTTACATCTTTTGCAGCATTCTGTCCTGCATCATCTCCATCAAAGAAGATGTCAATACTATCTACACCTTGTATTGATAGCATTCGTAACTTATCTTCATTGATATTCTTTGTTCCAAAGCAACACACTGCGTTCTCGAGTCCTTTGTCCTGTAGATTAATCATATCAAATATACCTTCTACTAGTATAACTGAACCTTGTATCGGCTCTACTATAGGGTATAAAGGCATCTTCGCACCCGCAGGCGAGATCATATACTTAGGTGTTCCACCTGTAGTATGACGACCATTGAAGGCTACAATACGTCCCGATATATCTCGTACTGGAAATACAATTCTTCCTATATGATCGGGATCGTGGTGTTGAAAAGCCTCGAACTTCTTATAAGTCTCAGGCTTAATGTCCCTCCAGTTACCTGTGTAGGGAGCTAAATTCCTTGGAAACGACAAACCAATA
>Ga0181404_1000155_pt1 | contig 20730 bp, 27 predicted proteins | sample 27SPOviralmetaG_FD_130133 | JGI IMG/M metagenome (GOLD analysis project Ga0181404, IMG submission 130133) | Marine viral communities from the oligotrophic San Pedro Time Series (SPOT) site, San Pedro Channel, CA, USA - 27 SPOT_SRF_2011-10-25 | ecosystem: Environmental > Aquatic > Marine > Strait... | reverse complement strand
GTTGCTGTAGTTGCTGTAGCTGCATTACCAGTACATGATCCAGATGAACCAGAAACATTACCTGTTACATTACCTATTAATGTTGTTGTTAAGTTTCCAAGTAAAAAAGAACTGCCACCACCATCAAATCTACCAAATTCAACTTTAGTATTTTTGTGATACAACCTAAGCATACCATTACTACCGCTATCATTGTTAATCCACATCTTCCATTGTTCCCAAGCAGAAACCATATGTGTATTAGCGCCACCAAAGGTAATATGATCTTCATTCTCTGACCATATATTTAATCTTGAGTTAAATGATGTTGACGTTGCACTAGCTGCATTTTCACCGTAATCACCTCTTCTATGAGGGTTTATAGTTAAAGAACCATCTGTTAAAACTAAATTATCATCATCATATATACCGTTCCAAGAACTACCAGGATCTACACCAGAACCTAATATTAACTGTTGAAGAGCTCCTCTTCTAAGAGAAAAGTTTTTAAATTCAACACTGTTATCATAAACAGTAAATCCCATTCTACCAAAATCATAAGTAAGAGAAGCTTCTATTGTTGTAGCTATTTGAGTTACACCGTCTATCTCTACTATTATATAATTTTTTGATTTTTGTATTCTACAATTATGCCAACTATCATCTATGTCTATAGTACCTCCAGCCACATTTGTAGTTGTAACTGCTGCAACTGGGTATGTTTGTACACCATCAACTTGTTTTTGAACCCTAACGGTATTAGCGTCTCTTATCACTACTGCGTAAAAATCATTAGAATCTTGATAATTAAATACCCATCCAAAATGTGTTGAATCATTACCACTAGCTGCGTTAAAGTCAAAAGATACCTCCCAGTTTTGACCGTGATTATTTGCGTTTTCATTTATATCATCTCCCATTAAAGCAAATACGTAACCACTGCCGGATCTACCTATTTTAAGATGATTTTCACCATATGATTTTATATTTATTGTAGAACTAGATTTTTCCCATAAATAAGAATTTCTGGTTGAACTATAAACACTAGGATCTAAATAAAACTGAGTATCATCATTGTCATAAATCTTAGGGACATATAAAGGCCCTCCAGTTATCATAACACCACCAGAACCACCTCCTTGTCTAGGCCTAAAATGTGTATTACCAGGTCCACCATCAAAATATACATTGTTACTGTTTTCATATATCCTGAATCTTTGCGCACCACTTTCTTGAAGCACTAAATACTCATTATCAGTTTCTCCAGAAGAATCTATTCTCAAGCTTTTAAACTTAGTATCTGGTTGATATTTATCTATAACTCTAGTATCTCCACCACTATAATTTCCAGCAAAAATATTAGCTATTCTAGTTGAAGTTGTGTTGAAGTTTTTAAGTACAAATTTTATATGTGTAGTAGCTGTACCACCTGTGCTAAAAGTAACGTATGTAGTTCCTCTTGGGTTGTTTTCATTATTTACCCTGCTAGTATAATTAGTACCATCTGTAGATGTGAATATCTCAACATCTTTTGCCCTCCAATTAGCTGCTGAAAAGGCTATACCAACAGAAGAAGCGTGACTAAAGCTTACGCCACTTATTACTATTGTCATTACACTAGAACTTGTTGAGCCAGCTGTTAAGCTACCTATTGAATGGTAGTCATTACCAACCGAGAACACAGCGGAATTTAAAGTAAAAGCTGTGCCATCTATATCTGCCGCAACAGTATACCTCCAATTAGCGCCAGCTAGTCTGTTTGAGCTAAGACTAGGTATTGTAAAATGAGCTTCACCATTTTCTACACCTTCACCAGCTACAAAACCATCTATAACTGGTATACCCGGGGTGTTTTTATTTTGTTTACCATATAAGTTACCGTATATATCGGTGTTACCATCTTGGCTTGACTTTTGGTTTATTATTTGTATTGCGTTTTTCTTTGTCCAAAGATATAAATCACCTGCAGCCCAAGCATTAGCAGTTCCAGTTGTTTTTTGTACAGCTAAACCACCTATAGACACACTATTACCAGAACCTGTTGCTTCCCTAGCTCCTAATGATAATTTAGCCCATGTATTATTTGCTCCATGTTTGTTTAAAATAAATAAACCGACATCTGCTTCATCAATACCACCAGTAGAAGAATCTTCGTGAACTATTATAGCTTTAGGATATTGAAAATAAGAACTGCCGCTATCTATATGTGAATCATACATACCTGTATTGCTACTACTTGTTTCCGCTCCTATTAAAAACCTACTTACCAAGGAATAACTATGCGGATCAACAAAAAATGAAGTATCAGAAGCATCAATAAATTTATCAAATGTAACTGTATTAGTTGTGTTGTAACCAGTAACGTTACCATTTACTGTTATAGGTTTGCTAAAATAAAAAGTACCTCTATCTGTACTTATATGAAAATAACTAGTGTTACCAGAGCCAAAATCTCCATAACCGGTGGCGCTTTGTATTTTCAGACCATTACCAGTGCCACTTGATAAAACTGGGTATACATCGCTGCCGCTATTAAATAACTGTATTTCGTCAAATCTTAATGCCATATCTTATTATATTAATCTTCTAAATTTAAACCTCATTATTTTACCACCGTCACTATTATCTAACGCACCGGTGTAAGCAAGGTTGTGTTTTACTTGTAACATTAAATCATGTGTATCTGATCCTGATGCTCTCTGTGTTCTAAACTGTACATCACCACTGTTAGGTGCGTGACCAGCTCTATGTATTGGTATTTCGTCTACATGCGTGCTATTAGTACTATCTGCATACCAACTTAGCATACCTGAGTAATACTCATAATAATGCCCACCACCAACGTTAAAATCACTTACATAAACTTGCATTGCGTAAACGCCTGTAGCAAGATCTGTTCCATCAATACCAGTATCAGTCCAAGTGTTAGCTGATAACTGGAACGTCATTGGGAAATATTTGTACTGATCAACATCGGTACCTTCTGTCATTGTTGTACCTTGATGTCTAATATTACCATAAACCTCTACGTTTTTATTTTCATCTATTTGTAAAGCTGGATTTAAATTATTAGAAGTATCATTGGTAGAAAATATTAATTTAGACGCGTAGGCATTAGTGTTACCAATAGCTATACTTTTTATTTGTGATTTTATAGCGTAAGTGCTTCCAAAATTACTTGTGTTGGTACCTGTTAAATTTATAATAGTATCTTGACCACTTCCAGTAGGTGAATTAATAGTGGCTCCTTTTGCTGTCATAGTACCACCAAAAATACCATCACCAGTTGCTGAAATAGTTAAAGCAACAACACCATTTGTATCAGTGTGTGTATTGTGAAATCTAAAACCAGCTCCTGATGTACCAGCAGAAGCATCCCAAGTGGAACTAAAAGTTCTCCAGTCGCCACCTACATAAAAGTTTTGATCAGTCCAAACACCAGCTTCGTTTACTCTTAACCTTCTTGTACCATCTATTGATACTGATATTTGATCTTTAGTAGCGGCAGCGCCATCATACCACTCTCTGTATAAACCTGAATTAGGTACTGAGTTATAAACTCCATCATCTAAAACTATAGCTGGTTTAGCAGCTGTTCCTTGAGCAAAAAACTCTTGCTCTGCTATTCTAGTTACTCTCCAGCCAGATATATAACATCTTCTTGTACCTGAGTTGTGACTATAGTTAAATAAAGAATGTGGGGTAAAGTATTTAGCCCCTGTCTCAAATTTTCCAACATCATTATTGTGGTGACCAGACACAAAAGCATATCTATGTTGCCAGTCTGTTCCCGGGTTGTGATTAGCCATCAGGTGATAACCATAACTACCAGGGTTACCAGAACCACTCGCTGTTGCTGTGAAATCGTGCTCAAAATCTTGCGTACCCATATAGTGACCTATAGAGCTACCAGATTCATTTCTAATATAAACTTCTATTAAATATATTGATCCTTCTTCAATAGGTATGTAAGGGAAACCAGATCCATAATAACCACCAGTATTAACACCGCCAGATATTTTTATAGAATAACCAGCTGGCGCAGTAGAATCTTCATACCACTCAACATTAGTGCTATTAAAATATTCTTGTAATTGTGAGTTAGACCAAGTTGTATCTAGTGACCAAATTTCTTTACCACCAGTGTAATGACCTAATGGATATTCTTCTGTTGTTGATGGATTTGTAGATATACCTCTTTGATTGTGAGATGTAAAACCTAAATCAGCTGTAACTTTATTATTACAAGTAATAGCTCCAGTAAAATTGTGACTAGAAGCATTGTAATAATTAATACCATTGTTATGTATGTTTAAATAATTTCCATTTGTAGATGTTTGTAAAAGTATCTGGCCTGTTGAAAAAGTTATATCAGTACCCGTATCTCCAACATGTTTAATAGCATAACCTAATGATATATTTGATACAACCTCTAAAGAATCAGTTAAATTCCAAGTGTCATCACCATCATCAAATATAAAGCTAGCTTCCGTAACACCATTACCTCTATAAACAGATATACCAGATGTAGTAGCTGTTGCTGAACTATCTGATTGGGTTTTATTTAATACTATTATGTTATCTTCAACTTCTACTGTTTGCGTGTTTAAAGTTGTAGTTGTGCCATCTACTGTTAAATTACCTGTAATTACTACATTACCACCAACATCTAAATTACCTGAAATATCAGCAGCACCATTTATATCTAAGCTATTTCCTTCTAATTCACCAACAGCTTTTATAGCTCCTTGATAAGTAAATATCATGTTACCAGAAGAATCCGAAGCCCAAGTATGTGTTTTTAAACTACTTCCGTAATATTGTCTCCAGTTTATTGTTGTTCCAGTGTTACCACTACCATCTAAAAAGTGTGGATAATGGTTACCATTTGTGTCATAAGAATCGTAATAAAAATGTCCATTATAATGGTTATTCTGATTTGAAAACGATTTAACACCAGATATAGTTTGTTGAGTATTTAAAGTAACATAACCACTTAAATCTTGATCACCGGTATTTGTTCCTGATAAGTTGTTTGCTGATATATCGTTAGTTACAACAACATCACCGTCTGGGTATGTTAAAGTATCATTAAGTCTTTGCCAGTGGAAATCAGATCCAAAAGCATGACCGTCCATATCTTGATCACCTGTGTCCCAAGATTCAACAAAATATCTTATGTGATAAGTTCCACTATGATTATCATAAGCACCTATATAAGTTCCATTGCCGTCACTAACCATTGTTAATAAAGGATGATTGCTAACATTACCAGCTAAACTCACGTGTCTTATAACCCAAGCTGAGGTTGTATTATTATAGTATACAATATAATTAGCACCAGTATCCGTACCAGTACCAGTTGTAACTAATCTAACTTTAAAAGCATATGCTAATGAAGGTATATAATGTGTACCTTGTTTCCATTCTATTGCACCAGCGTTTGAAGTACCAGAACCAGCAACAGTTACAGTGTCTGAATTAAAAATATATCTACTATTACCAGGTCCTATATGTAATGAATTACCTATATATAAACTATCATCCGTTTTTAAAACATCTGCACCGTCCCTATATAAATTAGTATCTGTGCCGAATAATATACCTTGACTAGGTATTGTACCACTATATGAGGTAGATAATTGTATACCTCTAAATTTACCATATTGAGCTCCACTACCAGTGTTTAAAAACTGAAAAATACTGTCTGAAAATATATTACCAGTATTGTTCATGGTTATAGAACCACCAAAAATTGCTTTAGTACCATCAGTAGTTCCGTCTAACGATAAAGCATTTAATACACTTCCGCCTGTTGATTTTACATTAAAGTTTAATTTAGTTCTAGTAGCACTAGTTGTAGTTCTATGTTCTATACCACCCCAGTCTTGATCAGTGCCACTATAATCTACTTTAAAATTAAGGTGTTGTAGTAATGTGTCAGTTGCTGGATTATTACCATCATGAAGCATGTTAACTATAGGAGAACCATTTTGTTTTGTTAAATTAAAATCTCCTCCATTCACTGTTATATCAGTTGCAAAATAGGTGTGGCCACTAAAATACGCATTACCATCTCCTCTTATCTCAAAAACATCACCACTTGCACCATAACCGCCGTTATATAAATCAGTTATAACAAATCTACCTCCACCAGCTCCATAGCTAATACCATATTTACCGACAACACCAGTTCCATCGTCTACAGATATTGCAGCTAAGCCACCCTGATTATTTGACCAGCTTCCGTTATAACCCATTTCAATAAAATTAAAATCACCACCACCTGTTGCGTTAGTTTTATCAAAAACTACTTGATGTGTAAATTGCGCTGTACCATCATGTTTTATGGTTAATCTTGTTTGTGGAGAAGTAGAAGTGTTTTCAGAAGTTTTAAATCTAAGTTCTGCGTTAGGTCCTGATGCTGCTGCTGCATTACTAAAAGCTTCTATTTCTGCTAAAGCTCTAGCGCCTGGAGTTGTTGTATCTGATGTATAAAATTCTATATTACCTAAGCTTACATTATCCCACTCACCGTTGTTTAAGTTTCTTGTATCTTTTAATCTTAACCTGGGAGCCTCGCCACTTATAATAGCGTCACGAGAAACAGTTAAATCTCTACCAATTACAACATCACCTGTTGCGTTAAAATAAGTACCAGACGAACCGGTATTACCATTTCCAATTGTAACAGCTGCACCTGTGTTTGTTCCGTTGTAATAATTTAAATATATTCCATGATCATCATCAGAGTCGATATGTAAGTTACCATTTGTAGTTTTTATAATTGAAGCACCGTTATTAGCTGTGGTTCCGTATAAAACTAATCTTGCTGTCGCGGTACCAGCATAAGAACCTATAGATAAATCATTAGAAGGAACACTTACTGCACCATAGAAATTAGTACCTTGTGCTTCGTTAATTTCTACAGCTTCAGTAAGAGTTGTTCCGTTAGCGGTGTAAAATTTAATTTTACCCGTGTCAACGTTTGATCCAGCTTTATAAGCTCTTATTTCAGCTACTCTATCGTTTGATAAAGTTGATTGGTAGTTAGTAAAAGATATATATCCAAAATCATCAGCGTCATCAGCGTCAGAACTACCTGATATAATTAAACCAGATTGTTGAAGTGTAGTAGATGAACCACTACCAGCTGTTATATGTAATGATCTTTCTAAAAAGCTAAAATCAACAGGTGTGTTACCAACTCCAACATTATTATAAAATATTGCGTCACCTGAGCCTGCTATTTTTGCTCTTATATTTTGTGTACCAGAACCAGTGTTGAAATATATACCATCATACGCATTTATTTCTAAACCATCAGATGAACTATCCCCGTCGTTTAATATTGTTATAGATAAATTATATGGGTTACTATCTCCATATTCAAAACCATCTCTAAAAAATATACCTTTACCAGAATTGTTATAACTTCTTAAAAATAAATTACCACTTCCAATTATGTTACCTCCAAAAGTTGATGAAGCGGTTGACATTCTCAATGGTATAGATCCACTAGCTAACTCAAAGAATATCTCACCTTGCATGTTTTTCATAGCAAAGTTACCTGCTTGAGTACCGTGACCTGCACCATAAGCAATTAGATAAGCTTCATTAGTACCGTGTTGTGATGTTTGAAATTGTTGAAGCGTATAAGATGTTTGGCTACTACTACCTAATATTAAAGGATTATCAGCAGCACTAGTATCACCTAAAGTTAATGTTCCGGTTCCAGAATCGGATATGTCGCTTCTTAAATATTTTGATTGTGTAGATGATGATGTTAAAAAACTACTTAAGTCTTGATCACCAGTATTTGTTCCTGAAGATGAACCTGAGAAGTTTGTTGCTCCTATTGTACCTGCAAAAGTTGCGTTTTGATCTTGATCTAAAGTTAAAGCCGCAGCTGTACTTACACTTCCACCACTATATTTACCAGTGTGAAAACTTAAATCAATACCTCTATTACCAGAACCATCCCATAAACCATCTGAAGTAGCAAGTATTTTACCGTAAACACCAGTTACAGCATTACTAGCACTATCATCTATTCCTTTAAAATGTATCGCACCAAGTATATCATTATTATCAACAGTAGCTGGACTATCTTGATTTGAATCATATTGAAGAGTTAACACAGCGTTTCCAGGAGCGTGTGAGTCTATCGTTATACTGTTACTTTCAATAGATCCTGCAAAAGTTGCTTTTTGTGAAGCATTTAGATGTAAAGCTTCAGCTCCATCTACTTGAAATACTAGTCTTGAGCTGCCAACATTATTAGGGTTATCCACACTTAAATATGCGTATGAATTAGCTACTCTAAACCTTGCCTGCAAATCATTTGTAGTATCTATCAGCTTTACCATCGGCGTGCCAGCATGTGTAGCTATTATATCACCTGCAAAAGTTGCAGTTTTATTTCCGTTTAAAGTTAGAACGTCTACTACAGTGTTAGCAGTACCGTTGTGAAGAGAGAATTTTAAATAGTTACTGGCTTCAGTAGAAGACACATAAGATTTTATATTGTGATACCTGCTAGTATTAGCATCGTATCTACCTAATGTTATAATACCCTCACTTTCGTGAGTAGGCATAAAATCTATCTGTGTAGTGCCAGATATATGTACTCCATTTAAAATCTTTTGCGCCATGTGAGAATTTTATTTTATTATCCTATCTTATTGATAAGAACTCTTATTTTGTCAGTTCCAGGTGCTGCAGCAAATGTTAAATTCACAGCCCCAGTAGATGCATCTCTTACAACATCAGCCATAACAGTTAATCCAGTATCAACTTCAATTAGTTGAACCATAAATTGAGTAGAGTCAGTACCTAAACCGTGATTTTTGTGAGGTGCGGATGCTCCTGAGTTTAATAAGTTTATTGTTGTTGCTGTGGTGTTACCAATTGTAGTAGAAAATTGTCTATTTGTTATTCTACCATCAATACCGCTTTCAAGGTCAACAGATGCTAAAGCTGTAACGTGACCATAAGTATCAACTGTTACGTCTTGAATTACATTTAAACCACTATTATTTATAGATGATGCACCTGATGTGTTTGCGTGTTTAACTGTTATTGTATCATCTCCACTTATTATAACTTGTATACCACTAGTTCCGTCAACGACACCAGCTTGAAACTGAAGAGTACCGCCATTAGCAACCTCTTGTGTAGTAGATTGACCACCACCATTTAAAGCATTTACACTAAAACTAAAGTTATCATATTCACTAGGTATCGGTATATTGTAGAATGTAGAACCATCGTTTGTAAACTGCCATCTATCACCGTCTTCTTTAAAAGTAAGTTGAACATTAGTATCATCACCTCTTTCAACCTCAATACCAGATTTTAAGGTACTAGCTGGAGTACCTGATTGGTTTTTATTAAGTAATATTATATTATCTTCAATTACTAAGTTAGTCGTATCGATACTGGTTGTTGTACCATTAACTGTAAAATTACCAGTTACCGTTAAATTACTAGATATTAAAGCATCATTTGTTACAGTTAAATCATTACCAATAGTTACATCACTTGGTAAACCAATTTGTAAAGATACATCTGTACCAGACTTAGATACTTGTGTTTCTATTTCATTACTAGTACCTATTATTTTAAGATCATCAGTTAATAAATCTACATCAGCTGTATCACTAGACTCACTACCATCTGAATCTATTGTAAGCGCTGTTGCTACACTAACACTACCAGCAGCTGTTAATCTACCTTGTTGATCTACTGTAAATGTAGGTATTGCTGTTGATGAACCGTAAGAACCAACTGTTACACTTGTATTATCTAGATCAATTTCTAAAGTAACAGGTGTTGTACTAAAATTACCGCTACCATCAACAGTGAATTTAGTTGTTATACCTGTATCACCAGATATTGCTAAATCAAAATTACCAGCTGTTACATCGTATGATACGCTACTGTCATCTGTTATTTTTACTTGTCTTATATCTCCACCAAGATCTATCCAGTTGTTTCCGTCGTAAACTTTAGGTGAATTACTTCCTGTGTCGTATATTATTTTACCTTCTACATCTGTTGCAGAATTTGTTGTTGTCTTATGAAGGATAGCGTTTTGCAACTCTGATACGCTTCGTAAGTCTAAGTGATTTAAAATAGGTATTGCCATTGTTTTTAGTTTAAGTATGCGTAGCCACTTTCAGCAGCTGCTAAGTTTATTGTTAAGTTGTTTTCGTCAGTATATACTACTCCAGCAAAAGCACCAACATTAGTATAAACATTATCAGAGCTTGAGAATTTTATACTAACACTAGGAAATTTAGCTAAGTTATGCTCTATTGTCCATGTGTCACTCGCGTTGTTTTGATGGTGTGCAAAAGTAGCATCACCACTTTCAGCAAATATATCTATACCATATACTTTATCATTTACAACAGATCCATTAGATGTTTTTTTAGATAATGTCATGTTGTAAAAATTGGAGTTACTGTCTACGCCAAAACTTTCGACTTTATAAACCCCAAAGTTGTTTTTGTTATTTATTTCGTAAATAATTATATTTTTATTAGCTAATAAAGCTAAAGCGTTAGCTACAGGGTTAACTGTTTCATTATAATTATATTTACTTACTTTTATGCTTGTTACGTTAGCAAAGGTACTACCACTTGATATTGTGAATTTAGCTTGACCGCTACTAAGTGTACCATTATTACTTTTATATGTAAAACTACTACTAGATCCTGCAGCTCCTGTTTCAGCTATGAATTTAGTCATATCACCTATGACAAAATTTCTAGTGTCTCCACTTGAATCAGATCCTAGCAGCTTGTCACCACTACTAATACTTGTATCCTTTGTATATGTACTGATTCTAGCCATTATACTACTTTTTTAATATATTTCCAATCTTTTCTCCACTTCGTCCGCCAAAATAGGCTAAAACTACAGCCATCATAACCTTTTCAAAAGTGTCGTTCCACGTAGCACCTATATTAAAAGGTACTGATTCAACGCTGTCCAATATACCAGCTAGTGAGAATATAACAATACACCACACTAAAACTAGCGGGCGTACGTTTTTCGAAAGCCATGAGTCAGATTTTGAATCTGCTTCCCACCTTGAAGTTATAGCTTCCATCTCTTTATTTTGTTGCTCGTATATTAACTGTTGTAGTTTTATTTTTTCTTCAGCAGGTATATCTGCTTTAGTTATCTCAGCTATAGCGTCTTTGGGTGACATAACACCTTGTAACACACCGCCAAGTGTAGGGTTTATCATTGAAGCAGCTCCGAATAATAATTTACCTACCGTACTGTCTTTAAATTTCTTTTTATCGCTCATAATTAGTAACCTGCGCCTCTACCAGACTTATTTTTAAATGCTTTCGCGTTTTTACCTAGTTTGCTTTTTGGAAATAAACCAGAGCTAAAACCAGACATTAAACTTCCACCAAATGTTTTGTTTTTCATAAAATCACTAAATATATTTACTTTATCAGTACTTATATCACCTACAGGACCATCATATACTTCATAGCCTTCACCTGATTCATCAAATTCTTTACTATCACCTTTTTTATAATTAAATTCATTTAAACCTTGATTATACTTATTCATAGATAAGTTTGTGGCTCTAGATTTCATTTGTTCTGTTACGTTTTGATCAGAGTCTCCAGTAATAGATCCTTTATCATCAACGTTTAAACCCATTTCTTTTAACTTCTCTGCTTTTAAACCTGTTTTTTCTGCAGCAGCTATAACATTAGCGCTTAATTTACCTTTATTTTTCTTACCACCTAATCCTAAAAAACCAGAATTTTTTTCACCTGAATATATATCAAGATCTCTTTGAGCTCTTCTTTCAGCTCTTCTAGTTCCTCTACGTTGTGCTCCCTCTGCCCAATTAGCGTTTTCGCTATTTTTAAAATCCATGTTATATGTTTGTGTTGGGTCAGTTTTTTCTTCTATTTTTCTAGGAGTTAAACTAATGTTAGTGCTAGTTTTACCTGGTGTTAAAACACCTTTGTTTTTACTACCGGTAAAGGTATTGTAAGCATCTAGCTTGGACGAGTGTAAAAACTTTTTATCAATAAGTTCTTGTGTCGTTACATCATTACCAAACCTACCATACAAATCTTTAAAATATTTTTGATCATCTGTTTCTAATGTCCCACCACTTTTAGCCGTGTCAATAGATTTTGTATTGTACGTATCTTTTCCGCTTATCATTGTTTTAATATAATCTTTAGCAGTGCCATTGTGACTAACTATTTTTTTCTCAACAGTTGTTCCAGGTTCTGTACGTTTTGTTGGGCTAGATGTATAAGTTATAGGGTTTGATACTTTTTTTACTCCATCGCCTTCTTCTTTATCAAAGTCTATACCTGTACCTTGAGCACCTGCTTGCGCTGCTTCAAAAGCTGTTTTTCTTAATAAGTTAGCTTTTTTTATTTTGTTATATATCATGATTTTTTACTTTTTTCTTTTTTATAAGCTTCTTTTTCCCAAGGTAAGCTTTTTCTACCTTCGTTCATATTAGCTCTTGAATATTTTTTACCTTTCCAGTAAACATAGTTGTCGTCATAATCAAGATCACCTCTATCCATTTGATTAAGGTGTACCTTTTCATGACGTATTGCTTCTTTACCTAGCTTACTGTTTTCAGGCACGTCTTTATCTAAATATATAGTACCGTCTTTGTTAGCTTCAGCTATAATGTCTTTACCTAGATCTTTCTTAATAACATCAGGTTGCTGATCGCTATTATGAAAATTAGGTTTACCCATTTTAAAACCCATTAGTATTTCTTCTTGCTACAGCCTTTTTTGTAAATACCACTACTATGTTTTTTCTTTGCAGCAGTTCTATTAGCTACAAATTCACTAACTGAAGGAGTTGATTCTGGCTCTTTTGGCTGAACATTCTTTTCCCTCATGTTAACCATATGATTAGCTCCGCCTTGAGTAGCTTTTGTTTTTTTCTTTAATGGATTACCTAATAAACCATGTTTACATGTTTTATCCTTTAAAATCATATTGACTTTAGAAGTTGCTTTTGGTCCTGCATATCCCATAATTATCTGTTTTTGTCGTGTATCATATCATCTATAGCCTTATTATAGACTTTATCTGTATATGACTTATTGTTAAAAAATTTATTTCGTTGTGACGTAGGAAGATCTTCTTCGCCTAATAATATGCGATATATCCTACTTATTAATTGGGAGCATTTAAATGATGTCTTAAAAATACTATATTTAATTGAAGTGCGGTTTCGATGCCTCCAAACTTCTACCCAACCTTCATCTCGTAATCTCTCCCAACGTTTCTTATCCCATGAATAAGTATAAGTACCGTTTATAAAATCGTTACGTGTAAATCTTTCTTTACAATCAAGGTAAATTAAAAGTTCAAGATCTGCATCTCTTAGCCCATAAGTTTTACAGGCCCATTTACGAACGAGCCTGTAATATTTGAATAAGCCTATATCTCTTAAATCAGATGGGCTTAGTTTCATTCTACCAAGACTACGTCTTTTACTGTTATAACTTGATATTCATTATCTTGCCAATTAATAGCGTGGCCAGCGTGTTTATCATAGTGTACTATATCATTATCACACACTCCTTGCACTAAATTACCTATTGTTATAACTTTTCCTTTATTATACCGATTATTTTCGTCTTTTACTATTAAACCGGCAATAATTTTATCATCTTGCTTGATGTCCTCGACTACTATGTAATAATTAACTGCTCGCATTGTCTATTCTTATATTAGAGATTACACAATCCGCAGAAACTATAGTAGAGACAACACTAACTGCGTTCTTCAATGCTGTCTTTGTGACTAAAACTGGGTCAATTATACCATTTTTAACCATATTTACCTCTTTTCCAGTAATTACGTCAATACCATAACCAACTTTGCTAGGAGTTTTTGTCATTTCGATACCTGCATTATCTAGAATCGTTCTAAATGGTGAAATTATTGCTCTTGAAAGCATTTTTTCACCCTCGTTTTCTTCTTTTATATATAAAGCTGCGTTTAATAGAGCAATTCCGCCGCCAGGCACGATACCTTCTTGTAAAGCAGCCTTAACTGCGTATATAGCGTCTTCGATTCTATCTTTTTTCTCCTTTAATTCTATTTTAGAATCAGCTCCTACACGTATAATACCTACAGAACCGTTCAACATAGCTAATCTCTCCTGTTGTTTCTTCTTAAAAAACGGATCTTTTATTTCAGGTACCTTTTTTTCTATTTCTTTTATTCTATTTGATACATCTTCATTTAAAACACCAGTTGTCAAGACTGTAGTTCTGTTATCTGTGACAGATTTTACTACTTCGCCTAGACAATCTGGCTGGATGAGATCTAAATCATCTCCTAATTCTTCGTCTATTAGCTTTGCTCCAGTCAGAAGTGCTAAATCTTCAATTGTATCATGCTTGCTAGCGCCAAAACCAGGTGTATCAACTATGTTTACCTTGATATTACCCTTAACCTTGTTCATTAAAAGTGCTGATTTGACTTGATTACTAACAGCCGCAACAATAAGTAAGCTTCTATTTTGCTTAATTACGTGTTCTAATATGTTTTGTATCTTTCTAATACTTGGTATCTCCGATGCTACTACTAATACATAAGGATTTTCTAGCTCACATAGCTGTCTATCTTTATTTGTCATAAAATGTGGTGATGTAAGCTTACAACTAAGCTGTACTCCATCAACAATTTCTGAATATGTTTCGTTAGTTTCGCTTTCTTCCATCAAAACTACACCATCTTTACCAACTTTTTCATAGGTTTCAGCTATTAAACTACCTAAAACATCATCGTTGTTACAACTTATAGCAGATACATGTGATAACATTTTACCTGAAACTGATACAGTTGCATCTTCAAGATACTTATTTACTTTTTTAAGACCTGAGTTTATACCGTTTTTAATATTTCTTAACGATTCTTTATTATCAGGGTTTCTTACTTCCTTTAATAGTGATTGAGCAAGGACGATAGCTGTAGTAGTACCGTCACCTGCTTCTTTCACTGTGTTTTTAGCAGCTTCCTTTATTAATGTAGCACCTATATTTTCTACTGGATCCCTTAAGACTACGCTTTCCGCAACGGTTACACCGTCTTTTGTCACCAGTGGTCTACCGTAAGTGTCTTCATATATAACACACTTACCAGAAGCTCCTAATGTAGACTTAACTGCCGTAGCTAGTTTATCTACTCCTTGCATGATTTTACTTGTGGCATCAATGCCAAAGTTAAGATCCTTTACGATCTCGCTTGGTTGACTAAATTCCATTAAATTAAATTTTGATTATACTTACTATTTAAATGTTTTCACTACCTTAGGTCCTTTTAAGAAATCTACTTTCTTAGCATAATGCTCCACCGATCCATCGATAGCAGCTTCTGCTCCGTCCATAGTTTCCCTACGGGTTACGTCGTGCCATTTTTCACAGCATGTATCATCTTCAGGATCGCAAGGACATTCGATGTCTTTGTATTCTGTTTGATAGAATCCGTTAGGTAATTGTACTATCCTCCAGTTGTTTTTTTCTGAGAGGTGTTTCCAAAGGTTAATTTGGTCTTCGGAGATTTGTGGTTGACTATTCCACGTATTAGTCTTGTAATAAAAATACGTCATTGTTTGGTATTTTAAGTTTGCAGAGGGTTGGTTATTCATTACGCGTACCGTGTCCTCTGTTTCCACGATTCGCTTTTACTGTTGTAAATCTCTTGGTTTTGTGATCGTAATCTTTACCTTTTAAGCTTTTACCTGACTTTTTTGCAGCACGTCTCAGACGCTGATTCTCAGCCCTCATCTTCTTTCTTCTATTACTATTTGCTGCGGCAAGATCTCTTTTCTTTTTAGCTAGAGCTGCTCGCTTTGATAACTTTTGCTTAGGCATATGATTAATTTCTCTATGCTTTAATAATTACATGGTAAATAAGAAATTTAAGATAGTGTGACATTTGCCTGTTACTAGTTATACTTTTAAAGGCTATTGTCATAAAAAAATACGTTAGATATTTAGAGGTATAGGGTTGCCCCTACTCTCCACCAACTATTTATAAAAAGAAAAATCAATATATACAACCGGGCCCCGCCATGCTTTATCCTTATTATCCACGTTTTTTCGTGTTTACCATGTATTAACCACTCAATTATAATACTAATATTTCACTACATAGTAAATACGACACTATATGGATAATAGATATGTAAATAATTTAAAGATATTTAGATAATGAGAGACAGTGTGGAATACTACTTACCAATTTTAAACAAGTAAACAAATACACTACTTTTAAACACACAAACTAAATACAACTTAAATTGGATAATAATATAAATAAGTAATAATAATAATAATAATAATTAAATTTTAAACTATGAGTAACTTAATCACTAAAAGATTTGTTGTAAGACAATCACTAATTGGCAAAAATGTAACATTTGAATTCACTAACAAAAAAGGTGACACAATAACTTACAATCATGACAAAGTATTTTCAATAATGAAAGACACTTTAACTAACTTAAATTGCTGGAATAAATACAAAAGCTATACTGCTACTAATAATATTCCATTAGTACTAAGAAATAAAGAGTTAGTATAACAACTAATTCTTTATATCAACTGCGAGTTCCACTTGTTTCTAACAGTATAAATTGCGAATGAGTAAATGACATAATGGTTTATGTGAGTTCGATTCTCACCATGTCAACTAATAAAATCTTAATAATATGTATAATCAATCAGCTTTAATTAGAATAGCTAAGCAACTATTCCCAGAAAAAAATGTATTTCAACTAACTAAGTCAGAACAAAGAGAAGTTCTTGCAATATACAATGAGTTTCACTAGACTTACAAACTAAATACAAAAACTATTGGATAATAATAATGTAAATAAATAAATAACTATGAGTAAAATTAAATTCACGTACAATAAAGTGTACAACTATGTAAAAGGTAAATCAGTAGTAGAACTAGCTTTAGAGCTAATAGCGTTTGGCTTCTTAATGCCACTAGCAATTTCAGGAATACTATTCATGATAGTAGGTTTACTAACAGGTGAGATCGATGCTTCTAACGCTAACTTCGGAATATATAACTAATGAAGTGGGTATTAACTTGTGATAATGGCAAAGAAATAGATATGTCTTACTATATCGGCCAGCAAATGGAAAATAAAATAACTAGACAAGATGTTCTTGATAGAATAGAATTTTATAAATTAACTAATAAACTATGAGAAAATATACACACGAGAAACTATGGTCGTTCGCTGATGAGCATGTGGTAGATGGTATGATTTACTCTAATGAAATAGAGAAATGGATAACTGTTGAAGAATATACTGATATACACTATGGCACGTTATAGAAAACATACACATAACAAAGTAATAAAGCTTACTCGTCAACAAATAATGATGATAGAAGATGAGTGGTATGCTAAATTTAATAAGAATTACAAATTAAATACGATAACTATTGGATAATAATAATATGAAAACAATAAAATATATAAACTATAATGTGCACGGCGTACCTACTCACGTGCTAGTTGACGGTGTCTTACACGAAAGAATACCATATGCAAAAGAGTGGACAAAATATATAACTATAAATGGAATTAGCTATGTCGAATAAAAAAATATACTTCAATGACTTACCTGCTCTCGATATGATCAAGCAACACGACTTTACTTATTGTATGAGTGATGACAATAGATACTATGAGTCAGGTAGACGTGAACTAGAACTAATTAACAACGCTGTTACTAAAGAACATGGCGGTTGGACTAACAAAGTAGTAGATCACTGGAATAAATATGCACCACATGACCCAAATGGTATGTCATGGCGCAAAGAATATACAGCGGAATAGAGCAGTTGGTCAGCTCGCAAGGCTCATAACCTTGAGGTCGGTGGTTCGAATCCACCTTCCGCAACTAAATTAAATAACTATGAATAAACCTAAATACACTTGGCAACAAGAAAAGCAAATGCTTGAAGATGCTTACGCAAGAAGACTACTAATTGAATACAATATTAAAGAAGTCACAACACAGCGTCAAGCTAAAAATGGTACAAGAGAATTTGAATTTCCTGTGTCAGCAACTTCACCTAAAACTAGATATACTAACTATAAATCTAAAAATAAACTAAGATTAGCAGTATATAAAACAGGTTATGTAAGAAACTGTAACAGTTGCTCATCTAACTACCAACTTAACAAACAATATAAGCAAGAGCAACGAACTACATTCTTGATCGATGGCAAACTAGTAACCAGAGTATATAAAGGTTATGCTAGAGCTAAAGTGTGGGACGGTTTAGCAAGATTAAACTATATGTTAAAATACTACTTAAAAAATTACAAACAAAATACGAATACAGTTGGATAATAATATTGTATGAAATGTAAATGTAAAAATATAATACCTCCGCAGCGCCTCGCACTAGGTTATACCTCTTGCGTCGAATGTAGCACTACTCAACCTTATGGCTGTATTGCTATCACTTACCACAAAACCGGTAATACCATTCAGATTATGCCGAAAGAACAGGCGAAACGTATAAGAAAGCTTGGCGCTCGACGAGGTTATGGAACATGTTTAAGATAATAATATGGCAGTAATAAAACAAATGGATATTGTAGCAAAAGAAATAGCTACAGATGTAATAGATAAAATATATAAAGATTGTGATTGGCAAGTCGATCAGTTTCTACCTAAAGATGCTGAGTCCCCACTTATAAACGACACTCATAGTTATCTTATGAGACTGGTCGCTCGCCACATCGCTAATAAACTAGATGTAACAACTAATAAATACTACGATGAGTGATTCAGTAAAAGCATGGTATGAAATGCAAGAAGATAGAGAAAACGGTAGGTTAATTGAACCTATAAAGCATCCAGAAAAAGCTTATAGAATATTAATTGACTATGATATTAAAACTATAGAAAAAGCAGTAGAAATATTCTACGAAAACTTAAACAAAACAAAATAATATATGCGCAGCGATGCACCCATGTGGTACAAAGCAGGTAGTAAGTCGCATAAAAATCCGATTAACTTCGGTTGAAATAAGACAGTGTGGTTTCATACTGGTCAAAAGCGTGGATAAAGCATAATACTAGATAGTACCAGTCCACGACGACTATCTCTGTCTCCCTCACGGGAATACTCAGTAACGTTTGAGTTGAAAACAAGTGAGGGATTTGGGAGTGATAAGGTTAGTGCTAATACCCATAAATATATGGTCGTCTAGCAAACGGCGGTTCGATTCCGCCCACTTCCACAATATAAATACGACAACAGTTGGATAATATAATTAAATAATAAATATGACAAAAATGAAAACCGTCTACGACAAGCTATTGCCCGACGTTAAAACAAATTTGCAAGCTAGTGCTAGAAAGTATGGCTCTGCTAAAAGACTTAAGTATATTCTTATGTCTAAAACTATGTGGAATGAATTAACTATCGATGAGATGAAAGATTTATTAACGTTCGGCGACTTAACAAGCTACAAGCTAGACTGGTTATCTTTTATGTACGGTGAAAATATATTACAAAAATGAAAAAGTATATAACAGACAAAATGGTTGAAGCCGAAATGATTAAAAGAGGCTTACCAACAACAGAAGGTAACGAAGATGTTATACAAAAAGCTGTGCTAGATTATTATGATGTAGAAATCACTAGTGATTATACTCAATCAGCTGACTACTATGTATATACAGAAACTACAGCAGATCAATACGAGGTTTTTATTGCTACTCATGACGACAGAAACATATGTGTAAATGAGCACGTTCATTATTATGACACTAACTTAGCTACAGAACTAGAAGAAGCTATAACAGGTGGTGGTATGTGTACTATATATGTAGCTGATGAATTTATAGATGAGTACTGGTACTCAGATATGTTTAATGAGATATACCAGAGTATTTGTGAAATAACAGAACAAGAAATTAAAGATATACTTATAGATGAAGGATACGAAGAACAAACAAACTAAACCTAAATGGTTCAAAGGTATGTGGTATAACAGCGGTGAAACTGTTGCTAATCCATTTACAGGTGACAAATGCGAGTTAACAGGCGCTGAGCTAAGTATGTATGACTTTATTAAAGGTGCTGAATATACTATATCAGTACAGTTTGATGATGATATACTACATCCTACAGTAGCTAAAATCAGTGATGACATGAGAAAAGGTCTTGACTGGTTCAGACAAGAGAATCCTAAAGCTTACATGATACTACTAGACTAATGAATACAGAAAAATTTAATGCGTTGGTACATGAGTTAGACTCACATGCGCAAGAAACAATGAACAAAAAAGGTCCTGAGTATACTATTGGTAATAAAGATGTGCTAAACAATTTTAAGTCTACGGCTAAAAAGCTAGGTGTAGATCCGTTAGTAATATGGTATGCTTATTTTGACAAGCAGGTTAGCTCAGTTGCTACCCATGTTAGTAATCATGATCTAAATAAAGCAGAGCCTATGATTAGTAGGTTTGGTGATATAATTAATTATGCAAAGCTTGGCTACGCATTATTTGTAGAACAAAATAAAATGTAAATTATGAGTACAAGAAACGTAACAATGGTCGTAGACCGAAAACACGCAGAAGAAAACGAACTAGGTTTCGCTGCAGACCCTTGTCATTTCAGTGACAAAAGCTATGTAAATATGTATTTACATCACGATGGTTACCCTGAAT
>Ga0181404_1000153_pt1 | contig 20780 bp, 28 predicted proteins | sample 27SPOviralmetaG_FD_130133 | JGI IMG/M metagenome (GOLD analysis project Ga0181404, IMG submission 130133) | Marine viral communities from the oligotrophic San Pedro Time Series (SPOT) site, San Pedro Channel, CA, USA - 27 SPOT_SRF_2011-10-25 | ecosystem: Environmental > Aquatic > Marine > Strait... | reverse complement strand
GCAAACCAAAGGCGCTGCTATTCTTAACAACGCTTTTGCTGCCGGTACTACATATGGTGATGGACAGACTCTCTGTTCTACTGCTCACCCTCTAGTATCTGGTGGTACTAACTCAAACCGTCCTGCTGTTGCGGCTGACCTTAACGAAGCTTCTCTTGAAGCGGCTGTTATCCAGATCGCTGGTTGGACTGATGAGCGTGGTCTGCTTATCGCAGCTAAGCCTTCTAAGCTGGTTATCCCACCTGCGTTGCAATTCGTTGCTACTCGCCTGTTGGATTCCGAGCTTCGTCCGGGTACAGCGGATAACGACATCAATGCCATGAACAACAACGGTACAGTTCCGGGTGGTTATACAGTTAACAACTACCTTACTGATACCAATGCTTGGTTCTTGATGACTGACATCCCGAATGGCCTGAAGCACTTTGTCCGCTCACCCATGGCAACTAGCATGGATGCAGACTTTGACACAGGTAACAGCCGATATAAGGCTCGTGAGCGATATAGCTTCGGCGTATCTGACCCACTGGGCGTTTTCGGTTCACCCGGCGCTTAATAAGCAAAAGGTAATTGTGGGTGGATTGGGGGCTTCGGCCCCCTTTCTTTTGTTTGTACAAAACTAGTTTACGTGATATATACTAGAGTATACCGAGGTCATTCGGTGTATCTGACAGTCTCGGCTGACGACATGCAGACAGATACGCCCCACAAACTAACTCGCATGTGAGGAATTAAAATGGGTACTACTACCTTTTCTGGCCCCGTCAAAGCGGGCACTATTTCAAATACTACCGGAACAACTCTCGGTGAAGACGTAAAGAACACGGGCCAAGTTGTTATGGCTCAGACTTTTACAACCGGCAGTCTTGCTGGCGGAGCTTCCGCTGCAAATGAGACTACTGTAGTTATTCCAGCCAACTCTCAAATTGTTGATATCGTAATAGATTGCCCCACCGCTATGGGCAACGCTACAGCAGTGCTGAGTATTGGCGATACTGTTGGTGGCAATGCTACGTTTATCAATGCCTTTAACATTACAGTTGCTTCCGGTGCAGGTCGAAAGTACCCGACTACTCAGGCTGGCGGCGCTCTTGCTTGGGCAGATACTGGCACTGCGGATAAGAAGCTGACTTGGACTACCACCGGAGCTACTGATGCCGGGGAAATTAGAGCGACTGTTCTGTATCAACAAAACATTAATCTCGCCTAAATTGGGTTATTGACCTCTAAAGTAGGAGATTTAAATGGCTGATACAGTAACGACTCAAATAATCCAAGACGGGGCACGTCAAGCGATCATTAAAGTCAACACTGCTGTGGGTAACACAGATGTAGTTACGTCTACGATGGTGGATGTATCTGCGTTGAGTGCAGACCCCATTAGCAGGAGAGCCTGTACTGGCGTGACTTTGCTGGGACTTACTTACCTTGGTGTGGGTGTTGGGGTCAAATTAGAATGGGATGCCTCGACTAACGTCCTTCTATTTGACTTCCCGGTTAATTGGACAGAGCAGTATGACTTCTCTGACTACGGGATACCCAACAATTCTGGTTCTGGCAAAACGGGAGACATAGTAGCGACTACTGTATCTCCCAGTGCTGGTGATACTTACTCTTTCATATTTACTGTGCAAAAGCTCTATGGCTAAGAAAAAGGGAACTATGAAAGGCCACACCATTAAAGGTGGTCATAAGCGTCCAACTAAGTCTGGCGCAGGTATGACCAAGAAGGGTGTGGCTAAATATCGTAGAGACAACCCCGGCTCTAAGCTAAAGACAGCCGTTACTGGTAAAGTAAAGAAGGGCAGTAAAGCAGCAAAGCGTCGTAAGTCTTTTTGTGCGCGTTCTGCTGGGCAGATGAAACAGTTTCCAAAAGCAGCTAAAGACCCTAATTCTAGGCTGCGGCAAGCCAGAAAACGGTGGAAATGTTAAACACGGTAGGAGGTTATTATGTGGACTAAACCAACATACGAAAAGATTCGCTTAGGTTTTGAAGTCACTATGTACTTCAAGAATCGTTAATGCCTAGCAAGTCCAAGAAGCAGCACAAGTTTATGGCAGCGGTGGCTAATAACCCAGAGTTTGCCAGCGAAGCAGGCGTCCCCCAGAGCGTAGGGCGCGAGTACATGAAGGCCGATGAAGGCCGTTTTGCAGGAGGTGGTCTGATGAAAGAAGTACCTGAAGATAAGAAAAGTTCCTTGGGCAAACTGCCTGAACCTGTACGCAACAAAATGGGGTTTATGGCTGAAGGCGGTAACGTCAAAGGTATGAAGAAGTGCCCCCGTGATGGCATAGCGCAACGTGGAAGAACACGAGCATGATGAAGTGTAGAGGTATGGGTAAAATGAAACCCGTAGCCCTAAAGAAAGGTGGGTCGGTTAAAGATGCGTGCTACAACAAAGTGAAGTCGCGCTATAAAGTCTTTCCATCCGCTTATGCTTCTGGTGCCATAGCTAAGTGCCGTAAGGTCGGCGCTAAGAACTGGGGAAACAGTGGCCGTTCGTAAGACAGAAAAAGGTGCAGCGTTAAAACGCTGGTTTAAGGAAGATTGGAAAGATGTCCGTACTGGTAAAGCGTGTGGCCGGAAAAAGGGTGAAAAGCGCGGTACACCTTACTGTAGGCCCAGTAAAAAGGTCTCTAGTAAGACCCCTAAGACCTCTGGAGAGATGACCGCAGCAGAGAAAAAGAAGCGGATAGCCCAGAAAAAACGGCTGGGGCAACCGGCAGGTAAGCCCAGAAGAGTAGAGTCTTTACGGAAGAAGAAAAAGAAAGTTGTTAAGAAAAAGAAATGATTACTTGGACTGAACGTAACGACATAGTTGAAGAAATAAAAGAGTGGTCAAAGCATACTTTAGAGGTTAGCAACCCAGAATTTAACGATTTACCCCCGTGCCCATATGCAAAAGCAGCGTGGCAAGAGAGTAAAGTAGACATAGTTTTTAAGTTTGAGGCTGAAGATTACAAAAAACTGTACATGGCGCTCCACAACTGGGACGACAGAAAAGACTTAGTAATCATAGCGGATACGGAGTTCATAGAAGACCAAGACGAGTTTCATCAGTTTGTAGATAGCATAAACGAAGCCATCGCAAACAACGTGTTTAGAGACAAAGACATGTGGGTTATGGGTTTTCACCCAGAGGATGAAGCTAACGAGTTGTTCGACGAGGGGGAGTTTGAACCCCAAGCAGATACTGAATACGCACTATTGTTTGTGCAGCGGTTATCCAAGTTAGAGAAAGCCGCAGAGAAGTTAAGACCTCTTGGTTATTACGATAAGTATTTTCAAGAGTATGATGTAGCTGACATGTACGAACTTCGTACAAACTTTTACAGGAGGCTGAAAGATGGCAGGTGCTAAAAAAGGTTTTATGAAAAAAGGTATGCGCGGTGGCGGCATGGCTAAGAAGAAAGGTCCAATGGGCTTTAAAAAAGGCGGCAAAGCCAAAAAGAAAGCAGGCATGAGACGCAAGAAGAAGAAGTAATCTATGACTACCTCGGGAACTGCCACATTCAATATGGACTTCACGGAGATCGCTGAAGAAGCGTGGGAACGTGCTGGCCGTGAGATGCGTTCGGGATATGACCTGCGTACTGCACGTAGGTCTATGAACCTGCTTACTATTGAGTGGCAGAACCGTGGCATTAACATGTGGACTATAGATGAAGGCACTGTCAACCTTGTGGAAGGAACGGCGACGTACGCTCTACCGGCAGACACCATTGATTTGCTTGAGCACGTTGTACGTACTGGTAGCGGTAATGTTACTACTCAGTCTGATCTCAACATTACGCGCATAAGTGTATCTACTTACTCTAGTATCCCTAACAAACTTTCTCAGGGGCGCCCTATACAACTGTATATAGACAGAGGCCAAGCAAACCCCTCCGTCACTGTATGGCCCGTCCCAGATCAGGGCACTGCGCTTGCTCCTTACTATATTTTAAAGTATTACCGTATGCGCCGTATTGAGGATTCGGGAACGGGTGTGAACACCGCCGATGTCAACTTTAGATTCCTACCCTGCCTAGTTGCAGGGCTTGCGTATTATATAGCGCAAAAAGACCCAGAACTGATGCCTAGAATACCTATGATACAAGCAGAGTATGAAAGGCAGTTTGAACTAGCGGCAGGAGAAGACAGAGAAAAAGCTTCTATTAGTTTAGTACCTCGTAGCTATGGCGTGAGGTAGACATGAGTCAGAGATTTGCCTCGGCTCAGAACGCAATAGCGATATGCGATATTTGCGGGTTTCAGTACAAACTTAGAGAGCTTAGACAACTAATTGTAAAAGGGAACAAGACAAATTTAAAAGCTTGTCCCGAATGTTGGAACCCAGACCAGCCACAAAACAGGTTGGGGGAGTTTCCAATAGACGACCCACAGGCAGTGCGCGATCCTAGATCAGACGCTGCGGAGCTTGCAGCTAGTAGAGCACATATACAGCCTATAAACCCCTCGTTAGTTTTAGGGTCAGGACAGATAGGTCAAGTTGTAATAGTAGGGGCTATTAATGCACTTGTTGTAACAGTTGCTAACCCCGGAGTTGGAAATAGGTATTATGTTGAAGGAGCGTTACAAGCTACGATGAGTTTAAGTGAAGGTAGCACTTACAGAATAGACCAGAGCGATAACTCAAATAGCGGGCATCCTTTGAGATTTTCTACTACATCTGATGGTACGTGGGGCGGGGGAAGCGAGTATACAACAGGAGTGACTTATGCAGGCGTACCGGGTAATGCTGGAGCGTACACACAGATAGTCGTAGCTGTTGGCGCTCCTACTTTATATTACTATTGTTCAAACCACTCAGGTATGGGTGGGCAAGCAAATACACCGTAAGAGGTTTGCAAATGAAAAGATCAAACAAAAAGGCACCAAGTGTTATTGAACACCCCAACGAGCCTGTGGCTTACAAGGTGGACACCATTAACCAACCGCCTAAAGATATGAAAACTAGTGGCGTTAAAATTCGCGGTACTGGTGCTGCTACTAAAGGCACAATGGCACGGGGGCCAATGGCGTAGTGAATTACACTGAGCTAAAAGCAAATGTAGAAGATATCTGTGAGCAGACGTTTACGGCAGATCAACACGCCATGTTTGCAGAGCAAGCCGAGCAGAAGATATACAGCACGGTGCAGATTCCTGCGTTGCGTAAAAATCAAACAGGTACTTTAACTACTGGGAATAAGTATCTGACGATGCCTAGCGGTATGTTGTACGTGTTTTCTTTAGCAATTATTAGTGGGAACAACTACACCTACTTGTTGGACAAAGACTCTAACTTTATTCGTGAAGCCTATCCTAACCCTGCAACCACAGGTACACCCCAACATTACGCTATATTTGACGAAACAAGTTTTATTATAGGGCCAACACCAGATGCTAATTACGCTGCCGAAATACATTTTGGGTACTACCCACAGTCGATTGTGACTGCTGGTACTACTTGGCTAGGCACTAATTTTGATTCAGCGTTGTTAAACGGCACGCTGGTAGAAGCAATACGCTTTCAGAAGGGTGAGCCTGATATGGTGGCGTTGTACGAAAAAATGTATGTGCAAGCATTGGCCCTGTTGAAGAACCTTGGTGACGGCAAACTCCGTGAGGATACTTATCGTTCTGGGCAGGTTAGGAGAGAAGTCGCTTGATCGGTTCGCAGAGCATAGTTGAGGTAGGCAACGTCACAGTAAAGACAGTTTCTAGCAGAGGCTTTACTCCCGAAGAGCTGGCTGAACAGGCGCTAGACAAGATTATTTATGTAGGAGGCAACTGCCATCCGGCCATACAGGAGCAGGCAGAGGCTTTCAAAAATCAAATTCGTGGTGTGTTAGTGGAAAGCATGAAACAAGCTATACGATCTGACCGCACTACTTTGGCAAATAGGTTCCGTGATGTTGGGCATTCGGAACTTGTAAAATTATTGGAGATTTAACATGGCTATTACCGTCACTACAGCGATGCCAACCAGCTTTAAAGTTGAGCTGCTTAAGGGCTTACACGACCTGCAAAATGGCGCTGATACATTGAAGATTGCGCTATTAAAGGCAACTGCTTCAGGCAGTGGAACCTATGGTGCTGCAAGCACTAATTACTCTAACATCACTGGCAACAGCGATGAGACCAGCGGTACAGGATACAGCGCAGGCGGTAACACTCTGACTAACGTAACTCCTGTGGCTAGTGGCACTACTGCTGTCTGCGATTTTGCTGACACTACTTGGTCAAGTGCGTCTTTCACTACAAGTGGCGCGATGATCTATAACACTAACAACTCTAATTCTGCTTGTGCGGTATTAAGTTTTGGTGGCGATCAAACTGTTAGCACTGGCGATTTCCAAATCCAGTTTCCCGCTGCTGGCGCCTCTACTGCGATTATTCGCATAGCTTAGTAGGACAGCCTCATGTATTCAGGGCCAACAAGCGGCTTTGGTGAGCGAGGCTGGGGCAGTAATAGCTGGGGTGGTGTAGGTACCATCCTAGACCTCGGGGCGACTTGGGGAAACGGTGCTTGGGGCGAAGGTGCTTGGGGTGAGAATGTTAATGTCTCCGTTTCCGGCACCGGAGCAGTAGGGACTGTAACATTTGCTATATCGGATAGTGTTGTTCCGGTAGGCGTGGCAGGTACAGGTGCAATAGGCACCGCAGTTATCGTATTAGGCGATAACGTAGCTCCCACAGGAGTGGAAGGCACCGGAGCTGTAGGGACTGTAGTAACTAACTACAGCAGCGTCCAAATACCCACAGGGGTACAGGGCGTAGGAGAAATGGGAGGCTTCGTCGTTGCTGTAGACGATGTGGTGATCCCGGTAGGTGTCGAGGGCACCGGCACGGTTGGTACTGTAAATATTTTCATTGCCGACATTGTTATACCAGATGGCGTAAGTGCCACAGGTGCTGTAGGGAATGTAACAACCCAAGTAGCTCTTAATGTTACTGGGGTCAGCGGAACCGGAGCTGTAGGGACTGCAACGGATGCAGTAGTGCCTGCAATCACAGGCGTATCCGGCACAGGTGCCATAGGCACAATAACACCGGCCTACGATAGAAATGTTACTCCAATAGGCGTATCAGGCACAGGACAGATAGGTGCAGATGGCGCTACTGTAGTTCCAGCAGTAACAGGTGTAGCAGGAACTGGTGCAATAGGCACCGTAGCGATTTCGGTAGACGAGACAATTACCCCTACGGGAGTAGCTGGAACCGGTGCAGTTGGGGATGTAAACTTTTTTATATGGACTACAATAGACGACAGTCAAACACCTAACTGGACAAACGTAACAGACACACAGACGCCCGGATGGGTGGATATAGATAAAGCCGCCTAGGAGCTGACGAATGGCTACTTATGTAAACAATTTAAGACTTAAAGAAATAACCACAGGTGATGAAGACGGCACTTGGGGCACAAGTACAAATACAAATCTAGAGCTTATTGGTGAAGCTCTTGGATACAACACTCAAGCTGCGTTTAGTTCAGACGCTGATGCTACTACGACGGTGGCCGACGGCGTAGCTGACCCGGCTCGTGCGCTGTATTTAAAGGTCACTTCTGGCGCATCTCTCACGACAACCAGAACCTTGACTATCGGGCCAAACACCGTTTCGCGGGTGATGTGGATAGAGAACGCTACTAGCGGAAGTCAGTCCATAAACATATCACAAGGCTCTGGGGCTAATGTCACCATAGCCACTGGCGCAGCCAAGATTGTATATCTCGATGGCGCGGGTTCCGGGGCTGCTGTAGTAGACGCCTTGGGCCAAGTTGATGTGGGCGATGGCACTGTTACTAGTGTAGGCGGTACAGGGTCAGTAAATGGCATAACACTTACCGGCACGGTCACCAGCTCGGGCAACCTTACCCTTGGGGGTACGTTAGCCAATGTAAACTTAGCCTCACAAGTTACAGGCACCCTGCCCACAGGCAACGGTGGCACCGGCTCTACAGCCACTACTTACTGTAGTTTGACTGCAAACGTATCAGGTGTGTTGCCTTTTGCTAATGGTGGCTCTGGCGCGATAGTCCCTCTGATGAAGAGCGGCAACTATACAGCGAGTAACAGGGACTATGTTGTAGTAACTGCCGGTAGTATAACGATTACGCTGCCTTCATCCCCTAGTGCAGGAGATGTCGTGGTAATTAAAGACGGCACGGGTGCCGCAGAGACTACGAACTTTACGGTGGCTAGGAACAGCTCAAACATTGCCAGTAGCGCAAGCGACCTGACGTTTGACAAGAACTTCGCTGAGATCGTAATGACCTACATCAACGGAACAATCGGCTGGAGCGTGTAAATGAGTAATCTTTCTGATCTGCTGCCCAGCGGTGGTGGGCAGAACATTGTCGAGTTCACGGCCAGTGGCACTATCGCTTCTGGTAAGCCTGTCATTCTGAATGATAACGGTACGGTTACGCAGGTAGCAGGAACTTCAGCCGATCAAGCGATTGGGCCAGAAACGCTGCTTAAATCATCCGGTGGTAATATTGTATGGTCAGGTGCAACGTTTGACTCCAGTAATAATAAAGTTGTTATTGTCTATAGAGATGCTTCGAACTCCGGTTACGGAACCGCAGTTGTAGGTACTCCAGCTAGTGATAACTCTATTACTTTTGGTACGCCTGTTGTATATAACTCTGATCAGAGTGATATGAATGCAGTAACGTTTGATTCATCTAATAATAAAGTTGTAGTTGCTTATCAAGATGACGGAAACTCAAGCTACGGTACAGCGATAGTAGGCACCGTAAGTGGTACATCTATATCTTTTGGTTCTGAGGCAGTATTTAACACAGCTCAAACCGAAAACATATCAGCAGTATTTGACTCATCTAATAATAAAGTCGTTATTGTGTTCGGAGACGATGGTAATAGTGGTAGAGGTACGGCTATCGTAGGAACGGTGAGCGGTACGAGCATATCCTTTGGTACTAAACAAGCATTTAATAGCACTGATACCGACCCTATATCTGCAACGTTTGATTCAAATTCAAATAAAATCGTTATTGCTTTTAAAGATAGTGCTGATGCTGCTGGCGCTATTATAGGAACGGTAAGCGGAACGAGCATATCGTTTGGCTCGTCAGTGGATTTTGATACTTCGTACCCTGTCGATACCTATGCATCGTTAACGTTCGATTCAAATTCAAATAAGGTAGTTATTTTTTATAGAAGTGGAGATGGAGGCAAAGGAACGGCGGTAGTTGGTACTGTCAGTGGAACGTCAATATCGTTTGGTACACCTGTAACCGTTGATAGTGCTGCCACTGCTTGGCAGTCTGCAACATTTGACTCGAATGCAAACAAAGTGGTGCTTTGTTACAGAGATGATGGGAATTCGTTTCACGGCACTCTTGTTGTGGGTACGGTTAGCGGAACGAGCATTTCATTTGGATCAGAAGTAGTTTTCAATGCCGGAAGCACCGCTTATATAGCATCAACATTTGATTCCAACCTAAACAAAGTTGTTATTGGTTATCGAGATCAAGGTAATTCATACTACGGAACAGCCGTTGTGTTTCAAGTGGCGTATGAGAATACAAATCTCACTTCGACAAATTTCCTTGGTCTAGCAGATGCTGCAATTTCAGATACTGCGTCAGGCAAGATCAACGTCAAGGGCAGCATCAACAGCAAGCAGTCTTCGCTGACTATAGGTTCTGATTACTACGTCCAAAGTAATGGCAGCGTCTCTACTACCAGCACAAGCCCAGCGGTGAAGATAGGACAGGCTGTCACTGCCACAACAATTAACATGATGGATTTGACATGACAAATCTAAGCGATCTTTTACCAGCAGGTGCGGCCAGTAAGCAGCTAAGTTTTACTGCTGATGGGGCCATTGCAAGCGGTCAGACTGTGGCATTACAAACTGCCGGAACGGTGAAGGCGGTAGGTAACTTTGCTGCTGCTGTTGGCAGCGCACAGCAATATCATGCGTCAAGAGTTAATTTGAATGCCGCCGCTTACGATTCTAATGCAAATAAAGTTTTAATTATATACAACTCAGACACCTCTGGTGACAACGGATTATACGGAGTCGTAGGCACTGTTAGTGGTACATCTATTTCTTATGGAACTCCAGTTGTTGTAGAGTCCGGCCAATTTTACGATATAACCAATGCAGTTTTTGATAGCAGTAATAATAAAATTGTTTTTGGCTACAGAACAGGTACATCTTCTGGCGTAAAGATGGTTGTCGCAACAATTTCTGGTACGACTGTTTCATTCGGTTCAGCAACTTCTGTAGAAGCAGCAAGCACAGAAAATGGTACTGCCATTGGGTATGACGTTGCTTCTGGAAAAATAGTCGTTGTATACAAAGCCGCAGCAAACAACCAATACGTTACTGGTGTGGTAGGCACGATCAGTGGTACGTCTATAAGCTTTGGCACTCCCACCGTTATTGCTTCAGACAATAATAGTATTGGTCACGCAGTCGTGTACGACCCCGTAGTGCAAAAAACTGTGGTTGCGTTTAAAAGTGGAGATTATGCAAATGCTGCGGTCAGCACTATTTCGGGGACAAGTATTTCATTCGGCTCCAGCACGGTATTGAACAATTCTATAAACGTTCAAGATGCTATTACTGGAGCGTATCACTCTGCTGAAAACAAGATTGTTTTCCAAATTGAAGATAGCTCGAATGACGCGCATGCAATTGTGTGCAGTGTTTCAGGAACCAGCGTAACAGCAGAGTCAATCACTGAAATTATTGATAACGGTATTTACGGTGGTGCGCAAAACAGCCTAAGACCCGTAATGCAATATGATCCTGACCGCAAGAAGTTAGTTTTCTTTTATGTAGACAAGTCTTACAAGGTACAAGCCTTGACACTATCTTTGAGTGGTACGTCTATTACAGTGGATGGCACTTCAGAAATAGAAGGCACAGTGAACTCAGGGACTCTAGGAGTAACTTACGATACCTCCGCAGACAAACACATTGTTGCACATGCGGTTGGGTATGCGAGTGCTGCGGCAAATACATTTACCCCTGCCTTCACCAACGTCTCTTCTTTCCTCGGCATAGCAGACGCAGCAATATCCAACGCAGCAAGCGGCAACATCACGATGAAGGGCGGGATTGCAGCTAACGGGTTGAGTGGTCTTACCCCTAACGCTATTTACTATGTGCAGGATGACGGCTCACTAAACACGGCAACTTCTGCCGTTAATTACGATATTGCCAACGGCTCTTATACACAAGCATTCAGTGTTTCATCACAAGATACTTTTCCGACAGGAGTGGCCTTTAACCCTGCGGGTACTAAGATGTTTGTTGTCGGTAATACTGGAGATGACGTAAACGAGTACACCCTAAGCACGGGCTTTGACGTAAGCACCGCATCATTCGTGGATAGCTTTAGTGTAAGTGGGCAACAAGCAGCACCTATGAGTGTAGCTTTCAACACTGATGGCACTAAAATGTATATTGTTGGCGAGACAGAGGACACTGTGGCTCAGTATGCTTTAAGCACGGGCTTCGATGTATCTAGCGCCTCCTACACTCAAGCGTTTGATATATCGGGACAGGAAACAGAGGCACAAGGTATAACTTTTAATACCGATGGGACTAAGATGTTTATTGTCGGTGATACTGGAAATGATATTAACGAGTACACACTGTCTACTGGCTTTGACGTATCAAGCGCATCATTTGTAGACAGCTTTAGTCTGGCTTCTCAAACTACACAGCCTAAAGAAGGGGTCTTTAACACAGACGGAACAGAGCTGTATGTGCTTGCTAGAGATAACCAGAAAGTTTACAAATATACATTGACCACTGGTTTTGACGTATCAAGCGCATCATATGCCAGCGTAGAGTTTTCCGTTAGTTCTCAAGAAACCAGCCCTCAAGGATTAGCCTTTAGCGCGGATGGCAGCAAGATGTATGTTTGTGGTGATACTGGGGACGATGTTAATCAGTACGCAACTACTTCCACCGCCACAAACTCAACTACCGTAGAAGCTGGCAAAGCGATGTCCACCACAAGCATTAATCTGGATTACAGCACATGAGCAATCTAAGCGATTTACTGCCAGCAGGTGGCGGCGCAAAAGTAATAACGGCCACGGCTGACGGTAATTTAACTACGGGTCAGACTGTAGCCTTACAGAGCAATGGGACTGTGAAGGGTGTTTCGTCTACTGCGAGGTCTATAAGTGAAGCGGTAGGCACTGCTGCTGTTTACGAATCTGCGACAAGTGATGATAACTCAGTTGCCTATGATCCCACCAATAAGAAACTTTTAATTGTGTACTCAGATGCGGGCAATTCTGGCTACGGAACAGCGGTGGTTGCTACGTTATCGGGTAGTACATTGACTTATGGAACTCCCGCTGTATTTCACAGTGCTAGTTGTTCATTTATAACGGCTGTATACAGTTCTGGCGCGGGAAAATTTGTCGTGACGTATAAACCGGGAAGTGGTGGCAATTCTATTGTAGCCACGGTGTCTGGAACTACAGTTAGCTTTGGTTCAACTACTCAATGGAGTTCCAATAATTTAGACTACCACGATTCTGCTTATGATTCTGGAAACGATAAAGTTGTAGTTACATATGGAGACGGGTCGCAAAGCGACCACGGATATTCAGCGGTGGGAACTGTAAGTGGAACATCTATTACTTTTGGATCAGCAGTCGAGTACAACAATGGTAACGTGTTTCAACCGGGTTTAACTTACGACTCCACAAGTGGAAAGGTCGTTGTCGTGTATGGTAGTTCTAGCACAAATACGGGAAGAGCGCAGGTCGGCACTGTGTCTGGAACGTCTATTTCGTGGGGCAGCGCAGGGACTTATGGCTCTAATGAAAAAACTAGAGTAAACCGAGCCGTTCACGATGTTGGTCAAAATAAAATATTCGTTGCTTACAGAGAAAGCGCGGATGTATTTGGGATCATAGGAACTGTTTCAGGCACTTCTATTTCGTTCGGAACAAGAGACAGTATGATGACTGCTGGAACAACTAATTTTGCATCATTGGCATATCACACCGCAGCACAAAAAGTTGTTTACTCTGGTAGGAAAAGTAACGTCGAACTAACCGCTATAATTTGCACAGTGAGCGGTACTACTTTTTCTAAAGGGTCTGATATTAAGTTAGCAAATTCAGGGGACGAAAACGGATATTCTGCATATGACTCTACTGAGGAACAGGTGGTGGTCGCTTATAGGGATGTTGGTAATTCTAATTATGGAACGGCTATTACTATTACTCCCGCTTACACTGCGACAAACTCATCCGACTTCGCAGGCATCACCAACCAAGCTATCAACAACTCTGCATCAGGCGAAGTGGTTGTCGAGGGCGGGGTGATTACTAACAGTAGTCTTGTCCCTGATGTGCCTGTTATCTCAGTCGGAACAGCGGGAGACACTAGTGACACAGGGCAACATATGGCTGCGGCCTATGACGCGAATGCCCAGCGTGTTGTTACTTTTTATAGAGACAACAACAACTCTAACTACGGTACGTCTGCTGTTGGGACTGTAAGCGGCACTTCAATTACGTTTGGAACCCCTGTTGTTTTTAATTCTGCTAGTACTACTGAATGCACTGCCGCTTATAATTCAACAGCGCAGAAAGTAATGGTTGCTTTTAACAGTGCTGGTTCGACAGGGAAGGCCATATACGGGGCTGTATCTGGGACAACCATAGACTTTTCGTCCTACACTGTTACACAATTTGATTCTAACAACATAAGTGAAATGCAAGTTGTTTTCGACACAAACGCTGAAAAGATGGTCATTGCTTACAAATTGCCGGGCAGTGAAAGTCAACTCGGAAAGGCTGTCGTTGGAACTTTGTCTGGGACTACTTTGAGTTTTGGCACAGCGGTCACGTTTAACAACGCAGCAACCACGAAATGCGCTGCTGCATACGATTCTACTAACAATAAAGTTGTCATAAGTTATTCTGATGCAGGTAACTCAAATTACCCAACTTCTATAGTAGGAACCGTAAGCGGAACATCTATATCGTTTGGTTCAGAGACAGTGATCGCTAATGTCTCAGGTTCGTATATAGCAACTACTTATGATTCTGGAAATCAAAAAATTATTGTTTCCTACCAAGATGTTTCAGACAGTAACGCTGGAAAAGTTGCTATTGGTACAGTGTCTGGAACTAACATTACCTTTGGTACGCCAGTTGCTTTTCCAGAAAGTCTGGCGGTAGGTGGTTGGCTAAGTTCTGCGTATGATCCTGATAATGGAATAGTTGCATTAAATTTTAAAAATAATAGCGGCAATGCTGGCACTTGTGTTCCGGCAATAGTTAGCGGCTCAACTTTTTCCTTTGGTGCTTCCGTGGTTTTTGAGACAGGTTCTACAGAATATACAAGTACAGTTTACGACACTAACGCAGACAAATTTGTTGTCGCTTTTAATGACGGCGGTGCTTCCGATCAAGGTCGTGCGGTTGTTCAAACTTCTAGCAAAACTGTTGGTCTGACCATAGGCTCAACCTACTACGTCCAAGACGATGGCACACTCGCAACAACGTCTTCCAGCGTGACGGCTGGCAAGGCTTTAGCAAACACAACACTTCTATTGAAAGGGTAAGGCATGAAGACAATCGTAGACAATGCAACAAATACATCCAGATACCTCTTTGCTGATGACAAGTCAGTCACGATGGGAAGCGACACGATCACTGTTGGCGATCCTGCTGAGTTTATCATTGGTGACCTCAACAGCGGCAACGCCACTCTTATCACTGGAGTTAGCGAGCCAACCGACTGGTATGGGTGCAAATATACATGCGCGTCTGACGGCACGTTCACGGCGGTAGAAGGTTGGGTAGACCCAAGAATTGAAGAAGAGGAAGAGTCTGAGTAATGCAGCTTACGGGTCAGATAGTCTTTGACGTAATTATCCTGATCGGTGGCTTTCTGGCAGCGTGGGCGTACACCCGCATCTATACCCTGCTAGACCGTATTGACTCGGACATGAAGCAGATACCTGAGAAGTACGTTGCCAAAGACGATTACCGCGAGGACATACGCGAGATCAAAGACTTGCTGGGTGCAATCTTCAAGCGACTAGACAACAAGGCTGATAAATGAAACTCGATCCTGTCCTTCTCAATATGGCTTGTAGCTGGGCGATGAGCGCCTACAAAAAGCAGAACAAAGTAGACGCTATTAAGATAGAGAGCAAGTGGACATCTACTACAGTATATGTAGCAAAGCGTAAGACCATAGACATCATAGCCTTCAGGGGCACACAGCAGGGCAGGGATTGGCTAACAGACGCGCTCGTAGTCCCCGTGCCATATGCGGGTAGACTGTGCCACGGCGGGTTTGCTATGGCACATAGGTCAGTTTGGAAAGAAGTCAAAAAACACATAGACCCTAAGAAACGCACTTTGATCTGCGGCCATAGTCTTGGTGGTGCGCTGGCAGAGCTATCTGCCTCTATGCTGAATGGCAAACACGACAACATAAACTTGATTACCTTTGGTAAGCCAAACGTGTTTTTCAAGGGCTTTAAGAAGCCAATGACGCTGGATAACCAAATATCCTGTGTGCAGGGCAGCGATATGGTGGCTAGAATCCCACGCTTTTGCTACGGCCCTTCAAGCTCACAGACTATGCTGTATTTCAGCAATACTGGCCCTGATTACATAAACCCCAGCAAAGAAACCAGAGTTGCTGACAGGGGCGATCTGAAAGACCGTATAGCAGACCACATGATGGATGGCTATAAAGAAAGGCTGAAGCTGTTCCTTGACGAGCAAGAACGAAAAGCTAAGAAAGTTGTCCCCCTGACTAAAGGCGAACTAAGAGAGCTAAAGAGGATCGAGCATGAAATTGATTTCCCTAGTCCTGAGTAGTTTATTTGTATTCACCGGATGCACCGTATCTGAGGATATGATCGCTAATAAAGACCTGTATTGCTCTGGTGTTTATAAAGGCATTCGGGCTGTGGGGCGTGTGGCTACTGAAGTAACTACAGGCGTAGCTGTTCCTGATGTATGTGAAACCATCGACGAAATCGTCGAGGAGGATACTGAGGGAAAGTCATCCGAAACCTAGATGCCCTGACTAGGCTCTATTTGTTGACGTTGTGATGGATGATTATATCGCCAGAAAACTCCGTTGCGAACTATACAGCAACGCAGGTAGACGCCCCTCAGAATTTGACGATAGCGTTATCGTCTGATGCGGTTCAAGAGCTAGACCTACCGGAAGGACAGGTAGTAAAAGGGACGGTATCTGAAGACGGCAAGTCTATAACGCTAGAGACTGAAAACGGTACAGTAAATTTAGTAGGCAGTTTCGCACAGGTTTCTGGTGAAGATGTAAATGTCAGGGTCACGTCAACAGAAACTCCTGCTGACACAGAAGTAAAAGAAGGGCCAAAGACAGAAGGACAAGAGCCGACAAGACAGTCCAAGCTAGACCAAATATTTGAAAATACATCTGCCAAAGTAGATGACAGCGCAGATGTTGAAAAACTGCTCACAGATTTAAAAGCGGCAATAGAAAGCGGGGAAAGCTCTGTATCTGGCGAGCTAGATTTGTTTGCTGACTTACCTCCTGTCGAAATTGAGTTTGAAAAGTCTGACCCGTCCAGCTTCCTCTGGGAAGCGCCAGAAGCCAGAGAGTTTGAGGAGGGTGCGGAGGGCAGTAATTCAGTTGACTTCGGTGATGGCGAGATAAATGCTGGTGAAGAAGAATGGATGGGCTTTGATCAGTTACTAGGCAGTGATGATGATTGGGAAATCAACATAGATACAGAGATAGGCAATAGAGATCACATTTGGTTGCAAGGTAGGGTCAGCGATAACCACGGACGTTTTAACATGTGGTTCGACAATGTTGGTACAGCAGCCTACGCAAAGCAGAACATTAACGATGTTGCTCAGAAAATAGAGAGCTTTGGTATAATTATAGACCATTTGGGCATTGCCCCTTATCCAAGAGACAGGGTGGAAAACCCGCCCAAAAGCACGTTTATGATCGAGGTTTAGATGAGTAAGTTAAAAGGACTCCTATCTACGCTTGCACCAACAGTGGGCAAAGCCATTGGTGGGCCTATGGGCGGTATGGCTGTGAAGCTAGTCGCTGACAAGCTAGGCGTAAGCAACACGACTGATCCAGCCAAGATCGAGAAATACATCGAAGAGCATCCAGATTCCATTAGTGCCTTACAAGAGGCAGAGCTAGAGTTTGCCAAGACGCTAGAAGAACGCAAGATAGACCTAGAAAACTTTAAGGTCGAGGTGCAGGACAGACAAGCTGCCAGAGAGATATTCGGGGAAGACCCCACCCCAAAGATATTTGCCATTATTAGTCTGATGGGGTTCTTGGCATACATATTTCTAGTAACTTTCCGTGCTGAAGCGGTGGATGATGCCTTGGCTAACATTATCTTGGGATATTTAGGTGGTCTTATTAGCGGTATCAGCGCCTTCTTCTTTGGTAGTAGTAATAACCGAGGTCAATAATGGAAAAGCTAATTAAGATGCTGAAGCGCCATGAGGGTACAGAAACTCATGCGTATGAATGCTCCGAAGGTAAGGTCACTGTAGGTGTAGGCCGTAATATCGACCAGAAAGGCGGTATGGGGCTGTCTGAGGACGAGATAGATTACCTCCTACAGAACGACATTGAGCGTGTAATCAAGGAATTAGCTACAGAGTATGAGTGGTTTAACAGCCTTGATGATGTACGAAAAGATGCTATTATTGACATTGCATTTAACCTCGGAGCTACGCGTTTACGTGGCTTTCGACGCGCATTAACCGCTATGGAAGCGGGGAACTACACAGAAGCCTCTACAGAGTTCTTGGACTCTAGGTGGGCAAAACAAGTTGGTGGCCGTGCTTTAGAGCTGACTGACATGATTGCTAGTGGTGAGTACGCGGATTGAGGTCTAAATGGCAGTTAGAAAATTACAATTCAAACCGGGAGTAAACAGAGAAACTACCCGGTATGCCGCCGAAGGTCAGTGGTACGAGACTGATAAGGTGCGCTTCAGACGTGGCCTACCCCAGAAAATAGGCGGGTGGGAGCAGCTCTCTGCTAATACTTACCTAGGTGTAGCACGTTCGCTATTCAACTGGGCTACTCTCAGTCTCCAAAATCTTGTTTCTGTAGGTACTCACCTCAAATACTACATTGAGCGAGGTGGGGCTTACTTTGACGTTACCCCTATTAGAGCAACCACAGCAGCGGGCGATGTTACGTTTGCAGCCGTAAACGGCGATGCCACTCTTACTATAACCGATTCTTCTCATGGTGCCCTCCAGAATGACTTTGTAACTTTCTCTGGAGCTGCTTCTCTAGGCGGCAATATTACTGCGGCGGTGCTTAATCAAGAGTATCAGATAGCTACCATAATCAACGGCAACTCCTACACTGTAGAGGCCAAAGACACTTCCGGTAATACTGTGCTGGCTAACGGGTCAGATACAGGCAACGGCGGGGGTAGCGTAGTAGGCACCTACCAGATCAATACGGGTAACGAGATTGAGGTACCGTTCACTGGTTGGGGTGCAGGGCGTTGGGGTAATGGCACATGGGGCACAGGCGGTACAACACTGGCTCCCATGCGTATTTGGAGCCAAGCTAACTTCGGTGAGGACTTATTCTTTGCCCACAGAGGTGGGGCACCATACTACTGGGACGCAAGCAACGGGGTTAACACACGCGCTGTTGCTGTAAGTTCTTTGGGAGGTGCGTCTGGTGTACCTACTGTAGTAAATCTAGCGTTTGTGTCTGACATATTTCGTTTTGCGTTCTGTTTTGGAGCAAACGATTTGGGCGGTTCTACGCTTGACCCAATGCTCATCCGGTGGTCAGACCAAGAAGATGTAACTAACTGGACACCTGCGGCTACTAATCAAGCGGGTAGTCTACGCCTGTCAGAAGGTACAGAAATCATAGACGCTATCCAAGCACGTCAGGAAGTGTTGGTCTGGTCAGATGCAGCCCTGTACGGCCTACAGTATCTAGGTGCCCCAGAGGTATGGGGAGCGCAGCTTCTTGGCTCAAACATCACTATAGCTGGGCCGAATTCGGCTGTGTACTCAAACAACATTGCTTACTGGATGGGCATAAATAAGTTTTACTACTACGACGGTACTGTTAAGACACTACCCTGCGAGCTGCGTAGTTATATATTTGATGACTTTAACCAAGGTCAAGCTGACCAAGTAATCTGTGGCTCCAACGAGCAGTTTGACGAGATATGGTGGTTTTATTGTTCTGGAGGAGCTACTCAGAATGACCGCTACGTGGTGTATAACTACGTACAAAACATCTGGTACTACGGTAATCTGGCGCGGTCTGCATGGCTCGACTCTGACCTACGTGATTTCCCCCTAGCAGCTACTTTTACCAACAAACTAGTCAACCATGAGAAAGGCGTGGACGACAACGAGACAGGCGTTCCTGCGGCTATAGCAGCCAGTATAACTTCTACACAGTTTGATCTGGATGACGGGGATCGGTTTATGCTGGTCAACAAGATGTTACCAGACATGACCTTTGAAGGTTCTACAACCGGTGCCCCGGCAGCTACGATGACTCTAAACCCTTTGAAAGACTCGGGTTCTGGGCGGTATAACCCAGCTTCTGTGGGTGGAGACAGCAACGCTACTGTTACTAGAACAGCCACAGTGCCCATAGAGGAGTTTACCGGGCAGGTCTTTACACGGGTACGGGGTAGGCAGATGTCGATTAAGATTGAGTCTACAGCAGCCGGAGTAACGTGGAAGCTAGGCGCACCTAGGATGGATATGCGGCCTGACGGTAGGAGGGGCTAGTGGCATCGCGGGATAGTATAAATAAGGTAGAAGCTCCCGCCCTGCCCATACCACCTGAAACGAATATTCTGCGGACATACTTAGATGACCTGAATAATATTTTGCGTTTGTTTTTCAATAGGTTAGCTAATAATGTAAACTTGTTAACCGGTGCTTATGGGGGACAGTTTATAGAATCTCCGAACGGTAAGTTCTTTTCCACGGTGGATCAGAACGCTGCGTCAACAGGCACGGCCTATGCTTTGCAGTTTGAGAATACGTATTTAGGGGAAGCCATAAGTGTAACAGGCACCCCAAAGACAAGAATAACTCCAACGTATTCAGGGGTTTACAACTTTGAGCTTTCGGTAGAGTTAACTAGTACCAATGCTAACTCTAAGGAGCTGTCCTTCTGGGTACGAAGGAGTGGAGTAGACATAGCAAACACTGGCAGAATGCACGTCATAGCGGGTTCTGGCGGCGTAGATGATTTTGAATACAGTTTTACCATAGATATAACAGCAGGGCAGTACATAGAACTTATGTGGGCAACAGACGATACAGGTGTAACAATAGATTATGCAGCGGCTTCAAGTCCCCGCCCTGCCGTACCGTCTACTCTAGTAACCGTACATTTGATTTCAGCATTGCCTGAAACACTGCCGACACCGTAGGTGAGATATGTCTATTACTGCTGAGAGCTATAAACGCAAGGGCTATAAAGGGAATGACCCTGCCTTTGATAACTTGCTTGATGACATCCTATATCAGCTCCAACAACCCACCGACACAGAAGGGCAGTTTGTGCGGGACGAAGCATTGGCTGATAACGCCTATATGGTTTTGTCTCAGATACAGGAACTTGTGCCTCCAGAACAGCAAGCCGATGTAACTGCGGAGTTTTTAAGAGAGTCTGGCTTCAGCTCAGACGTTGTTACTCAAATGTTGGGTATACCTAGAGACGCTGTGGATGCGGCACTAGCAGGAGCTGGATACGACGTAACTGGGCAGCCTTTG
>Ga0181404_1000152_pt1 | contig 20786 bp, 18 predicted proteins | sample 27SPOviralmetaG_FD_130133 | JGI IMG/M metagenome (GOLD analysis project Ga0181404, IMG submission 130133) | Marine viral communities from the oligotrophic San Pedro Time Series (SPOT) site, San Pedro Channel, CA, USA - 27 SPOT_SRF_2011-10-25 | ecosystem: Environmental > Aquatic > Marine > Strait... | reverse complement strand
CCATTGATTATCCAATCAAGGTCTGTATTACTAGCCATTGCACTTGTCGCTAAGTCAAGAGTAAAAGTGTTAGTACTTCCAGTTACATCAACATTTAAGTTAGAACTATCTGCTCCGTATGTGTTTGTAGGGTCTACTTGAATTGTGAAACTATTACTGTCTCCATCAAACTCAAAGAAACCTGTCAAACTATCAGCAAGAATATCTCCTAAGAACTTATTAGTATCACCAATTTGATTGATGTCTAATGTCATACCAGTTCCATCTAAATCAAGAGGTGTTAAAGTACCGGCTACGGAATTTAAACCTCCAATAATATTAGCAGAACCGAGTTGCTCTAAATCAAGATTTGCTGTAGCACCAGATTGCTCAACGTATATTTCATTATCAGCAGCATAAATACCTAAAGATATTATAGCTACTAAACTTAATATTATTTTATTCATATTCCCAATAGCCTCTCTCTATTCCTATATTTATTATATTTAATACTCCTGTTTCTATTGCCTTTTGTAAAGCTATAGAGACAGATTCATTCTCAGCTACACCACCTTCTATTTCTACCAGCTCTGTTTGCTGCTCAATAAAACGAAATATATCCTGAGAAATACTTGTTGATAAAATGCTCTTGGTCACTAACGTTTCCATTAACACTTCACCAGTTGATACAGAAACTAATCGTAGTGATATTGTAACTGTATCTTCTCTGTATTGTTTACTGTTACCTATTCCTAAATAACGAGCACCCAATCCACCAGACTTTAGATTAGCCTCATATGAGACTACTCCACCCTGAACTAACAATCCTGCAAAGAGCAGGGGTTTTAATTTATTATCTTCTTCAAACTCTTTACGAGTACTTCTAATAAGTTGTCTTTCTTTTGTAAGGTCATCTAATCCTACACGTTCTACAACTCTAAAAAACTTACCATGTGCAGTATGTTTAAACGCCCTAATTAAAAATGCTTCGGGTGCTTGAGTAATAGCTGTACTAAATAATGCAAAGGTACTATTACTTCTACGCTGCCCTGTTAAATCTTTAAAACTATTTGGGTATATAGCTATCGTTGGCTGAACTTTTGCTGCTGGTAAATTTTGTAAAGTTTCTGATTGTAGCTCTAGGATATATGGAGACTGTATTTTTTTTGTTAATACTAAGTCGTCATTCTCATTTAGAACAGCACAACTAGAAAGTAAAACTGCCAATAGGCAACTGAATAACCGTGACATTTCCATCTGCATCCGTAATTGTAAGTGTTATTATATCACCATCACTTGTGTAAGAAATGGTATTCCCTTCAAGTTCTATAGTACCTTCTGTACTAGGATTCTCCCCAAATAAATTCTCTACTAATTGTCTTGACAGTTGTGCATAAATACGAGACTCCAAGTTTCTTATAAATCTTGCAAGTGTTGTATTTTCTTTATCTCTTTTAATTTGTTCTTGTAAAGCTTTTAACTCTTCTTTAATAGTCATCTTACGATTGAACTCTTGGTTTTCTATTGTAAGATAATGTGAGCTAGTATTGTTACCATTGAAAGATGGTGACTTAAACTTGTGTATCATTTCATCTGCCATACTATTAACAGACCAAAACATAATTAACATAGACCAAAAGAATATGCAAAACTTGCAGTTTCTAATAGCCTTGTCGCTTTTAAATGTAGGTATTAATTTCATATTAAAATACTGTACTTATTAATAACATAGATACACCCATAAATCCTAACACACAAACCTGTATTATAGAAGCTATTGTAATTTGTTTCATAGGATGTACGTCTACAATTTTTTCTATCCAAGTTTCACTAGGAGCAAGATTTACCACTTGTAAAATTTTCTTGTTAGTCTTTTCGTTGGTCATCTCTATCTGCTTTCGCAATCTTATCTATCTCTATAAGGTTTGGTGTACCTAATAAAGTTTTAAGTAGAACATCCTGTCTAATACTTTGATTATCCATTGCTCTTACTCTGTCTATTAAACTAACTATGATACCATATTGACTATCTAGTTTAGTTGATACTCGTTCTTCCATCGTATCTAAACTTGCTTGTACTTTATCATCTAAAGTATCTAGCTTTGTTTCCATACCATCAATAATTCTGTTGATAAGTTTCCATATAAACAAACCTAACCCTAACGCTGCTGCGATTGGAAAGCCTACCTCGTTTATTAAACTTATAACTTCAGCCATTCTTTGTACCTAAAATAATCCCTACGTTCTGGACACCAATACCAGCCTTTAGGATGTGTTGTTTCTTCTTCTGTCTCTTCCTTCTTCTTGTCCTCGTACCAATGACTTCCACCGTCTTCCATTAGTCTTTGTTGGTGTTTGAAGCACCAAAGTAAAAGCTAATAACAGCACTAGCAAGACCACCAAGATAACCTAATACTAAGTTAATTAAAGCTTCTGAGTTCTGCTCTGGTGGTTGAAGGGTAACTAAAAATATATAACCCATGAATCCACCGACTACAGCTATACCCATAATACGAGCTGTCCAATCTTTACTAAATTTATTTCTAGCATCTTGACCATCAGCTACTTCTAATTTAAATACATCAACGTCAAGCTCTTTCATCTGTACTTCAAAATCATTCTCAGCTTTTTTAAGTTCTAGCATTTGTTCAGGAGTAGCTTCTGCTACAGCCTTCTCTATTGCCTTTGGATTGTTAGGACATCCTAAAACATCAGCTATCATATTAGCTGCCATGCCTCCCATTGGTCCACCTAATGCAGTCCCTAATGTAGGTGCAACAGCTCCAACTATGTTTTTTAATAATGCTTTCATTTCATACTCCTAATACCATATCTTGTAACTCTTTACTACGTCTACCAACTTGACCAAACCAACGACTGTCTTCCATTTGTACAGCCATTTCTTTCCAGTCATGTCTTCGACAAGCTCTTAACATATTTTTAAATTTGGCAAGTCTAGAACCACCAAGATTAAAACACATATTAACGATAACATGTTGTATGTCTTCTGGTAATCCATCCCAGTCTTCGTTTATTCCAAATACATGTTTCGCTTCTATGTAATGTTTTTTAAAATCTTCTTCGTAATACATATCTACAACTTCTTGTGATACTTTAGTTCCTACTTCCCAATCATATTCAGGGTCTTGAGGCTGACATAAATGTCCTATACCTAAAGTCTTATATCCTAAACTATCTTCGTAAATCTCTAACACTTCTCCTTCGTGTCTTTTGATTTGTTCTTTGCATACATCTATGTTCATCCTAATAAATCCTCCATTTGGTCTGAATATGGTAAGCCTGTGTTAGGGTCTCTCCTATCAGCAGGGTCTTCTTTTGTATATGGTACTTTAAAATCTCCTTCAACTAATCCACCTGTAGAAAAAGTAGAAACTCTTAATGGAGGTTTAGGTTTACTTTCTTTTTGTTTGTTATTTTGGACTGTAGTAGGGTCTAAATCTCTAACTGCTTTCTTAATTTCTTTATATCCTTCTGGATTAGTAGTCTGAAGTAAACCAATAGCAGGTACTTTATCTAAAGCTACAGTTAATAATCCTTCATTTCTAGAAAGTAAATCAAGTATATCATTTACAGCCGGACCAGTAAAGTTTTTTGTTAAGGCAAAAATAAGATTGTTATATTCTACATCTTGACTAGCTCTATAAGATGATTCAACTGGTCCTAGCATACCTGTTCTGAAGGCTGCTTTTAACACTTCATTACTTAGACTGCTATCAAAAGGACCTTTAGTTTTTCCTTCTTCTATATCTTCTAGATTCTTACCACCAGTTCTTAATGTGTTACCAAACATAGCAATACTAATCATCGTTGCTGCACCCATAACAACACTTGGAGTAGAATGAATACTACCACTTCTTATATCCTTAGTTACTTCTCTTACTGCATTTTTTACTACGGTATTACTAAATGCTGTAGGGAATCCCATTAAACCAAAAGCCCATCTTGTTGAAGGCATAGAATGCCATAGTGGTTTTTGATTAGCTGCAGCAGTAGGATTCATAATAACTTCGTCTACATATCGTGCAGCACTAGGTAAAAAAGTTTCATCATAAAATTTACTTGAAGGTTTTCCTCCAGCCAATACCCACTTTTTACCATCATTAACATTTACTCCTAGTTCTTTTAATTCATTTTCTAAACGTAAAGTTTTCTTTGCATTCAATCTTTTATTAGTAGCTAGTTCAAATAAATTGTCATACATTTTAGATTTTGCTACATTAAAACTTGTTAGCTGCACAAATCGTGTCCAATCATGTAATAAATTTATTTTAAAAAATTTGTTTTGTGCTTGAGTAGCTCTTCTTCCAAACCCTTGTCCATACATAGCAAGTGACCTATCTTCTCCAGCTCTGTCAAGTGCTCTATTAAATCTATTTAATTCTTTTAAAGATTCAGGTCTATTATCAGCAAGGTCTTTTTTAACAACATCATTCCACCACATTTTACGATATTTATTTCCAGACTCAAATAACAATCGTATACCACCATCACCTAAGTTATCTTCGCCTTTTCCTTTTTGTAAAAACTTTTTACCTGCTCCTCTAACTAAAGGTACAGCAACTTCTGATAAACTTGTTATGGTTGCTAACGGTAAAAGTGCTAATTGATTTCCAACAATAGCTACATCAGCTAGTGCTCGTAGTGCAGCATTATCAATACCAGCAACTTGACCAGTTGTAACTAGATAAATATTTTCTAAAGTTTTAATTTCTTTTGAAGTTAATTCATTACCTTTCTTTTGTAAATCTCTAGAAATAGGAACAATAAATCGTTCACCAAATTCGTTTAAGTCTTCACCTAAATGTATTTTTCTTTGAACATAACCACCGGCTTGTTGTATATAATCATGTATTAAATTTTCTACATTATTATCCAAATAATTACTAATTTTTGTTTCATCTATATTAGTTAATTTTCTTTCTTTTGTCATTTTTGGAACTGATTTAGAATAACCAACTTGTCTAGCTTGTCCTCTTCCTAACGTGACTAATTCAGTATAACTTTTACCAACCATAGATGTAGGATTAATAATATCTTCTAGAACATCTCTTACTTCTTGATTTGTTTTAAATCCTTCAGCTCGTTTTAATTCTTTAACTAAATCTCCTTCAATATTCTTATCTAAATTTTTAATTTCTTGTTTAACAGCATTATAGTCAAAGCCTCTAGGTAAATAATTTTTTACAAATCCTAAATCTAATCCAGCATCTACTCCATCTTTCCTAATTTTACTAACTATGCTTCTAATTTGACTACCGGCTAATGCTATTTCGTTTGTTGTTTTTTCAGTCATGTTAAAAGCTTTTTCTAAGGAAACTCTTTTACCATCAACATCAACTGTTTTTCTACCTGTCCTTAAATAATAAGCTAATGCATCGTTTGTTTCATCAGCAATTCGTTGATATTCTAATCGTGTTTGTTTGACACCAGCAGTCTTACCTCGTTTACTAAATGGAATTTTAAAGAATGCATCTCGTGAACCAATTTGAGGTATAGTAACTGTTCCTCTATCTTTTAAACCATTAACAATATCTTGAAACTCATCTCTAAATTTACCATTATATGTATTAACATCTTCATAAAAAGAACGTTTAGATACTTCTTGTGCTACATCATAATCTTTACCTGACACACTCCTACCAGTATCATATCTAAATTTTTTAATAAGAGCCTCTAACTGCTTGTTTTCTTTCATTATCCGTACAAAACGTGCAGTTGGTTTTTGAATAAACGCACCTAATCTAGATACTTTTGGAGTAACTGCTTCAATGACATCATCTGACATTTGTATAGTTTTATCTATAATGTCACCTTTATAGTCTTCTCCACCATCAATTCTAGCTTGTCTACGTGAATCCATTGACTTATTAAACTTAGAAATACTAGCACCAGCACCCCTCAATCCTAATGGAATAGCAGCACCCATTGCACCCATAGCTGCTGTTTCTTTTAAATTAATTTTTTCTCTTCTATCGGTATTAACATCTGTAGATTGTTTTGTAAAATTTGCAGTACTACCATATAAAAAACCTTCTCCTCCAGCAAATGCAGTCATTTGATTTGCAGTTAGGGGATTTTTAATTTTCTGACCCGGAAGTTTTGCAACTCCTTTAGCGACTCCTTTAGCTATTTCTTTATTAGCTACAGCTTTAAGAGTTCCTTGTACAGCTTTACCTGCAGCTATACGAGCAGCAGCAGATGTACCTCCAGTCCAAGGGACAAGAAACAGACTTGCTAACATAGTAGGGTCTGTTATTATTTCTTTAGTGACATTAGCACCAGCCCTTGCCCATTCTATTACTCCACCTACATCAGCATTATCAAATTTATTTCGTAAATATTGATAGTCTAATTTTTGTTCATCACTAAATTTTTTACTAGCTGATACCATCTTACCAGCATCTAGTAAGTTATAATCAGCTCCTCTAAAGTAACCGAATAAATCATCTACATCTTCACCTTCACCTACAGACACTAAAAATCTTTCTGCTGTTTCTTGAAACTGTTTATCGTTTCGTAAATCGTCTAGAGTAAATTTCTTTTTACGACTTTGTAAAGTTTGGAAAGTTGTAGAAGATGAACGTTTATTGTAATCATTTAACGTTGGCATTTAAACCTCTTTTAATTATTTATATTTTACGGTAGCTACCCATTCAGGGTCAATGTCTACCCCTGTTTGTGGGTGCTTATTGATAACATCAAAGGTAACATAAAAGTCTTGGTCTTTATTTTTATCTCCTAAGTTAAAAGTTTTACCCATTTTAGGAGTATAGTCTTGCATATCTCCACCCGGAGCTTCATATCTATTTTCTCTTTGCATATATAAATTTGTATTAATATTATTCGCAACTATGTCTGCAGTTTCAGGTAATAATTTTACCATTTCTACATCAGGATTTACAAATTCAACAGAGTGAGTCTGTACATTAGGGTCGGCTCTATACCAAATAGCATTAGGTTTTTCTTTAGTTCCACCTGTACCTATACTAATTCCTCTTAATTGCATTTCATAAGCTACTTGTAAAACATCAGCTTCAGGTACATCATATTTTTTCTTTAATATTTCTGCAGCTTTTAATACATTAGTAACAAAAACACCAGACTGACCTGTTGACGTATCTTCGTTAGCCTCTCCAGTAGTAAAGTCACCATTTATTAAGTTTAATTTTATTGCTTCATCATCATCTTTTGTGCCCGTACCTTGTTCATTTGTAATATTATTAAGTCTATTTAAAATACTAGCAACAACAGAAGTTCTTTGTTTTTCATCTGCTATAGCTGCTTGTAAATTTACACCTTCTCTGGTTATTCCCATAGCTGTGTCATAAATATCTAATTGTCTAGGGTCTAAATAATCCGTAGCATCTAAATTAGGCATACGTTTATTAATATTATTTATCATTGTAAAAGTTTCTACAAACAAAGGTAAATCGTTTGCTTGTAAATCACTTAAAGCTTTTATGTTAGTAGGATTAACTCCTAAAGAAAATGCTTGTCTTACATCACCAACAGTAGGTTGATAACCTTCACTTTGAATTTTAGTTCTTATAGTTTTTTGTTGTCGGGCTACATCTTCTTTAGTAGTAATAAAATCAAATTTTTCTCGTAACGTATCTGTAACTTGTGCAACTACAATATTATTTTTTTCATCATAAGTCACGCCTTCATAAGTGTCTTCTTGCTGTGCTCTAATACGTTTAGCTTTTTCTAAACTTCGTGTAAGTTCAGCTCTTTTCTGTTGGTTTTTACCAAAAATATTACCGAACATATTTAAAATCACACCTTGTTGTTTTGGGTCATCTTCATACATCGCAAGTCGTGCATCTAACTCATCATAAGCAGCCTGATTAAATTTAGTTTTTGTTGGAGCAGTAATAGCTTTATCATCTCTGTAACCTTCAATTTCTGTAACAAGGTCTGACTTTATATCTTCAAAAAAACTCAAAGCTTTTTCTTTACTTTGCTCAGTCCAATTATCGCCTTGTAAAGTATTATAAGCATTTAAACCCATCTCACTTTGTATATGAGAGTCTGCATTAAATCTTTTAATTGCTTCTGTATTTACAAAACTATCTAAAGCTGCATTTCCTCTACGGGTCGCACTTTGATAACCTCTCCATAAATCTCTTTCACCTTTTTTAATATTCCAAATTTCATCATTATTATTAAAAACTTGTTGCATTTCTTTTTCAGTTTTAATAATGTTATTATTTGATTCTTCTTTATTACTGAGATTTAATTGACCTAAAATGTTTTCTATAACACTAACACCTATAGCTTTTTTAAATCCTGACCTTCTTTGACTAAGCAAACTTCCAGCGATTGCACCGAAATTTCCACCACCATAAATATCTTTACTTGCCATTATTCTACTCCTCTGCTTAACATACTTCTTATTTCAGGACCTTGCTCTGTTACTTTATCTAATAAACTTTTAGGAACAGTACCATTATTAATTTTTTGAGGTTCTATATCTTTGTCTATAGCTCCTTGTTTTATATCTGTAAAAGCATTTTTAAATTGATTTAATTTTTCATCTCTTTCTTCTGCTTCATCTTCTTCATCAAATTCATCTAAATCATTACCTTCGATATTATATTTAATATTAGCTTCTTCACCTATTGCCATCATTATGTACATAACAGGCTCTACTAATAATAACATAGTATCAGGATTTATGTCTCCTGTTGAAAACTTAGCATATAACACAGCAATAGATAAATCTGCAACTGCTGCACCATTAGCTAAAGCACCAACAATATTTTGCATAGGTTCTGGTTGTAGTATTTCACCAACAATAACATCTAATGCTTCTCTAGGATTTGCAAACTTTGCAGGTTTCTCCCAAGGATAAGATTGTTCAGGGTCATTCATTAATGACTGTCCCGGCAAAGCTCCTCCCTTACCAGACAAGTCTACAATTTCATCTAATCCTTCTTGACTAAATCTTTGTTCACCTCTAAGTTGTTTAGGACTACCTGTATTTGGATTTAATTGAAAATCATCAATATCAAATCCTGCATCTAAAGCATCTAAAACAATTCCTCCAGAAGCTTCACTTAAGCTACTAGATATAATTGGTTTTGGATTTCTTTTCTTTACTTGGCTCATGCATAACTCCCTGCCATTTCAGGCATACCAACAGTTTGTTGCCTATATAATTCTGAATTAATTTGATAAACTGGGTCTGCTGTTCCATAAGTCATTTGACCATAAATATCTCCCATATTAAATCCAGCACCATCAGCATAAACTTTTAATGCATCTTGATATTCTTTAGACTCATTAGATAATCCAGTCATAGTTCCACTAGCTTCTCCTGACATTAATTCAGATTGAGCATAACCACTAGCTACACTTGCAGCAACTCCTGTTCCAGTTTTAAGTGCAAAGTCTCCCCACTTATTACCAGTTAAGTATTCACTAGAAGAAACATTTACAGCTTTACCAGTAGCAGTTTCAATAATTTCTCCTGTGTCTCCTACACTATAAGTAGCAGGGTCAAATCCAGCAGCTTTTAATTGTGTATCATTCATAGGTGTTAATGCACCTTTTGTTAAAACTTGTCCAGTAGGAAGAGCTGTAACTTGACCAGCAGAATTAACATATGTACCCGTTGTAGCAGCTTTGTAATCTGCTAATTGTGTACCTTTTAAGTCTCCAGCTTTGAATGTAGCATCAGCATTGGCACTAAATACACCACCAGTTTCCGTATAACCCATTCTACCTGCTTTACTTGTTAAACCTGTAAAGTCTGTGACAGCTCCTGCAACATTTCCTGCAGCAGTACCAACAGCACCAAATGGTTTAGCAATCATTTTAGTAGCAAAGTTACCAACTGTTTGCATTGCACCAGCAAAACCAGTAGCACCTGTACCAAACAATGTACCACCTAATACGCTTTGACTAGCCCCTACCATCCAACTACCTACAGTAGATGTAGCTAACGAGCCTCCAAATGCTCCAAGAGCTGCACCTCCCGTCACTACGACTGCAGCAGCAATAGCTAATGCTTTGAGTATTTTACTTGAGCCTATTTTTTTTACGACTTTCTTAACGCCTTTAACAACTTTCTTAACGACTTTCTTTACGCCCTTAACAACTTTCTTAAAAGCTTTTTTAATTGATTTAAATAATCCCATAATATTTCTCCGTTATCCGAATAGGTCTCCTGTTATTGCTCCGATTAAATCTTGTATATTTTTTAAACTACCACCATACTTAGAAGGGTCTGAAGCTAGTGCAGTATTTACAATTTGTGATATTCTATTTTTTTCATTTTCACCTTCTCTAAAATCATAGTCGGCTTGGTCTCTCATTTCTTGCCATAAAAATGACATAGAAGTTTGTGACATATTAAATGCATTCTGTGCATTCTGCATATTGATAGCATTTTGTGCAGCAGTATTAGCAGTATTGGATTTACGCCTCCACTCTACATTTGATTGTTCAACAATAGCTTCGTTCTGTGCATTCCATTGATTCCTTGCAAAGTCTTGGTTTGCATTAAACTGGTCTACTTGACTAGATAGTTGAGTATTAAACTTCTCAACATCTGCAGCTCTTTGAGAATCTCTAGCAGCAGCAGCATTAGTTTGACTATCATTGAACTGAGCCATAGAATTAGTTTGATTAGTATTATACTGACTCATCTGTGCAGCCATACTAGCCATAAACTGGTCTGTTTGATTCTGACTTGAAGCATTAAATTGTTTAGCTGCATTAATAGATGCTTGGTCAGATAACAGTCTTTGTTGCTCTTGTTGAGCTTTCATCATGTTAGCTTGTTGATTGTTATTAAGATTAGCCATATCCATTGCTAAGAAGTTCTGAGCATTAGTAACAGCTAGTCTTTCTCTTGTAGATAAGTTTGCTAAATCCATTGAAGCCATTGCAGTTGCATTCTGCATAATTGCTTGTTGCTCTGCATTCATATCTGTAAGAGCTACAGTTTGCATAAATTTACTATTAGCTAATTCAACTTGTTGAGCAGCATTAAACTTAGTCATATCCATGTTTGCTTTTGTAGTAGCATTTTGGATAGCTGATTGTTGGTCAACATTAAGTTGAGCCAAATTCATTTGACTAGCTATTTGTGCTTGAAGCTGATTGGTCTGCATAGTCTTATTAAGATTTGCAAGTTCTGTTTTCTCTGCATTACTTAATGTTTCACTAGCAGCTAAGTTACGTGAAGATAAATTAGCCAATCGCATTTGTTGGTCATTACTTAAATTAGCAACATCCATCTGTTGTTTAAACGCAGCATTCTTAGATAAGAAGTCTGCAGCTACTTGCATCTCTGCTATCTTTTCTTGATTCTCTGCAGCTTGGTTAGCACCTTCAACATTAGCTTCTATTTGAAGCTCTGCCATTTCAACCTGTTGCTCATTCTGTGATTGAATAACAGCAGCTTGTTGTTGGTTCTGTAAGTTTTGTGTTCTTGTTTGTTGCTGTTGGTCAGCAGTTGTCATTACAGCTTGTTGGTCAAACTGACTCTGCATAACTTTCATTTGCTGAGACATTTGAGCTGTTTGACTTTCAGCACTTTGACGATTTGCTAAGTTTGCTAATTTTAATTGTTGAGCTTGAGTAGCTTCTTGCAAGTTAGCTTGTTGCTGATTACTTAAATTTTGTGTAGCTCTTTGTTGTAGAGCTGTGGCATTACTCTGTGCCATTGGTAAAGCACTTTGAATAATAGCATTAAACAAAGCATCTCTACCTACAGTAGAAACACTAAGACCTCTTCTAGCCATACCAGCATTAACTGCATCAACAGCAGGTTTAGCCCATGCCGGAACTTCACCATCTTCCATACCACCTAGTAAGCTTTCCATCTGTGAAGATACTAAAGCTTCTGTAGGTAAAGCAGCAACTGCAGCTTGTACTTCTACTGGTTCATTATCTATTTGAGCTGTAACAGTTGCAGGGTCTTGAACAATAGCAGATGATATTTCTGGTGGTAAGTCTGCAGTCTCTGCAATCATATTTGCAGCAGCACTCTGAGCAGCTTGTCCTTTTACAGGTCTTTGTTTAGCTGCTGTATAACCAACAGTATCATTAATCGCTGCAGCAACTCCATCAGGAGCTGGTTCACCTAGTATAGTTTCACGTTCTTGTCTTTCAGCATCAGGAGTTGAATTAACTGTAGTGTCTTCTCCTTCAACTTCATCAACTAAATATGTTCCTGTTAATATGTCTTCTACATTTTTAGCTTTAGCAGCTTCTGCTTTTACTGTGTCAACACTAGCAGATTTTACATCTCCTGTTATTTGACCTTGTATATCTCCAATAGGTCCTCTAGTAACAGTACCTTGTGCAGCATCAACAGCTACATCTTTATCACCAACTGTAGCAATGTCTTGCATTTTGTTAGCTTTTAAATCTTGACCAATAGTTTCATCAGCTTGTGCAGCAGTTGAAGTTGCTACTGCTTCTTTAGGCTGGTCTGAAGCTTTAAAAGTTTTTGCATCAGTAGGCTCTGCCATAGTGGTAGTCTTCTGTGCAATAGTTGAATCAATCTGTTGAGCATCAGGTATTTTAGCAGCATCAGGAACTTTACCTTGCATTCCTTCTTCTACTCTTGTCCTAGTAGCTTGTTTTTGTTCTGTGGTTTCTCCAGCAGCTTGAGCTTCTGCAGCTTCTTTCGCAGCTTTTTCTGCAGCTAATCTAGCAGCTTCTTCTTCTGCAGCTATTCTAGCAGCTTCTGCTGCAGCTAATCGTGCAGCTCTTTCTTCTTCAGTTTCTCCAGTATAGGGATTGTTATTGTCTCTTCCTCTTCCCCTACCTCTACCTCTATCTTCATAGTAATCTTCACCATAGTCCTCAAAACCTGCAGTTGTTCCTCCGACATCAAAACCGACACGCCCACCCTTACGATAATCTTGTCTATCACTCATAGCTCTAGCTCTATTACCAGAATATTTTTTAGTTCTTTTTGCTTTTTGTTTTTTAGCCATAATTATTTTCCATTCAAGATTGTATTTTACTTGACTTCAAAGAGTTTGTCAAGCTTTTCGTCAAGTTTTTCTAGCCTGTCCATTAGTCTAGACATGTCATCTTTAAGTTCTTGTTTTGTTACGTAGTCTCGTGCTATTTCTTCTCTGGTTTTGTTTAACAATATATCTAACCTTTTAGCTTCAGCAGTATTTTGTTTTATGTTATAGAGGATAGGTCCTAATACTAAAGTTATAAAGACGTTCCAAATTATGTAAGTTGATATTTCCATTATGCTACTTCGTAAGTTCCTCCAAAAAACATATAATTTGAGTTACCAGACATATTTAAATCCGAAACTTCAAAAAGTAATGTTCTTCCTCCTGTACCAGCATATTTATATACATTTATTGCAGATGTATTACTAGCAACAGGCGAACTTCTAGGGAGTTCACTAGGTGCGTTATAAGCAAATGAGGACTCTGCTGTGTAAAAACTTACCATACCATTTGCTGCTAAGCTTACAGCAGTAAAAGGCAAACCACCTATACGAAGATTGCCAGAAAGACCTGACGCATCTGAAGAACCTTGAGTTCTTAAAGCACCATAAATGTGCACAAATCTTCCCACTTTGGTATAGCGACCTACTTGTGCAGTATGATTTGTAATAGTATTACCTGAATAATCTTGATATACCGGCGTAAAAGTACCTTCTTCGTAATCGTCAAGAACTTGGCTAGTCATTCCACTAGCACCAGCAGTACCACCAAATAAAATACCTTGTCCTGCATCTACTTTTACGTTACCACCAAGATAGAGGTCTTTGAATTTTGCATCTGAAGCACCAATATCCATAATGTTATCTCTAGCTGCATTTGCTGCTGTAACATTAAAGAACTTAGTACCTCCTGTATGTATTCTTATACCACCATTTGCACCATTAAGAAAACCTCCGGGAGCAGAGACTGAACTGTTAAACGTAGCTGCACCTGCATCTGACATATCAAGGGTAAGGGCTGTAATATCTGAACCACCATCATCGCCATGAAATGTAATATCTCCATTTTCAATAGAAGCCATAAGTTGAATGTTATTTCCATTCTTTCTTATAGAACCAAATTGTGTTCCACCATCTTTAAATATAACATCTTGTCCATCTGCATCAAGAATAATATCACCAGCACTATCAAGTATCATACTGGCTGCAGCATTTGAAATAGTATTACTAGAAATTGTAGTATTGCCTGAAGTTAAAGTTCCGGGAGTAACTAAGTTACCAGATAACTTCGCAGATGTAATAGTTCCATCCACAGGAACATTAATATCAGTTTGAGTAAATGTCATAACCTCAACAGCCACACCAGTTGGAGGAGCTGTAGAGAATGTTAGAGTTGTACCTGAGATACTGTATGTTGATTTGTTCTGATATACACCATCAAAGAATACTTGTGTATTGTTTTCATTTACAGGAGCTATACTTAGAGTTAGAGTAGTATCACTACCATCTCCTGTCATTGTGTCTATGTTTAGATTAGAACCTGATACACCTGCAGCTACTGAATATACTACTAGCTTTCTTCCGTTAGCAGGAGCAGCACTCATGGTTAAAGTAGTTGTACCACTTGATGTAGCTATAGAGTATGCACCTTGTTCTTGGAATACACCGTCTACAAAGACTATTAAATTATTTTCTGATTCTGTTGTTTGACTTAAAGCAAATGCAGTTGTAGAACCATTAGCTGTAAATACATCGTGTGTAAATGTATTAGTACCACCACCACCGATAGCACCCCATGCATCTGTATAACCTTCAAATTGTGATAGTGAAGTGTTATATCTAAAGTAACCTGCAGCACCTGTTGGTCTTTGACCTGTTGTACCTACTGGTACATGTACAGCATCTGTGTTAGCACCTAAGTCAAGTGATACATCTGGTGAAGCTTGATTAACACCTACTCTGTTAGAACTTGCAACAACTGCTAATGTATTTGTATCTACTGTTAAATCACCTGCAACTGTAGCTGATGTAGCTGCTACTTCTCCACTTGAACCATATACAACAGCTTTACTATTAACTACAGAACCTGCTGTAGAACCATCTACTAAGTTAAGTTCAGCAGTAGTACTTGTAACACCATCAAGAATATTAAGTTCTTCAGGTGTAGAAGTAATCTGTGTAGTTGATACTGCTGCTAATACTGGTAATGTACCAGAGACATTAGGTAGAGATATTGTTCTATCTCCTGTAGCATCAATCGTTGTAAGAGTTGTTTCGTGTGCATCTGCTGTAGAACCTTCAAAGATTACAGCGTTGTTAGCATTCATAGTTACAGAGTCTACAATAGTTTGTGTACCTGAAACACTAATGTTTGCAACTGTTAAAGTATTGGTACTTGGGTTATATGATAGAGCTGAGTCTGTTTCAATTCCTTGAGAATCTGTAGCACCATCTACAAAAGTCAAATAGACTGATTCGTTTGTAGAGTCATTGGCTGATACTGTAACTTGAGTAGCTAGAGCTGCTGTACCTGTAGTATCTTGGTTTAATGTACCAACTGTAAAGTCTAGAGTACCATCACCATCTTGATAAGCTACTGTAATACCTGATTCAGTATTACTTGATACCATAGCACCTACTGTATCTTGTACAACTTCTGTTAAGTCTATATTAGCTGTACCATCAAAAGATACACCATGTATAGTTCTAGCTGTTGCTAAAGCTGTGGCTGTAGCTGCTAGACCTGTTGTGTCTTGGTTAAGTGTACCGATTACAAAGTCTAATGTGTTATCACTATCATCATAAGTAACTGTTATATTTGTCTCTGTATTAGAGCTAACCATAGCTCCAACAGTATCACTAATTGTTTCTGCTAATGTAACACCACCGATTGTAATTGCATCGGCTTCTAATGTTCCATCTATATCTGCATCACCACTAATATCAAGTGTAGCTGCATCCAGTTCACCACTAATGGTTATGTTTCTACCACCAGTAATGTCTTTGTTTGAATCTGTTATAATAGCTTTACTTGCTATTACTGTTCCGTTTGTTATACCATCTATAAGATTAATGTCTGTAGCACTTGCTGTAACACCATCAAGGATGTTTAATTCTGCTGCAGTACTAGTAACTCCATCTAGGATATTTAACTCTGCTGCTGTGCTTGTGACACCATCGAGTATATTAAGTTCTGCTGCTGTGGATGTTACTCCATCTAAAATATTTAGTTCGGCTGCAGTACTTGTAACTGTTGTACCATTTATAGAAAGTGCATCTGTTTCAAGTGTACCATCTACATCTACATCACCACTTAGATCTAAAGAACCTGCATCAAGTTCTCCGGTAAGTGTAATGTTTCTAGCACCTGTAAAGTCTTTGTTGCTATCTACTACTATAGCTTTAGAAGCTGCAACAGTTCCTGCTGTAACTCCATCTATAGTTTCTAATTCTGCTTCGTTAATGTCAGCATTACCAATTACAAAACTTGTACCTGTAATAGCTGTACCTGTAATAGCTGCAGCACTTGAGCCACCTATAATAGTACCATCAATAGTACCACCATTTATATCTGTTGTAGTTAGTACAGAACTTCCAAGTGTTACAACACCTGTAGAGTCTGCTATAGAACCTGCAGCAGTTCCATCTTTAGCTTTTAAATTTGTAGCTTCAAGATTAGTTGTATCTACTGTAGTAGCATTAACACTTGTAATATTACCAGTTGTTGAAGTTAATGTAGTAACAGTAGTAGCAGCAATAGTACCACCTTCTACTTTGTCACCAGAGATTTGATTATCTGCAAGTGTAAAAGTACCTGATGAAACGTCTAAAGTTTTACCAGAACCAACTGTAATGTCAGAGGTTGCAATAGTTGCACTATCAATAGTACCACCGTTAATGTCTGCTGTATCAGCTACAAGGCTGTCTATGTTTGCAGTACCATCTATGTATAAGTTTCTCCACTCTTGTGAAGAACTACCTAAATCGTATGTATCATCATCGTCAGGTATAATGTTTGAGTCTACGTCAGCACCAAAGACTACATTGTCAGTAGCTGCATCACCCATTGTGATTGTACCACCATTAAATGTAGTTGTGCCTGTGACTGTTAAATTACCACCAACTGCAACATTACCTGTAGTTGTAATGGCATCAATGTAACCATGTGACCAGTAATTAGAACTGTCACCTAATGTATGTGTACTATCAGCACTTGGAATAATGTCAGAAGCTACGTCTGCTGTTATAGTGACTGTATCACTTGCAGCGTTGCCGAGTGTTGTGTTTCCGTTTACTGTTAAGTTTGCTGTTAGAGTTGTATTGCCTGTGACACCTAATGTACCACCTACTGTAGCGTTTCCTATAATTCCTGCGTTGGCATCAACGTCTAACGTATCTATATGGGCTGTGCCATCTAAATATAAATCTTTAAATTCTAATGAGCTAGTACCTAAGTCTACATCGTTATCAGTAACAGGTATAATAGCTCCATCGGCTATGTATAATTGCTGTACTGGATTGCTACTTACTTCTACATAAAACTCAATGTAGTTGTTTGTTGTATCTATTAATACTTTGTTGTTCGGAGAAGTTTCTCCTGCATCACCGATGATACCAATAACAGGACCAGAGGCTGCTGTGCCATCATGTGCGTGACCTGTAGAGTTGTGAAAAGCGTTTACTAGCTGATTATACTCATCGTTAAAAAGTGCAGCAGTAACGGTATCACCGTCTACAAATGAACTCTGTCTTACATATCCTGCCATTTTGTTATTCTCCGTTTAAAATTTTTTTATTTATGCCCAAGGAACTCCCCACGCTGTTGGTGGTGTTTTGCTTTTAGTAATTTGTGCAGCTACTTTAGTTTCTACACGAGTAACCTCATCAGAGCCTAATGTTGCTTTTATCCAAGCTACTACATTAGCTTCTGTAAGACTGTCGTAAGCTACATAACCAGCAGCACTAGAGTCTGGAGTATACGACTCCATTCCTGATACTATGCCTGTATGGTCTACACTATCTACTGTTTCAGTTTCTTGTGCGGTCCAGGATGCGTGTATTACGCCTTTGTCAGAGTCGTTGTTGTACTCTGTGTTTGTTATTGACCATGTTACTGCCATTTTTATTTTCCTTTATTTGTTTTCTAAAGCTGCAATACGAGCTTTAAGTGATTCAATTATTTCTTGTTGTTCTTGCATTGCTTTTATCATATAAGGTGTAAGCCTTCCATAATCTACCGACCAAGGGTCTTGTGTTTCATCTTCAAGTCCGACTGTTACTGCTTCTGGGTATGTTTCATATAATTCTTGTGCTATAAATCCGTTTGCGGTATTGCCGTGTTTTTTCCAATCAAATTGACGAGGTTGCACTTTTAATATATTTTCAAGCTGTGAAGGCATATCTACAATGTTTTCTTTTAATCGTTCATCTGAAGAAGTGTTGTAAGAAACATTGGAAGAAATAGAGGCTGTAGATATAGAGCCAAGTACAGTATCAGAGTCTGCAAACTGCACTAGTTTATAGCCGTCTTGTATAGCGGAATCTACTGTAGTTTGTAAGTAGAGTATAGAAGCAGATGAATTGTTAATTGACGAACTACCATTTTGTAAATAAGCAACAATTGTACTGTTACCTCCTTCAAAAACAGAAAGTCTTGCACCTGTTACATTACCTCCAACAGCTGTTTTTCCAGCTTCACCGTCTACTACAAAAGCATAAGTTAAGTTGTTTGATTCAACTCTGAAGTCTATGTCGTTGCTATCTTCGTTAATAATTACTGCACTATTTGTTATTCTCATTTTTTCAGAAGCAGTAGCATTTAAAGCTGTTCTAAATATTAATGTACCATCATCTGTTCCTGAACCTACACCTGAAATGCCACCTTGAATAGAAGCTAATTCTGAAGCTACTGCATTACTAAATAATATTCTACTTCCACCATCTACCGAATTGTGAAGGACTAATGAATCTTTATAATTAGGTGAAGCATTATCTTGTACACTATTAGTAATAATTACTTGGTCAGTACCACCATTAACCACAAACATATTAGCTTCGTTATCTGATTCAACTCTGAAGTCTAGTGCTGCTAATCCATCTTCATTAAATACAGCACCACTTGCCTCACTAAGACTTATTAAACTTTCGTAAGAGCCACTTGCTCCACTTCTAACTGCAAAAACTCGGCTAGATTGATTATCGTCAGAGTCAATAGTTACTTGAAAGCTTTCTTTAGCTGAAAGTTCTACACCATCTGCTGCAATAAATGCAAGATTGTTTGCAAGACTTACATTTTCAGAACTATCAATAGTTATGGCAGTAGCGTTGCCACCATCAACAATACTAGGCGTACTAGATAATTCTATAGGGGTTTTCGTTAATGCCATAATCTATTTCTCCGTTTTAATTTATGCTACGTCTGCAGCTTCGTTAGCAGCTTTCTTAGCGTTTTTAACTGTAGTAGTCCATACTGCTGTACAAATGCCTTGCACTTCTGTAGACTCACCTGATACGTCTGTATCTGTATGTGTCCAAGAGTCATCTGCATTTTTTACAGATGATACGCAATCAAGTACTTTCCTGTGGAAAGACCTTGTAAGCTCTGTGCCATCTTCTTTGATAACAGTTGCTTCACGAATTTGAATTGATTTGTAGTCTCCTACAACTTCAATCTTATCTTCTACTATTTCTTTTGTTATTGCCATTCTATTTTCTCCGGTCTGTATCTAGCATCCACTAGATATAAGGTTTATAAATGTGAGTACTTTCGTACTCGGTTTACACTTTCGTGTTCGTTAAAATTTGTTTTTGATATTTCCATTATACTTGATAAGTTCCATCTATTACTGTGTAATTAACAGGTCCTGACGCTGTATTTAAATGCGAGACTTGAGCTTGAGTATTATTTGCATCACTTGAGTATATAGCAATATTTGTATCTCCTCCTGTAAAAAAAGTTTCAGGGTCAGTAGACCAATTATAAATAAAAGCTTTTGAAAATCCAGAACCTGTACCACTAGTGGTTGCTGATGCAAAAGGTAATCCTGTTATACTAAGATTACCTGAACCTCCAGAAACACTCATTGTTTGAAGTCTTATTTGGACATGAACTAAATTTCCAATTTTAGTATATCTTCCTTGTTGAGTTTGATAACTTACTGTTGGGTTACCACCTGAACCTGCAAAAGCTGGAGTAAAAGTACCTTCTTCGTAGTCGTCAAGTAGTTCTGAATTACCTGAACCATTTGTAGGTCCACCGGTAGCACTAAAATCTATACCGTGTCCATTAGCTACTATTAAATTTCCATCTGAAATTTGAAAATTACCACTTGAATCTATTGTTGCTCTTGTACCATTATTTGAATATAATGTTAAAGCATTAGTATTATTATTATATAATAATCCTCCCATAAAATCATCGTCTGTATCTCCAATTAACAAACCTCCTGAATGACCAGTACCTGCTTTAATGTTAATATAAGCATTTGTAGAATCTTGTATTCTTATAGGTGATTCAGTATTAAAAGCATCCCCACTATCTGGACCTAATAAAATATGTTTTCCATCTGCTAGTAGCAAATTATTTGCAAGTGTTACATCTTCACTAGAATCAATAGTAATAGCAGTTGCATTACTGTTATCTACAATACCTGTACTTAATAATCCTCTTGAAACTTTTGTTATTGCCATTTGTTATCTCCTGCCTGAAGGTATATAGTCTACGTATAAACCATTAATTGTGTAAGGGGCTTTGGTGTCCTCACTAATAAATGTAAAATTGTTACTGTGTCCACTACCTAATAGTGGTACTCTTATAAGTGGGTTCTCACCCCCACCAAAGGTGTTTAAGTTAAAT
>Ga0181404_1000151_pt1 | contig 20786 bp, 23 predicted proteins | sample 27SPOviralmetaG_FD_130133 | JGI IMG/M metagenome (GOLD analysis project Ga0181404, IMG submission 130133) | Marine viral communities from the oligotrophic San Pedro Time Series (SPOT) site, San Pedro Channel, CA, USA - 27 SPOT_SRF_2011-10-25 | ecosystem: Environmental > Aquatic > Marine > Strait... | reverse complement strand
TTCTTTATTTCAGTTTTATTTTTATTTATATCATTTATAATATTTTGAAAAAGGTTCATTTCATTCACATTATTATTTAAATATTTGATAATTTTATCATGTGTTTTACTTAATGATAAACGTTCCTTTGGTTCAGGATGAATATTAATTTCTAACAGCATTTGAAATGCTTGTAAAAATTTGCTATTCTCTACTTTAAGCGTATTTAATATTCTCATAAACATAATAGACAATGAATAATTATCCCATGTATCACAGTATGATAAAATATATTTTATAGATTTCTTTGTTCCCATATTAGCGTATTTATGTAGTTGTTTTATACTAAGGCTTTTAAATATATCATACATTTCGTCTGAAAGATACCTAAACGATTTATTGTTCTGCATGTAAAGATTTACCATATTTTGAATTTCATTTTTTACATTTGAATTTGGATGATTAATGATAAAGCATAAATAATGAGCATCCAAACACCATAAAGAATAATCTGGTGCGTATGTATAAAAATACGTGCTTAATCGTTTGATATAATCAGGATCATTAAAAGCAGGTTCTATGTCTTTTTTTATAATCGATAATCCAAAATCAATTACAATAGGTATATCGAGTGCTTTATTATACATAATATTTTCACCTTTAATGTCGTAATGAATGATGCCGTATTTATTCAGCATATACAAAGAAAATAATAAATAACTGTAACCATGAATAATAGAATAAAGGTATTTATCATCATCCATATTAGAATGTAAATATTTTTTATAGTCATCTCCATTAATATAAGGTAGTCGTGATATTGTAAATTTTTTATTAGGATATTTTGAAAAAAAACTACAATCATATTTTTTTGAAACCATTTCAACCACTTTGTGTTTATAATCACAACTAGAAATAATAGGAGCGAAGTATTTTTTTGAAAGAGGTATTTTTTTTACCATATCCCCTATTTTAATTTCACGACGTGAGGTAGAGTTTTCAACCTGGATTTTTGTTATAAATTTTTTTGTTTTCATTTCTTTTCCTTTACAAGTAAGACCTGGTTTTAAAACACATCCATACCCACCTTCCCCTATAACCTTTCCTCCTACCATAGATAATTCTTTATCTTCATCAAATCGAACAATATCAATAATATTCATTTAATATAAACAATTATAAAAATATAAGTTATTATATTTTTATTTGAATATTATGTTACATATTTTGTTTCTTTAATTGTTTTTTAATTTTATAATAAGCATTATTAAATCCTTTTTTAATTTTTTGTAAGCATTTATCTTCCGTTAATTCAAATGATCTTAGTCTACAAAATTCTTTTTTGATTTCACTTGATATAACCTCATCAGAATCATTTATAAATTGTTTAAATAGTAAAGAAGCTTTAATAGGTCGTTGGTTAATATAATTTACCATCATAGTAAAGAATTTATTATTTCTTGGAATATAGCTTGTTTTAGCTGTTTTTTCTGACAGTTTACAAGTATCATTTTTTTTATTCTTAAAATAATATCTAGAACTTCTATATATTTTTTCTTCTATATTTCCTTTAAATCCTAAATTAATAATACGTTGCTCTTCTGTTTTAATTAATTCATTATTCAAACTTTTCCAGTCATTAAATGCTTCTAAAAATTCATCGCAATTATCTTCACTGTGGATTTTTGAAAACTCTTTAATGGAATTTAATATATTTCTAGTAAATTTAAAACGAAATGTAGTTTGAGACATGTTTTATAATTAACCCTTTCATAATATAATATAAATCAATTTTATATGATTTATTATTTAGTTTATAAAGTTCATTATAATGCAATAAAACAAAGTTACGATAAAATATTAGGGTTTGAATCAAAAATAGCCGACAATAATCTAATAAATAAGCTAAAACCTATATCTATAAAACCAATAGAAAAGGTTGGATTGACTTTACATTCGTGTTTTTATGTATTGAAGCATCCATCAGAGAACCGCTTTTTAACATTAGATGATTTGAATATAGCATTAAATATATTATTACCTCTTAATTATACAGTAAATGAAGTATTAACTAAAATAGAAATGAAAAGAATGCAACAATTGGTATATGTATTTGATAAATAGTATTAAATTGAATAAATATTAAATCGTATGACATTACTATATTAAAATGCCTACCGAACAAATAATTCAGGAATATATTGAGAGTTTAACACAACAAGAAAGTTTAGCATTAGAAATTGCTAGAGAAATGCTTGGAACATCGTTTGATATGGAAAGATGTATTGGATTTAATAAGTGGTTAAAAAAACGAAATATTAAATCTAAATAATTTATATCAATGAGTAGTAAAAAAAATACTAACTTAAAAAATAAAGTAGAAGAAAAGAAAGATGAAACTAAAGTAGATGAAACTAAAGTAGAAGAAAAGAAAGATGAAACTAAAGTAGATGAAACTAAAGTAGAAGAAAAGGAAGAGGGAGAAAAGGAAGAGGGAGAAAAGGAAGAAGGAGAAGTTTCAGGTAAATTTAATAATAAATCAGTTGAAAATACTACTAAAACGCTTAATAAGGTAAATTTTTCTCGTTCAAGGGAATTATCAGATAAATATGCTAATCGAATAATTGATAGCGCTGAGCGTTATGGTAAATCAATTACTATTGATAAAATTAAAGAAAAATTAGGAGCAGATTTATTTAGAAATTTAAAACAAACTTCATTGAAATATTTTTTTGATTTTGTTTCCAAGTATTCAAATACAAGTATTGATATAATTAATGATGTATTTAAAAGTGCTTCTATAGATTTGGAAGAAGATGGATTAGCAGGTGTATTAAGTGCTAAAAATAGAATGAGGGGAAATATATTGTTAATATTTTTATTAGATCGTTTAAATTTTGCTTTAACAAATGAAGAAACAAGAGGTAATTTGTTAGAAACAACTGAATTATTACAAAAATTTGCTAATGAAACGTTTATGGCGATAATAACAACATTACAAGAAAACAAAATATTATTAGAAGAGACCATGGAAAATTTTAGACCAGTAATTAGAGATTTTATAGTAACTATTGTAAGTGCTGCTATACAAGGATTGATGGTAGCAATAGCAGCTTCAGGACCAATAGGTGCTCCTGCTAATTTATGGTTTCAAGGTTCAAAAGTAGTAAATGAAATAGCACCTAAATTAGGTCAATTCGCTGAAAATGCTGGAAATATTATTGATAAATATGATAAAATGTTAGCAAGTTTAAGTGAAAAAGGTGAAGGACCATTACAACGATTTAAAGAAATAAAGGAAAAGATTAATGGATTTACAGATATGATATCATCTGTCCAACAAGATGCTGCGTTAATAGATGCTATGAGTAAAGGTGTATAAAATAAAAATTATAATTTCATTTTTATTTTAATTATTTTGTATTTAAAATCCCAGATTTTTAAACATACTAAAACTCATATTTTCTTTACTAGTTTTATGTGATAGTTCGTCTGTTCGTTTAACATTAAAGATTGACATGTCACTTAATTTTCCCATATAAATATATTTATTTGCTGATTCTACAACATTATCATTAGATTTTTTATTTGTTTTTTCATATCGTTTATCTATATTTGTCTTTAGTTTAGCAAATACATCATCATCATCATCAACATCATCAAGATTTTCCACCATATCTTCTTTTTCCATTTTTTCTTGCTCTTCTTGTCTTTTTTTATCTTCTTCTACTTTTTCCTTTTTCTTTTTGAGAAGCTTTTTCCTATCAATATACATATTTTTACACCGACAATGCTTGACATATTTCCTACACATGGTCTCTAAATATTCATAACTTAATGATTTGTCTGACCAATATTCAAATCCTTCTTTGTATTTATTATAACGCATAAACGCTACTCCATCTGGGGTGTAATCGGAAATATATACCATTTCTGATGGATTACCACTAATATCTTCTATTTCATCAATATTATATTTATCTTCATAATTTTCACTTACATCAGATTCATATTCTTCATCCGATACATTTGGATTGGGATCATAAATTAGTGTTCCAACAACAATACTTGAAAATAGTAATCCACATGCTACTACATTGAGTGCCAATGCAAACCGAATTGTATTAATAATAATTGGAATATTATATACATATCCAATAAAACCAATTAGTATAGGTAGTCCAACATTAAAATATAACTCATTAGGGTTATGAGTATAGTATTCAATTGTAAAATCTTTATAAAATTTAATCGTTTCTTCCAGTTTAGTATTCATTTGCTTTTAATAAAAAAAAAAGTTATTTTATATTTAAATCAATTTAATATATTATTTAGAGACTAGTTTAAGTCGTAGATCCATCAAATCATTTATTTCTTGTGGTAAATAGGCGACTTTATATTTTATATAAGACTTGTTTGTTGGATGTAAACATATCAAATACATATCTCGTATCGTTTTTCCATAATTTTTTTCCAATAAATATTTGTATGTATTTAATTGTAAGGTATAATGCCAGAAGTTAGAATCTGGTAGATGACTTATACAATCAGTAGTTGAACTTTGCCATGAATTGTGTTTTTTTATTTCTTTTGAACGTTTCCAATCACATATATCTAATGTACCGTCTTGATTTTCATATATCATGTCAATTGAACCAGCTAATTTTAATTCTTTATCATAAACCATCCATTCTGTTCGGTAAGGTTTAAGATTAGGTTCAGTATTATGAAATTTCATAAAATAAGCAAATTCAATCGAATCATTTTCAACCTTATTGTTATTGTAGAAACATTCAATATCATAATGCATTTTAGTTCCTGCTATAGATGCTTCTACTCTGTTTTTCTCCCACAAATCTTTTATTTCTTGTTTCGTTTTTCCATAATATTTATTATTGGGCCATTTTGGAGAATTCATCATTTTATCAATAATTTTATCACCATCAAAATGCTGGAAATGACTATGATTCCATGTCGTTACAGATGTAAAACTACTATCACCATCAATGGTATAAATATGAGGACCTTCATCAAATGTAATATGATTATCTCTTTCATGAGGATATTTTTCAGTTAAATATTCGAGATTTACTGCTTCCATTTTATAATAATTAATAATTAGTATAAAATTTTTTATTTAATTCAATTTAGTTAATACTTCCTTCATTTGTGATTTTAGAGTTTCAACATCATTTTTAAGTGCTGAATTTTCTGTTTCCAATACAGTAACTTTAGTGCTCAATTCTTTAATAGATTCAATTAATAATGAAACTAAATTTCCATAATTGACGGATAAATAATTATATTGACCTCCTCCTTCATTTACTACTTCTGGGACGACTTGTTCTACTTCTTGAGCAATTAATCCAATATGTTTTTTGTTTTCATTGTTTACATCATTTCTATTATAACGAACACCTCTTAATTTACTTATTGTAATTAATGGGTTTTGAATTGTTTCGATATTAAACTTAAGACGCTGGTCAGAATAATTGGCTACTTCACCAGGAAAAAGTGTTAATGTATTGGAATTACCAATGGTTATTTCATGATCACAATTATCAAATATAGATTTACTTTTGTTTGTTAATGTTTTAATATCTCCTTCCATTTCAATTGTCCCACTAATATCCATGGTGTATACATTACCATTGAACTCTTCTGTTCCTATAGCAAATCGTATATTATTACTAACATCTGTATTGTATCCGAAGGCTGTAGAAAAAGATACTCCACTCGTATCTATATTTGTTCCAAATATATAGTTAGAAGACCCATCTCTGAGTGTATTATTAAATCCAGATACGAAGTTGTGTTGATTTTTATTTGGTGAACTAATAATTTCTGAATCAATAATATTATTAAATTCTCCAAATACGATAGATTTATTAATATTTGTCTGGTGTTCATTACCTTGTATAAAACAATTATTTCCAAGATTTGTATTATTAGACCCAATATTAAATGTATAATTTCCTTTATTCATGTTAGAATCACCATATACATTTGATTTATTACCAACAAAACGATTACCATCACCAAAAACAACCGTATTTTGTGATATATCTTCCTTGATATTATTACTACCTGAAATTATATAAGGTATAGTAGAACCACTAATATCCAATCCTGCTGCTACTGTAAAAACGTTAACCCCAATACCTTTTTCAACACTAAGGATTCCATTTGTAGGATTGTTAGCAGCATCTCCCAAAAAAAGCACTGAATTATTGACATACACGTTATCACTTCCAAAAATAGAATTACCAATAACAGAGAACGCATTTCTAAATATATTTGATGTTACATTAGCTCCTATCAATGTATTAGTGGCTTGATAAACACCACCCACTACATCTGCTGAAAATTGACCAGCAGCCCCTGAATCGGCATCGGTTTTAAGTAAAAGTTCGGATGGAACTGTAACACCAGTTTGTTTAATATATAATTTGGTTCCATCAAAAATAAGTGTTCCGTCATTTAACGTATTGAAATCTGTTGAATCGGCTACAATCGCTGTTGAGTTTCCCAATATTAAAAAATCACTAACTCTAGCAGCTCCTGAAATATCTAAAGAAACGCGTTCGTTACCAAAAACAGCACGTTTTGTTGTTTGAGCAGGATCATGGTTAATTAATACCGTCGTTTGTCCAGATGTTCTTCTTAAAATAGACATTGGTATATCTGTATTTTGAGAAACATCCATTGTATTTGTAAATACTGTTCCATCATATACAGGTCTGAAATTTTCATTATTAACAACGAACGCCAACCCAGATTCTGCCCTCTCTTTACTATCATCATCATAACGTTCGTAATAAGTAATACCAGTAGCATCTGTTCCATCTGATTCTTCATTAAAACATACACCAGGTAAGCTTTCTTTAACAATCTCATTCGTAAAAACATTTGTTGTATTTTTTCCAAAGGACAATCTACAAGATGGAGTATACGTGCCCAATCCAACAATAAGGTCTGAAGCAAAAGAAGAAATAGTAGTAAATTCTACTACATCTTCATCGGCATCCGTTAAACTAAATACATTACTTTGATTAAATGATACGGATTCATCGGAACGATATTGTCCCTCTGAACCATGTTTAGACATATTTTGAACAGACGTCATTATTTATATATATATAAATAATATTTAATAATTACAATCTTGACAATAATTTTTTTTCTCATTATAATTTTACTACACAAAGCATTCAAATCGTAAAATTTATGTAAATAAATTTATATTTAGATAAATTAAAAATGGCTTATAATATCGAATTATCATTAAAGTTAAAACAACAATCCAAAATAACATCAACTATTAATAATATCATAGAAGATTCTTATAAATTTTCTTGTAGTAATCATTACATAAATTATGAATATATATATAAGAAAAAAATTGTTATTAGAAATAGTTGTGTTATTAGTTTAACTTTTGATGATAACCCTAGAGATATAAGTAAATTTATAAGAAAAATAAAAAAAAATAGAAAAATTAATATAGAATGTGTTTCATATGAAGATACAATGATTGACTTGTTATATGCTTCAAGACAATATTTAAATATTATGGAAAAATCACAAATGAAAGAATATTTGGAAAAAAAGAAAAATGGTTTATTAGACACCACTTCTACAATTATGATTGAAGTTTATAAAAAATCTTAAATTGATTTTAATAAGTATATTATACATTTTAATAATTACTAGTAAAATGAATATTAACCATTACAATTATCACATCATTAGATTTATGTTTAATGAAAGCAATTATATAGCAACAAGCAATTTATATTATATTATAGGATTAATTGCTCATTATATATGTGTTTCATTAATTCTTCATGCTATATTTATGGATGTAAAACAAGGTATTCTCAGTAGAAGACCATCACTTGTTTATTATTATGAAGACAGAGATTATATATGTCGTTTTGTTGGTAAATTTATTGCTTCTTTATTTTAAAAAATCTATACTTGATATAATTATTTTTTATTTTTTTTACCTTTGTTTTTCTTTGTTTTATTATTTTTTTGTTTCTTTGCCTTTTTTGTAGTGTTTTTCTTTCTTTTTTGTTTTTTGTTTTTCTGTTTCTTTTCTTTCTCTATCATCATTTTAAGTTTATCTTTTAATGAAATATCTTTATTTTGCATAATTTTAGTAAACATATCATTAATGTTTTTATTTGTTAATTTATATTCATGTAAATCGCCGTTATTTTTTAAAAGAATATTTGCTTTATCTCCGTCATAATCAAAAGCAAATTGTTTATTTAATACTACTTTACCATTTATCGTTTTCATTAATTTCCCTGTTTGAAGTGTATATTCAGTATTCATTATATATAAATAATATTTATATAAAAAAATTATTTATATACATTATAATGGAAAGAAAAAAGGTATTAAATAAAATTAAAAATCTCAAACCAAAAAATGAAAATGTACCAATAAAATATAAAAAAGATAAGGTTTTTGATGAGATAAATGAAATGCATCAAAAAAAATATAATTTCAAATTGAAAAAAAAAAACAACTAATCAAGTTATTTATAAAATATAAATATATAATCGTTATTATATTATGTCTTATAACAACGATTTTATCAACATCCTAGATAAATTAACTACACATTACCGAATAAAAGGAGCATTTATGAAATCTCGTGCTTATGAAAAAGGTAGGGATTCTTTAATTCTATATGATAAAGATATTACATCATTATCACAGTTAAAGGATATACCTAATATCGGTAAATCAACCATTGGAAAGTTGAAAGAATGGGTTGAAACTGGCAAGGTTGACATTTTGGAGAAAGCATTAAATGATCCAACTATAATGTTTTCAAATGTGTATGGAATTGGTCCTAAAAAAGCCAAAGAATTAGTAGAAAAGCATAAACTTACTACCATTAAACAATTAAGATCTAAACAAGATGAATTGTTAAATGATGTTCAAAAAAAGGGATTAAAGTATTATGAGGATATATTAAAACGTATTCCTAGAGATGAAATTAAGGTTTATGAGAAAAAGATGAATGCTATATTTAAAAAGGTAAAGGGGAAAAATAGTACATTAAATATTGTTGGGTCATATAGAAGAGGAAAGCTTGATTCAGGTGACATTGATATTATTATATGTGATGATAATGATGATAATGTTGTATTTAAAAAGTTCTTGGATAAAATGATTGAAGAAAAAATATTAATTGAAGTCTTATCTAGAGGAGATATTAAGAGTTTAGGTGTTTCAAAATTACCTAATAAACCAGCTAGAAGAATTGATTTTATGTTTACTCCACGTAAGGAAAATGCTTTTGCTATATTGTATTTTACTGGTAGTAAGGAATTCAATACTGCTATGAGGTCTCAAGCTCTTAAAATGGGATATAGTTTGAATGAGCATGGGTTATATAAGATGGAAAATAAAAAGAAGGGAGCAAAATTGAATCAACTATTTAAAACAGAAAAAGATGTATTTGACTTCTTAAATATTCAATACACAAAACCAGAAGACAGAAAAAGCGCTAATTCTATGGTATTAAAAACAAAAAAAAATAAAACCTTAAAAAAAGAAAAAAAGTTAACTCCCCAAAATAAAACCTTAAAAAAAGAAAAAAGAAAAAAAAGAGTAAGTAAAAAAAGTATAACTATTTCTAATATAAATTATTTTAAGGAAAAGGGAGGAGATTATTTAAAATTATTGACTGAGAAAAAGTTGTCTGATATGATTATTATGGCAAATAAAAATTATTATTGTAATGATGCTCCCTTAATGACAGATGGTCAATATGATTTATTAAAAGAGTATGTGGAGGAAACATATCCAGATAATAAGGTGGTAAAGGAGGGGCATTCTTCTTGTGAAGTTGCTGTGGATAAAAAAAAAGTAGTTCTACCTTATGAGATGTGGTCAATGGATAAAATTAAAAGTGAAAAACAGATCAATAATAAACTTAAAAAATATAAAGGACCTTATGTTTTAAGCACAAAAATGGATGGTATTTCAGTGTTATATTATTCAGAAGGTTCATTTAAAACAACTCCTCAATTGTATACTAGAGGAAATGGTAAGAAGGGCCAAGATATTACACATATATTACCTTATTTAAAATTACCTGTATTATCGGATGTTACTATTCGCGGTGAATTAATTATTAAAAAGCAAACATTTCAAGATAAATATTCTGGTGAATTTTCCAACCCTAGGAATTTTGTATCTGGAGTGGCAAATAGTAAGAAATTAACTAAGAAATTAAAGCAGATGATGGGTGATTTGGAATTTATTGCTTATGAAGTGATTAAACCTGTAATGAAGCCATCAAAACAAATGAATTATCTAGTTCAACATTGGGGTAAAAATAAAACCGTTAAATTTGAAACAGTGAATCAATTAAATAAAGAAGTTTTGTCGGACTATTTAATGAAGTGGAGAGAGTCTTATGCTTATGAAATAGATGGTATAATAGTTACACAAGATGGTATATATCCTCGTGGATCAAGGAATCCAGAGCACGCCTTTGCTTTTAAAATGGTATTATCTGATCAAATTGTAGAATCCATTGTAGTGGATGTTTTATGGAGTCCTAGTAAAGATGGTTATTTGAAACCAAGGGTAAAATTACAACCAGTAAATATAGGTGGTGCTACTATTGAATATGCTACTGCTCATAACGCTGCTTTTGTGAAAAACAATGGATTAGGTGTAGGATCAGTTGTTCAATTAATTAGAAGCGGTGATGTTATACCAAAGGTTCATAAAATGATACACAAAACAGAACCGAAAATGCCAACTGAATATGATTATGTTTGGACATCTGGTAATGTAGACATAAAATTATCTAGTAAAGATGCTGACAATAATTCGGTTGTTAAAACAAAGATAATAGAAGAATTCTTTAAAAAGCTAGAAATAGTTGGATTGGGTTATAGAAATATAGTGAAGTTTTATGAAGCTGGTTATGATTCAATAGAAAAAGTAGTAAAAATGAAAGTAGAAGATATTGAATCGTTGCCAGGTATGGGTAAAAAGTCCGCCGAAAAAATAGTTAATAGTATAGAACAACGATTGAAAAATGTTGAATTACATGTAATGATGAGTGCTAGTCATTGTTTTGGTAGAGGAATTGGTGAGAAAAAACTAAAAGAACTATTGATTCATTATCCATTTGTTTTAAGTAGCAAGTCTAGTGATACTATTAAATTAGAAAAGGTTAGTAAGTTGAAGGGTTTTAATAAAAAGACAGCAAATAATGTTATTCCTTACATTGAAAATTTTAAGAATTTTGCTAATAAATTAGGTGTTTTGTATAAAATATATGATTTTAGTTTGTATAAGAAAAAGTCTCATCCATTGCAATTGAAAAAATTGGTAGTTACTGGTAGTAGAGATAAAGAATTTATGAAAAAAATGAAAGATTTGGGTGTATCACTAAGTTCATCTGTAACAAAACAAACCGATTATGTAATTGTAAAATCAATAGACGAAACAACTGGTAAGGTAGAACAAGCAAAAAAATTAGGTATAACTATTATAACAATTGAAAATTTTACAAAAAAATATTTATAAAAAATAAGTAGAATACTACTTATTTTTTTATACCATTTCATGATGAATTATAACTTGTATTTGATTTAATACGGATTTTATATGGAAAACAATGTTTTAATTCATTGTCAAAATCTTCTATTTTACCATATAAGAAATAAGCCAAATAAGAACTATGTGATACAACGGCTATATTTTGTTCTTTTCTACTTAATATATAGTCTTTCATAAATTTCACTCTATCATCTAATTCGTTAATGGTTTCTTTGTTTGTTTCATCCCATAGTCTATCCATTTCAGTTAAATATTTAAAATTAACTATTGGATGATGTTGTAAAACTAATGCTTTCTTATCTTTTCGATGGTTAATATTTTCATAGGACGCAGGATATTCTTTTAATTCGTCAAAAGACAACATTTTTACATCTGTATTTTTAAAAATATTTTTAGCGGTTTCAATCGTTCTAGTTAAAGATGATACTAATACCAATTCAATATTATTTTTTTCTATCCACTGTTGTCCAAGTGTATTTGATTCTTCTATGCCTTGGGATGTTAAATTAGAATCTGTAAGCATCATATATGCTTTCTCTCCCACATCGTGAAATAAAACATTGTGTTCAGCTGTTCCATGACGTATACAAAATACATTTTTCATTTATAATAATAATGCTTTTATGTTTAAACTTATTTTAATTTGTTTATTAGATAAAAATAATAAATACTTATTATGTTTCATATCTATTTAATAAACTTTCCATACTAATTAGTGTTTTTTTGTGTATCATTGTTTTTATTTTGGCTTTTATATCTACACTTTGACTGTTTGTTCCATATATAATTTGATTGTATTGTAAATATAAATTTTCTGGTATTTGAACCGTCAATGCTATTTGTATTAATTTTTGTTGAATCTTACAATATAATGTAAAAGCATGTTTTTTTGTAAATTCAACCCATTTATCTTTATTATTTAAATAAATATAAGTTAAATTACTGGTTGTAAATGAATATATCATTTCTTTATATGGATCTACAATTTCCTCTACCAAATCACAATATCCTTTTGTATAACCATTTTTTGTAATATGATCGTAATGTTCTCTTGTTAATATTAAATTTTCAATACACTTATCAAACCAATGCGGAGATTCTATATTATCAGTCAACCATTTTAATTTATCTCGTATTATCTTATTCCTAGATTCCAATAATTTTTCCATATGTTTTATGCGTTCCGATTGAACATACAATAGATCTAACATTCTATTCATTTTTCTATTTAATGAAACAATGCTTATTTCTTCTGTTTCTTTTTTTAATGGTGTTGGTGATTTTTCGATGGGTTTTTTTTTACAATAAGAGATATGTCGTTGATATAATGATGGTGATTTATATATCTTTTCACAGAAACGACATTGAACACGACATTTCTTTTTTTTTGTATTAGTATTCATTACGTATTCATAAGTCAAATTAATATTAAATCAATTTTTAAATAATAATATAATATATATGTCATCATTTGTATCATATGAACGATATTCTACAGATAACAATAACAATAACAACATAACTAATGATATTATAAAGAAAAACGCAACAACTGATTTAAATTTTGAATTGGAATTAGAGATTTGTAAAAAAAAATGTAATGAGGATTTCGAAAAGGAGGTGAAAAGAAGAGGACTTAGAGGCCTTTTAAAATTTAATAAATTGGGCATGCCAGATAAAAATCAAAGTAAAAAACGTAGACCATCTATTAAGCAACGTGTATTGAGGGAGAGAACAAGAAGAGCAAAAGTGGAATTAAAATTACTAGTTAGAAAAAGAAATAAGTGTATTGAACGGTGTGAAGCAGAAATGGAGATGAAATATTTAAATCTTATTATGAAACAAAAGGGAATGGATGAAGATACGGAAGGATTAATAGGACAATATTTATTACCCAAATCTAAGAAAGGTGAATGGATTGTTCATAACATTAAATTTAAAAAATCAAAAACTAGAAAATCATCTTCAAAAACGAGAAAATCATCTTCAAAAACTAGAAAATCATCTTCAAAAACGAAGAAGAAAGGTGGGAGTAAAAGTAAGAAGAAGAAATCTAAGTCGCCATCTAAGAAGAAAGGTGAAACAAAAAGAAGGAAGAAAGGTGGTTCAAAAACAAAAAAGAAGTATTCTTCAAAATAATTTATAATATTACTAATATTTATATGTCTATTAATAGTTGTCACGGAACCATTGTAAATATACCAGATACGCGTTTAAATAAAAAGGAATCAAAGGTATCATCTTCGCTTCATACCCAACATAAAAAAATATTAAATGTTATTCGTTCTAATGATGGTCATGATCAGAGGCAACCAGTAAATAACAATTGTCCTAATAATAAACAAATAAGTAATGTTGGTGGACCTGGCGATCGTATTAAATCCGTACCCCCAATTTATTATTCTAAAAATATGTTAAAAAATAGATTGGTAGATAGAAAAGCAGGTGTGGATGTAAAGCATAACAGTTATGAAAGATATTTAGCAAGAAAAAAAGGATATGTTTTTCAACAGCAGATATGCTAATAAAATTTTATATTGTATATATAAATGGCAGATAAACATAAATTGCACAATATAAATAATAAATTTTCTGATTCTTTAAAAAAATTAAGGGAGAGAAAATCAAAACTTGAGACAGAAATAGCCGAATATACTAGAGAAAAAGATGTTTTAGTGTCATCATTAAAGGATTTAAAGGGAAAACTACAAGTTGTGATACAATTACTTGTTTCAAAAACAAACAATTTAAATGAAACAAATAAAGCAATTGCTAACTCCGAAAAAATATACAATAATATATTGAATGCTTCAGAAAACTTATTAAAAATGATAATGAAGGAAGAGAAAAAAGATGGCGAAAAATAATTTGTATTTTATTTTAAATAAAATACAAATAAATATATTTAGAATTTAATGTTTATGGTATATAATGAGTGATTCATTATGGTATCTTTTGATAGGAGGATGTTCTAGTATAGTATCAAGAACATGTACATCTCCGTTAGAACTATATCGTTTACAAAAGCAAAATCGGTTCATACCAGGAAGTAGTTTAAAACATATTTTAAAAAATGAGGGGGTTTTTGGTTTTTGGAAAGGGAATGGTGTAAATTGTATGCGTGTATTTCCTCAGTATGCTATAAATTATACCATATATAGAAATGTATTGGAACATATGAAATTGGAAAATAAATTTCACAATATTTTTGCGTCTAGTTTTTTAGCAGGTTCATTATCTATGTTATGTATTTATCCGTTGGAAACCAGTAGAACGTTTCTTTCTTTACAATCTAATAAAAATCAATATAAGAATTTTTTAGATATAATTAAAAAGGTTCCTTTTAAAAATTTATATGGAGGTTCAATGATGAGCATAATGGGTTTTGCACCATGGAATGCTATTAGTTTAACCACTTTTAATATATATAAAGATTTACTACATAAGAATTATGAAGTTAAAAATCCTAATTTAATGAAATTATTTTGCGGAGGATTTGCTGGAATGACTGCTATATCCATTACGTATCCAACAGATTTAATAAGGAGACGACTCCAATTACAGCATTTTGGATGTGATAGTGTTCCTGATTATAATGGAATTATTGATTGTGCTAGAAAAGTGGTTAAAAGTGAGGGATTAATTGGATTGTATAGAGGGTTACCAGCTGCTTATATGAAAACATTTCCTAGTTTAGCAATTCAATTATATATGATAGATACGTTGGGAGAATTACATAAACAGTATATAGTTGATAATTAAAGTATTATTTATTTATATATGAGTGGTTTTTTTACTGGATTGTTTGGATATTTTAATAATAACCCACAAGAAAATAAGAACGAATCATCGCCATCAGTAGATAATGATGATATAAATATTAATGATAACATAGAGCCAGAAAATATAGATTTTGATAGTTATTTACCAGTGTTTTTATATTCTCATGCTGAATTTCCTACCTTACCAAAATTAGATGAATATGAAAATTACACACAATCTACATTTGCAAACCCAGACAATAGAGGTGAAAATAAATATATTGAAAAAAGACAAGACCTGTTTATGGAAGTTCCAAAAAATGTTATTGTAGTAGATCCAATTATGAAAAGTAATTTATGTGTTTCATATGAAGAAGTTGATCATGGGTTTCCAGAGTTTATAAATAAATATAAGAATAGTGCTTTTATAAAAAGTAAAAAATACAACGAATCTGTTAACGAAATAACAGATGGGTTCTTAAAAAAGATTATTAATACTTTTTATAATAATAAAAAGGTATATTTCTCTGATAGCACAATAAATAATTTTTCTATTGTTTTTGATGTTGTTGGTACAAATGAAAAAGATTATGGATATAAAATACCTTGGAATATTAGATATAAAAAAACAAAAGATGGAAAATTAGATACGTTGGGAATATTATCTAGACAATACAATCTTGGTAGAGAAAAAGATAGTAGTAAAAGAATAATGTTAAAAGATGTCATAAAAATGATAAAAGAACAAATAAACAGTAAAGAAAATATACCTGATGAATATAAAAATGATGGTGATGTAAAAATTATGTTATATTTAATTAGTTGTAGAGGAGGTGATACAAAACAAGAAGTTGATGAAAAAATATACAAAGCACAACAAAAAGTTTATGATAATGGGTTATATAAAATAACAGATAGAAAACTAAAACATACTAATTCATTATTTCAAACACCGTTATCGCCATCGTCAGAAGAAGATTCAGAGGAAGAACAAGAAGGAGGAAATAAAAAAAGTAGAAAGAAACGAAAAAGAGGAGGTGGCAAGAAAAAAACACGTAAAAAAAAGTATCGACAAAAAAGAGGTGGTGGCAAGAAAAAAACACGTAAAAAAAAGTATCGAAAAAAAAGTGGAGGTGGTGGTAGTTCATTTAAAATTATGTCATGGAATATATTAGCATCAGCAGCTGTGAAACATCATAAAAAAAATAATCAAGAAGAAACGAAAGAAGAAAGAGGTTTACGACATGACGCAATTATAAGAAAAATAAATAAAGTGAACCCAGATGTAATATTACTTCAGGAATTTGACCGTCATTTTATGAGAAAAATGGAAAAAGAAGGAAAATATGAAATAATAACGAAGTTTCCAATAAAAGATGAAAACTCATTTACAACTGCTGTTCTTTATAAAAATGATAAATTTAAAAATGAAAATGATAACGATAGTGAGTTATTGTATGATAAAAATACAAAAACATATGATAAGAAAAATGCAATGAGAGCAGATTTAACGTTTATAGAAAATGAAAAAAAATTTAGATTTATTTCACTGCATCTTTCTGGTAGAGTAAAAACAGCAAGAACAAAACTTTTCAATGATATAATAAAAGATATAAATAAAGGTTATTGCGATGATAAAATAGGTATTTATGGCGGTGATTTTAATCAAGTGTTACCAAACCCAGATGAAAATTATTCAACTTGTTCTTTTGATTATGTGGACGATGGGGAAGAAAAAAAAGTTTTAATAGATAGAATTGCTTACCCAAACACACACATCGAGATGAAAAGTTATAAAGTTGATAAAGAACCGTGTAATGATGGAGATAAAAATGATAAAGATGTATTTGAATTTTCACAATTTAATGGTTCAGACCACTTTCCAATTGTTGCAGAGTTTATGTTTATTGAAAATGAAAGTAAAAGTGAAAATGAAAGTAAAAAAAAAAGTAAAAGTGTTAAAAAATGAGTTAAAAAATATTACAATTATATAATGAGTAAAGTTTCATTATATAATAAAGAAATGTATGGTGAAGTTACTACACCGACTATATTAATCGATGAATTATTTGATATGTTGGATAGTGAGATTTTTAGTAGAAAAAATATAAAATGGTTGGATCCTTGTGCTGGTTCAGGTGTTTTCTTTAAAGAATTATTTAAAAATAGATTAACATCTCTCCCAAATTTAAAAAATAAACTTTTCTGGATAACAGAAATTAACCCCTCTCATACAAAAATACTTATAGAACATTTTAATGAAATGGTAAATATTCAAAATATAAATTTCCTTGAATTTAATGAAGAAAAATTTGATATTATTGTAGCTAATCCACCCTTTCAAGTCAATGGAAGTATAAAAGTACCAACAAAAAAATCAGATAAATGTAAAGATGGAAAAGAAATGTGGAGTCATTTTGTAAAACATGCTATAGAATTGTTAAAAGATGATGGAGTATTACTTTGTATAACACCTGTAATATGGTTAAAACGTGACCATAAAATGCATGATTTTTTATTGAAATACAAGGTAGAAGAAATGAAATGTTATGATGCTGGAGAAGCAAATAAATTATTTAAAGGAAATTGTCAAACTCCTATTGTTTTATTTAAATTAGTGAAAAGACCAATAACAAATAAACTTCAAAAGGTGAAGGTGGGAGAGATGATGTATTCTTTTTTGACGGATGAATCAATACCTATGAAATATTATAAAGAATTAAGTAGTCTAAGAACACTTGTAGAAAAGGTAGGAAGTTTAAAGGTGATAAAAACAAGTATGAGACCAGGGCGACCGAATAATTTAATGGTTAGTAATGAAAGAACCGGTGTATATTTCTACAAAAATGTAAAAACTTGTATATTAAAAAAATATAATGGTATCATCTCTCCCAAATTAGTAATAGAATATTCAAATATTCCTTGCGTTTTTAGTGGTAAACCAAAATTAATATTAGCACATAAAATGTATGGACATTCTTACTTTGATAAAAAAGGAGAATATGGTATTTCAAACAGAGACAATTATGTTATAGTAGATTATAGTAAAAAAGAGATGGAAATATTGAACCAATTTTTAAACTTGCCTTGTATTATTAAGTTATTTGATGCTACTAGATATAGAATGAGATACTTGGAACGATATATATTTGATTTTATTCCCAATATAACATCTCTCCCAGATTTTCCGAAAATAATAACGGAATACAGCGTTAAAAAATATTTAAAAATATGATATAAAATATTATGAGATTTATTAACATATTAGGGGTAACCTTTTTATTTTTTCCTACATTTTTAAAGTATAAATCAAAAAGAGCTTTAATGGTTTTTATAAATGGAGTTACTTTTCATTCCAATGAAAATAATAAATATTTGAAATATTATGATATTATGTGTAATGCTTTGATGTGTTATTACACTTACAGTAGAAATAATATGGCTTTAAAATATATTTTATTTTCATTTTTAAATTTTACAATCAATAATTATTTGTATAAAAATAAATATATTTCACTAGTAAATAGTGATTTTTATCATGTTTTCCTTGTTCAATCGCCATTAGCAGTTTGTTTGGATCAAGTAAAACGACTTCAATAATTATTCATATAAAACATCTAACATATCTGATTCATTTAATCTTAAGTAGGATTGACTAGGTTTATATTTATTTTTTTTAAATGATGTTGAAACATCCATTTCTTTAATTTCCATATTTATTTTTGGGAGAGATATAGCTCTATTTTCATGAACTAGTATTAATTCTTCTGCTTCATTAATAACATTTATATTTTCTTTTTTAAAATAATCGAAATGTTCTTGTATTAATGAATGTGAAAACATACAGCAATGACATATATAATATAATCCAATCGTCCATAAACAACATACGGAACCATCTATCATATATTAATTAAATATTATTATACTAATTATATTAAAAATATTTTTATATAAAATGAATTAATACATTTATTTTATATGAGAACAAGAAAACTATCCGATGATGGACTTCATTTATTTAATATAGCAGTAAATAAATACCCAGAAAAATATTGTATAGAAAGTGGGATAAAATGTTATGGTAAAATAAAACAATTATTGTATAATTTATGGACTACAAATTATGATATGGAATTAGATATGACAAAAAAAGTAATGAGAAATTCATCAAAAACACTCTATTCTTTTTTAAAAAAAGATGGAGATATTATTCCTTACTTAATTAATAATGCTATAATAAATATTATTATGTTAATTTTAACAAAAGATAAAAAACTATGTAGTTACCATGAAATAAAAATGAATTATGGATTTTATTGTAATTTGGCAATGAAAGCGAAGAAAGAAAAAGACCATCAAACAGCATTGTTAATATCATGTGCTTTACAACATCATTGCTTTCATACATTAAAAATAACGCAAAAATATAAGAAAAAATTAGATGAATTTATGCTTACTTATGGTTCAGCATTAAATTGTTATTCAAAACACATGAAAGAATTTTTAAATGTAAATGATTTTGAATATTTACCTTCAGTCATGATAATGCAAATGCAAATGAAAAAAACAAATGAACAAGAAAAAGGGTTAAAATTCATAAAATCAAAATCACAGAGATTAATAACATTGAAGAAATCTTTACAAGAAAAAATGGATGATTATTACAATCATTATAAGGATAATAAAGAAATAGTGGATATTTATAATTTAAATCCACTACAACAATTTGATTTGTTATTATCATCAAAAGGTGACCGAATTACAACAAAATTATTTGACTTGCTTGGTAAAATTAAAATTCACACAAGAAAATCAATTAAAAATATAAAAATTGAAAACTAAATATAAGGATTTAATTATGTTAAAAATGAAACAAATTGGTGTCACTAGATTTACAGACGATACATATAACCAAAATAAATTATGGAAAGAAATAAAAAAATACAATGGATGTGTTTATGGTTTTGATCGCGAAATTTCGTTGAGTAATTTTAATTATATGGATGTGATTTATACAATAGATATACGATGTACTCCTAATACAAAAAAATCACCGCCTCATATTTATGGTATAGGTAAATTAAGATTTGTTACTAAACCGGAATGGCGTTCTAGAATTTATAGTAATCAAGAATACAATAGATTTGTTTATAAAGGAGACACTTATAAAACAAGGGAGGAATTAATAATAAATGAAGAAAATAAAGAAACAATAGAATTGTTGGAAAAAATGTTATGTACTGGTGCTAGACATTTAAAACGAGGTGATGGATTAACTAAATTAACATATGAAAGAATAATGGCGTATAACCCTAATGCGAAACCAATACCACAACGATGTTCTAAATGCGGTGCTTTAAAAAAAGGACATAAACATTGTAAAAAAAAAGATTCTAAGGTAAAATTTATTAAAATGAAACGATGTAAAATATGTCAAGA
>Ga0181404_1000148_pt1 | contig 20989 bp, 32 predicted proteins | sample 27SPOviralmetaG_FD_130133 | JGI IMG/M metagenome (GOLD analysis project Ga0181404, IMG submission 130133) | Marine viral communities from the oligotrophic San Pedro Time Series (SPOT) site, San Pedro Channel, CA, USA - 27 SPOT_SRF_2011-10-25 | ecosystem: Environmental > Aquatic > Marine > Strait... | reverse complement strand
TTAGTGGTGTCATATCACCCACATTGTGGTTAAGAACACCCTTGTCAAATAACAAATATCAGAAAGCTTAGTGTGAAATCGTAAGTCGTTGATAATCAACAACCTAGTAGTAGAGGACAGTTATGGAAGAAGAAAGGGACGAGATAATCAAAAATAATTAAGAATTAGAATGATTAGGCTTGACAGAAATAAATCCCTCCTTAAAATATCACTTAGTGATGCCTTTGAAAAAGAGTGTATTGTAAGTAAGCTAGTAATAATTCCCCACTTAAAGTGACCAATTGAAAATTAGTGTACTTTAAAAGGGTAAAAAAGCACTATTAGTGTTGACTGGTGTGTTGTAATTACCAGTATTAACTTTATCACTATGAAAAACACACTCCTAATAATTTACCTAGCCACTTTAGGCGCACTTGTGGTGTTCCTAGGGGCTGAGAACAAGAAGCTTTCAAAACAAATAGAAACCCTTGAGGTGGATGTTACCTCTCACCAAGAGATGGTAGATGTTCTTTACAAATCCTACTGGGGTCTTGAGAACGCTACGATTAACATCATTAACCGTTTAAAGAATTTACATATCTAATATGGGAAAAGGATGCCAGTATCGTCTAGGTCACAATAAGGCCAAACAAGACAAGAACTACGAGACTATTGATTGGTCTAAGAAGCCCAAGAAGCTGTCTTTTAAGGTCAACGTGAAAGGAGCCTCCAAGTGAGTCACCTAGAGCAAGCTACAGGCATCCTAGGGGAGCACTTCAAGAACTACATTGTGATTGTTCAGGATGATGAAAACCCAGACTTTTTTGACATGGTACATAGCTGCCCATTTGCGACCACAGGGTTGCTCCTAGAGGCTCAGAAGTACCACCACGCCCAGTTGAACGCTGTAGGTAACCTAGAAGACCACTTCGAGTGGATTGAAGAGGAACCTGAAGGTGAAGAAGATGAGGGTGATGAGTTCTAACTAATTTTGTTGATAACGCTCAGAGATGCCCTGTAAGGCTCCTGAAGACGTTTATATGTGTTGTGTGTGTGTTGACCCCTAGTTGAGCCTAAAAAGCCCTCTAGGGGTCTTTACGTGTCACCCTGTTGGTTTTGGTATAAAAATCTGAGGGGGTATACGTATATGGCGGCAACTTGGCGACCCCCCGTGGCCCCCCGCAAACGCTCGGAGCGGCATCGGATTGTCAGTGCGTGGGGGGTACTACTATCATAGCAACGGGGAGCAAGGCATATGAAATCCCATTCAGGCTGATTCGAGGTGTTTTCGAGGTGCTGCCGGCATGCCTGTGTGTGTTCCTGCCTGTCCGTCAAATCCCGTGTTTTTGTGTTACCGTTACTATCACCTGAAGGCACACCTGAAGGCACGGCTCGGCACCTGCCCACAGAAAAGGCACGACATGCTTACCATGTAACGTGCCCCGCGCTGTCCTACCAACGGCTTCCTGTTAACAAACAAAGTCTATTCAATAAAGTGGCTAATGCTACCGATGCGTAGCTCTAAGCGGTGACCGAGGTCGAGCAGCTTAACATCGCTGAGTGAGCAGTAAGTAACCCACTTGCCTTTTGAGTTGTTCCTCCAGTTAAGACGACGACCTTCCTTCCACTGTTTAACTGACTGGCCCTCCCATTTAAGGTCGTAAGCCTTCCATCCTTCTGGGTAATGCTCGGTGAGAAAGCCTAGGATTTCCTTGCTAGTCATTCCGTCGAGTAAATCTATTGGTGTGTCGTTCATGTTGTCCAGTAACAACAACTTAAAGTTGTATTGCAAGCCCTAAATCAAATAAATATAATATTTCTCTCTTTTATATACAAAAGGCGTGTTTTTTGGGCGATGCAGCCACCTGTAGGCACACCTGCAGCCACCACTAGGCACACCTTAAATGTGTGTTTTTGTTTTTATTCGCATTTATTTTCGACCTGTAGCCCGCTTAAACACTAGGATTTTAAAATTAATTAAACTTTTATTAAAAAAACGCTTGCATTGTGAATCAACCTCTGATTGTATTCTAACCATAGCCAACAACGGCACACTAAAAAACCACACACAAACACACTACTATGAACACTATCGAAAATGTCACAGACTTCGCTTTCACCTATAAAGACGTAAAAGTTCCCGTCATTTGGCAATTTGCTAGAGGCATTAATGCAGGCTCTGAGGCTGTCGTTTTAGGCTTTTACGAGTCTGACATGTGCACGGGTGGCCTCTCACTTGTTTTAGACGTAGACGGAAGCACAACGCGAAGCTTCGTCGGGATAGACACGGATGGCATTTTATTCTCTGACATCATGAAGCCAAGCCACCACAGCGAGCCCGTTCCCTTTCGTTATAACGGCTAATCAATCACACAGCCCCGAAAGGGGCGCAACCCAACATTACTAACCACACACACAAACACACTATATAATGAGAGAAGCAAAATTCGTAAAATGTGGCAATGTCCACGGCAAACGTTATTCCATTGAGGAGGTCAATCTCCGTAGTCTATATCATGCTAGGCTAGAACTGTGGGACAGCTTTTTTAACAGTAATACTAACGCTTTTGGACAACAGCTCAGGGGAGGGCGAGATTCTTACTTTGCAGACCGAGCAAAGGAGATTGAAGCTGAAATAAGAAGGAGAGGAGCAGCAGTTAAAACGACCCACGAAGAGCGTAAAAAATTAGGCGAGGTCACTTTTACCCGTGCCTTTTAAAAATTTAACCACACACACACACAAACACTATGGACAACGAAAATAACAAAGTAACAAAACAAGAACTTGAGGACATGATAATGGACCTGCTAATGGGTATGGGTTACCTCAACGAAAAAGGTAAAGGCTTTAAAGAAAAAGGCCTGAAGCATCTAGATGATGTCTATTTAGAACTTTCCCGCCTAAAGGATAGCCTCTAAACCACACAAACACACAACACACACACACTATGACATACGTTACAGCAACCTTCGCAAACGGAGACACAATCAAAACAACAATGAACGCCACTCCGCAAGAGGCTCAAGCTTATTACCATGGCAAGTATTTCAATCTAGGTAGAGAGGGAGACAATATGCAGAAATGTGTGTCTGTCTTTACTACTAAGGAGGAGCCTTGTTCAATGCACGAAGCACACAAATACGAAGCTTAAAAACCACACACACACAACTAACCACACAACACACACACAATATTATGAACACACAAAACACAACAGACCTCCGCAATAGCACAATATCAACTGTCGCAGCTTTCGACGAAGAGAACGTAATCGGTTCTCACTTCGTTGGATGGCAAGAAGGCTTCGAGCAGTCCTTCATCGAGGTGCAGTTCTGCAAAGCTTTTCACATGACAGCTGAAGGCGCCATGGAAATCGCAGAAGAGCGCATGCTTGAACTTAACAGAGGACAGGACAACGAGTGTGACCTTGTCGTAACTCGCCTATTATAATCAATCAACTAACCACACACAAACACACACACAAACATTATGCAAACACCACTCCACACACGCCCAGCAAGCACACGCAACCTTTTTCGCGCCAATCCTATTGAGCGTAAAGAAGAGAAGGCATCTAAAGAGCATCACGACTGGTTAAAGCTTAAAAGCTTAATCAATGAAGGACACAAGTCCTTCTGGAATTCTCGCAACGTAAAGACGCCGCCAAGAGTCTCGAAAACGCGCTTCATGGACTTTGACAACCTCTAAACCACACCACTATGACAAACGAAGACATCTCAAACGAACGCATCTCCGAGTTGACACACAAGGTCAATCAACTCTTGTTCCTACTTAATGAAGAGTTCACCGCTAACGGCGGCACCTTTATATCCATGGAAACTGACATTTTATTTAAACGCTTATTCTGGTCGCCGCATGACATATCAAACAGAGCATGCTTAGACCGCCTACAAGCTCGCGCAAAACTAGAACTATACTAAACCCTACCAACTATGCCAACAAACATCACAAGCCAACTCAAGGACGCTCAAACAATCATTCGTAACGTCCTTTGCTCCCACCAAGCAACACCTGACAAGGCTGTTAACTACGCAATGCGATTCACTGGGCTGCCTCTAGATTTGAAGAGCGGCCTTACAGAATACGCAGAACAAGTACAAAAGAACGACATGACAAACCGCCAACAATAATCCAATATGAAATTAAAACTAATCACACTCGCTTTACTATCATTAAGCACGTCCACCTTCGCAGGTGTTAACATCACAAGCATTAATACTGGCATACTAGCTAATGAACCCAGCGTTAAGTTTTCGAACGGGAGCGCAAAGGTTCGCATGACTGATGGAGAGTTCTTCAAGATTGCAGGCATGGGCGACCGAGTAGAGTTCCAAAGCCTTTCCCTTATGGATTGGAGCTTTGACAATAAAGTAATTTATCCATGGGAGCTTCCACTTACAGACACTAGCCACATCACACACGATGACATCTTAATTGTTACAGCTACAGCACGACACAACGCATCAAAGGAATACCAAGTTGCAGTCATTAAGACACTAGAAGGTGGAAGCCTGACATTGCGCGTTGTTTCTGTTATCCCTGAGCCTAGCACCTATGTATTACTTTTAGGCTTGCTTGCTCTTATAGCTGTACTAGCATACCGCCACTATTAATCCACACACAAATAAACATTATGAACGACACACGACAAGACATCATAGGTATACTAGTAGTATCCACATTATTATTCGCTATCTTCATGGCTGTATTCAGTGTAGCTCTCAAGCTTGAAGACACACGAGGCGACATTGAACAGGCGCAAATGCTACGTTACACACACTTACAAACCGCCATCAATGAATAAATCATCAGAACTAATACTAATAACAGTGTTATTTTTATCTATCTGCTTAAATTTATACTTTTATTTTCAAGTGATGTACATAAATTAAGCACTTAGTAAACCACTACGAATATAAATTTGACCTTTATATAAAAACGCCTAAGATTCCAGCAATAACCTTAAGGAATACATACACACACACACACACACAGACTGAAAGAATATAATGAGCATACGAATAAATGGTAATAAATTCATGGCCGACTTCATGGCGAGCGGATTTAGATATAGACGCCAGTTCCCTACGCACGAAGAAGCTATGGCGTGGGAGAGCGAGCTAAAGAAGCGTATAAGACTTGGACTACCACACAGAGACATGCTTGAAGGTAACGCTAAAGGGCTTACAGTCCGCGAGTTACTCGACAAGACATACCTGAGGTTCTGGGAGAATGGAGCTAACGAGCGCAAGCAGCTATCTAACATAAGACTACTAGAGGAACACTTCGGAGAAGACACCGAGGTTTCTACTATCACAACAACCGCGCTGGACGACTTCATTACAGCAATGGAGCGTAAGAGCCTTAAACCTTCCACAATAAACAGCCGCCTTAGTACACTCAGTAAAGCTATGACGTTTGCAGTTGACCGCAACTATATAACAAACCGCCCTAAGTTTGAGATGAAGAAGACCAAAGGTAATGCACGTTTACGTTTCCTTACAGGTGAAGAAGAGACCGACATATTAGACTTCTTAGAGTCAGATGACCGCTACGAGTTTGCTGACTTTGTTCGCTGGTCTGTAGATACAGGTATGCGCCCTATTGAGTCACGTAATGCTAAGGCTACATCAGTACGCCACGACCCTGAACTTGGGTGGTTAATTGACCTACGTAAGACTAAGAACGCTTACCCTCGTACCATACCACTCACCGAGCGTGCCTACCAAGCATTCGTTAATCTCAATGATGAAGAGTATCCTTTTGCACGTTTCACGGAGTCCAGCATTAAGAATAACTGGAAGTTTGTACGTGAGTGCAGCCAAGACACCGACCCTGAATATGTGTTCTACCTCATGCGGCACACTTGTGCGTCACGTTTAGTACAACGCAAAGTACCACTACAGGTCGTTAAGGAGTTCATGGGACACCGTACCTTTGAGATGACTTTACGATACGCTAAACTTTTCCCTGCTAATATGATTGACGCTAGGGACGCACTTGAACAAAGTATTTAATTCACACACATCAACTATCACATATGAAATCAGACATAACAAACTTCGACCAATTCATGGGTATGACTAAAGAAGAGATTATGGGGGAGCTGGAACACGTCTCGCTCCTCTATAGCACTCACGATATTTTTCGTAAATCCATGGAGAATGTCATTAAGCGTTTAGAAAAAGAAAACGATTCGCTTAAAGACGAAAACAAAATCCTAAAGATAAAGCTCTACAACCTCTCAAAGCAGTGACAAAACACTGACAAACTACGTCAAGAGTGCGTCACCAGTGGCAAATCTCTTTTTTCCTTCTCAGTCAAATAACCTTTAAAATCAAATACTTAATTACCTGCTTGGTGTATGACAATTTGATGGAACGGAATTTCAATCCCCTTCTTTTCAGTCATATGCTATAAAGCATTGAATTTTAAACAATATAATCAACAGCTTATCCCTTTCCCTAGTGACAAACACTTTGCGGTGGTGACAAAATGCTGACAAAAAATTAATCATGGATAACTTAACACAAGAAGAACTCAATACAGATATGACCGAGATTGGAGTCGGTCGCTACAGAAATAAAGTAGAGGGCGCACGCTCTCGTAGTATGGAGTCCGAGACCGCTTATGGCCAGAGACTTATTAGAGGCGCACTACCTAGCTACATCAAAGCTATTGATGAAACTAAAACAAAGTGGTCAAAAGTAAAGAACAAGGGACAGTGGCAGATAGACCTTATTGCCACACCTTCGGACAAGATAGGTTTTCTTGTTATCCGTACGGTTCTCGACCAGATGACACGTAGTACCAAGATGGCGTCGCTGTGTACTAAGGTAGGTAATGTTATCGACTACCAGAATCGTTGTGAGATTTTATCCAAGACTAATCAGAAGGGCGAAGGCATCATCTTAGGCGCGCTCCGTAAACGTAACTGGAATGCCTCTAAGCACCACGTGCGTGTAAGCATTAAACATGAAGTAGAGAAAGGTCTCATGGAAGACGTACCAGCTTGGACACGTAGAGATGTTATGGCTGCAGGTCTCAACCTAGTAGAGCTACTCCGTGACGTTACAGGTATCATTAAGTACCGCTACATCACAGACACAGGACGTAGAAACCCTACACGTTACGTTGTTGCTAGTAAGGACACCATGAAGTGGATTCGTGAGTTCAACTATCACAAGGAGATGCTCAGTCCTTTCTGGCTTCCTACCGTAGACACACCACAAGAGTGGGCTAATGTTTGGGAAGGTGGTTACAAGACTGAAGACACCGAGCTACCTAAGCTTCCCTTCATTAAAACTACCAACATGGATTTCCTCCGTAGTATTGAAGGTAAGATTGAAGAGCCTATGGAGGCTTGCAACCTTATCCAGCAGACACCGTGGCGTATTAACGATGAAGTCCTAGCTACCATGACTTGGGCTTGGAAGAACTCTGTTACCATAGGTGGCTTACCTAGCCGTGAAGATGAGATGCTCCCTGACTTACCTGACGACTTTGACGTAGATAAACGTGTAGCCGCTCGCTGGAAACGCATGGCTTCAGGCGTACATAAACGCAACATGGCAACACGCTCCAAGCGGCTGCTCACATCTAAGGTTCTTTACCTCGCTGAGAAGCTTGCAGGTAACCGCTTCTTCTACCCTACACATTGTGACTTCCGTGGTAGAGCTTACAACATCCCAGCCTTCTTAGGTATCCAAGGTTCTGATACTTGCCGAGGGTTGTTACGTTTTGCACGTTCTAAACGTATTAAGACAGCCACCGACCGCAAATGGTTAGCTATACAAGGTGCTAACACTTGGGGTTACGATAAGGTTACACTCGAAGAGCGTGTAGCTTGGGCTGAAAACTTCGCTAAGGATGCTATCCGTATTGCTGCTAATCCTACAAAGGAACAGCTATGGACAGAAGCAGATGACCCTTGGCAATTCCTTGCGTGGTGCTTTGAATGGGCTACGCTCCACAACACGGGTAAGCTAGACTCCTTCCTCCCAGTGAATATGGATGCTACCAACAACGGACTCCAGATTCTGTCTATGCTTACTCGTGACGAATACGGTATGGCAGCTACTAACGTATCACCTACAGACACACCAGCAGACATCTATGGTGTTGTAGCTAAACAAGCAGAGGTGTTCCTCAAAGACCAAGCATCCGAGGGTGACGCTATTGCAGCTAAGTGGCTTGAGTTTGGTATCGACCGTAAGACTACTAAGCGTCCTGTCATGTGTTACAGCTACGGACTCACCGAGTACAGCAATCGTGCTTATATCTCTGAGTGGTACGAAGAACAGATACACGCTCTTGGACGCTCTAAGCCTTTTGACGAGGACGAGAAGTACCTAGCAGTACATGTACTAGCTAAAGCCATATGGCAAGGTATTGAGAGTGTTCTCGACAAACCTAAGCAGTGCATGGATTGGTTCCAACAATGTGCAGGGTTACTTACAGATGCTGGTGCGCCTATCTCTTGGGTAACTCCGAGTGGTTTCCCAGTACACCAAGAGTACCTGAACTTCACCTCTAAGAAAATCAACACATGGATTAGTGGTAACGCTACCCACGTACGTTTCCGCGAGGAGGACGACCGTCTATCTAAGGTACGTCAGAAGAACGGTGTCAGCCCTAACTTCGTACACAGTCTAGACGCAGCAGCACTGCATAAGACTATCATCAAAGCAAACAAGGAGGCTGGTATATATGACTTTGCTTTTATCCACGATTCCTACGGCACACACGCCACAGGGTGCGAGGCCTTAAGTAAAAGTTTAAGAGATGTATTTATTTCTATGTTTAGTGTTGACTTGTTACGCGATTGGAAACATCAATTAGAATATACAACACAACTAGAACTGCCAGAGCCACCCACATACGGCACAGCAGACATCTCCAAAATCAAAAACAGTACATATTTCTTCAGTTAGCATTCTGCTTTCTGAACAGTAAACCACCAATAATCGGTAACATAATACAAATGAGTAAAGTATACACATCCCCTAAAGGAACTGCGGTTTATCCGCGTATTGACACACCAGACACAAAGTTTGACGAAGACGGTTTGTTTTCGTGCAAGCTCCACGTATCTGAAGGAGACTTCAAGGCATTTGAAGCTCAAGTAAATAAAGAAGTAGAAGCAGCGTACCGCGCTGAGTGTTCTAAACAAGGTAAAGACAAGGTGCGTAAAGCTCCCTCTAAACCTTTTCGCATTACTGATGACGGAGATTATGAAATCTTCGCCAAGCAGAAAGCTAAGGTACACACCAAGACTAAAGGTACATTAGACTTCTCCGTGGCTTGTTACGACAGCCAAGGTAAGAAGATTGAAACACCTAAGATTGGTAGCGGTTCTGAACTAAAGATGGCCTGTGAGGTTAACACTTGGTTCGTTCCTTCTCAGGGCTTCGGCTACACACTTCGTCTCCGTGCTGTACAGGTCATCGACCTTGTTGAGTATGGTGGCGGTAGCGGTAACTTCGGCTTCGGTGCTGAAGAAGACGGCTTCGTGGGTAACGGAGAAACCTTCACAGAAACATTCAAGAGCAACGATGAAGCGGAAACGCCCAACGCGCCCTTCTAAGTTTCGTTCTAAATTCGAGGAAAAGGTGGCTTCTGCTCTTACGAGGGCAGGAGTTCACCACTCCTACGAGTCTATGAAACTAAACTATTCGCGTCCCTGCAAATACACGCCTGACTTCATACTGGATAACGGCATAATTTTAGAGGTTAAAGGATATTGGACAGGAGCAGACCGAACCAAGCACAAACTAGTGAAGGAAGCACACCCCGACCTAGACATACGCTTTGTCTTTCAAAGAGCAACAAACACACTCAACAAAAACAGCAAGACCACGTACTCGGATTGGTGCGACAAGCACGGATTCCTGTGGTGCGAGGGTCAAGTACCAAAAGAATGGATGACTTAACGGCAGTAGCCACACACCAACCCTGTCCCGATTGTGGGAGCAGCGATGCACTAACACACAACTCTGACGGAAGCACCAAGTGCTACTCCTGTGGAGTTTTCACACCTAATCGTAACAACAAAAACACAACACCACCTACACAGAAAATGGAATCAGTTTCACCACTAGGCTTCACTCAAGGTCAATTCATGGCCATTGAACCAAGAGGCATTCACAAAGAAACGTGCGTAAAGTACGGTTACCAAATCGGAGAGCTTAACGGCAAACCTTGTCACATTGCTAACTACCGCAACAACGATGGTACTCAAGTCGCTCAGAAGTATCGCTTCGCAGACAAGAGCTTCCATTGCAACGGCACACCTAATGTTTTCTTCGGTCAGCACCTATGGGTGAATGGCGGTAAGAAGCTTGTTATTACTGAAGGAGAGATTGACGCTCTTACAGTAAGTCAAATTCAAGGCAACAAGTGGCCAGTAGTCTCACTACCTAGTGGCGCACAGTCAGCTAAGAGTGTCTTCAAACGCCAACTAGAATGGCTCTCCTCTTGGGATGAAGTCGTTGTTATGTTTGACGAAGACAAGGCAGGACGTGAAGCAGCCGAGAGTGTTGCTCATATCTTACCAGCAGGTAAATGTAAGATTGCTCGCTTGTCTATGAAAGACCCTAACGAGATGCTTCTAGCTAACAAAGCTGACGAAGTTATTCAGGCTTTCTGGAACGCTAAGGTATGGCGACCTGACGACATCGTAGACGGTACTGAACTGTACGAGCGTCTCACTACACCTAAGCACAACGATAGCATTCCTTATCCTTATAGTGGTCTTAACGATATGACACGTGGACTACGTAAAGGTGAGATTGTTACCTTCTGCGCTGGTTCAGGTATTGGTAAGTCTGCTGTCTGTAAAGAGATTGCACTCCACAGCCTCAAGTCAACCGACCGCAAGCTTGGTTATATTGCACTAGAGGAATCCATAGAGCGTACAGCTAACGGTGTCATTGGTCTCGAACTATCACGCCCTCTGCACCTCGAACCCTTCACCCCTGACGAGAAGTACGACAAAGCCTATGAAGCAACTGTAGGTTCTGGTCGGTTCTTCCTTTACGACCACTGGGGTTCACTCGACAGTGACAACCTCCTAGGACACATACGCTACATGGCTAAGGCTATGGATGTAGACTACGTGGTTCTCGACCACCTCAGTATTATCGTATCAGGTATGGGTGACGGTGACGAAAGACGTATGATTGATAACACCATGACTAAGCTACGTGGCTTGGTAGAGGAAACTAAGATTGGTGTTGTTCTCGTAAGTCACCTCAAGCGTCCTGAAGGTAAAGGACACGAAGAAGGTGCAGCTACATCTCTTGCACAGCTCCGAGGTTCAGCAGCTATCGCCCAGTTATCCGATATGTGTATCGGTCTTGAGCGTAACCAGCAGGATAAAGAGAACCGCAACCGTACAGCTCTACGTGTTCTTAAGAACCGCTTTAGTGGTGAAACAGGACTAGCGTGTAGCCTTCTCTACGATAAAGAGACAGGTCGCATTTCAGAAGAAACCAACCCTCTATTTGAGGACACCGAAGACGAGACTAACCCATTCACAAGATAATAAACCACCAACACCAATAATATATGAAATACTGTTCAAATTTTAAATACGACCTCGAAGTAGGACAAGCAGCAGAAAAGGAAGTAGGCGATATGCTTGCTAATCAGAAGATAGAAGTAAAGTTAGACAAGATGGCAAAACGTACAGGTAACTTGTACATTGAGTATGAGTCACGTGGTAAACCTTCAGGTGTCTCTCGTTCCGAGGCAGAGCATTACTGCTTTGTTGTAGGTAACCTTAAACTGTTCATTCCTACAGAGCGTCTAAAAGAACTCATTGAACCCCTCAAAGGTACGAAGTTCGACAAACGTGGTGGCGACAATAACACATCTAAAGGTGTGCTTTTGAAGTTGACCGATGTTCTTACAGCCATATAGTCAGGTATTATAAATATGAAACCTACAGCATACTTCGACATAGAAACCAACGGCATTGAAGATTGGGCTACACTTAGTGACCTTAAAGACTTCCACTGCTTAGTTGTTATTGATGATGAGGGTACACACCGTTACCGCTCTAATAATATTCAAGAAGGACTCGACCGCTTATCTAAAGCTATCCACATTGTTGGACACAACGCTATTGGATTTGACGCGGTAGCTCTATGGAAGCTCTACGGCTACACCCACGCTGGTGTACTCGACACAGCTATCATAGGTCGCTTCATGTTCCCTGACCTACGCAACGATGACTTCAAACGTGACGGCTTCCCTAAAGAACTTATTGGTAGTCACTCCCTCAAGGCTTGGGGCTATCGTATAGGTAACAAGAAGTCCGACCACGGTGAAACAGAAGATTGGTCGCAATGGTCACAAGAGATGGAAGACTACTGCGTTCAAGACGTAGAGGTTACTAAAGCTCTTTATGAGTTCTTTCTAAAGAAGAACCTCGGAGGATTACCGCAAGTAAACTACCTTGAACATGAGTTCGCTAAGATTGTTCGTATCCAAGTTATGAACGGTTTCCCTTTTGATGTGAAAGCAGCAGAGGAGTTAACCTGTTCTCTCATGGCTCGTAGAGCAGAACTAGATGTAGAACTACGTGAGGTGTTCCCACCTGAGATTGTAGAAACCAAGAGTAGTTGGTGGATTGCACCTGATGGCACTAAAGGTAAGACTAAGAAGTCATTAGTAGAACAAGGCTGGAAAGCTAAAGAGATTGAGAAGGGTGACTTCCGCACTAAAGAAGTTCCGTTCAATCCTAATAGCCGTGACCAGATTGCAGCTCGTCTCATGGCCGATGGTTGGAAACCTAAAGCTTACGAAGGTAAACGACCAGCTATTAACGAGGCTGTACTAAAAGAGATTGGAACTGAACAAGCTAAGAAACTCCTAGAGTATCTCCTTGTAGGTAAACGTCTCGGTCAAGTAGCTGAAGGCAATCAGGCGTGGCTCAAGTTAGAGAAAGACGGGCGTATTCACGGCTCAGTCAACACTAATGGTGCTGTCTCTGGTCGCTGTACTCACCGCAACCCTAACGTAGCTCAAGTCCCATCAACACGTGCGCCTTATGGTGAGCGTTGCCGTGGTGCTTTCACAGCTCCCAAAGGTAAAGTACTAGTAGGTGCTGACGCGTCAGGATTAGAACTACGTTGCTTGGCTCACTACCTCCATATGTTTGGCGACAAGGATTATGGTAAGACAATTCTAGAAGGTGACATTCACTCTGCCAACCAACAAGCAGCAGGTCTACCTACACGTGACGACGCTAAGACTTTCATCTATGCGTTCCTCTATGGTGCTGGTGATGCTAAGATTGGTTCTATTGTCGGTGGCTCTGCCAAACAAGGTAAAGCTCTAAAGGCTTCCTTCATGCGTAAGATTCCAGCAATCAAACGTCTATCGGAAGCTGTGGGTCAAGCCATTGAGAAGCAAGGTATGCTACGAGGTATCGATAAACGTCCTCTACCTTGTCGTTCACCACACTCAGCCCTCAACCTGTTATTACAGTCAGCAGGTGCTGTAGTTATGAAACAAGCTCTCATTGAGTTCAAACGTATGGCGCGTCATCCTTATGAGATGCATGCTAACGTACACGATGAGGTACAGTTCTCGTGCCTTCCTGAACACGCTGACGAACTCGGTAAGAGTTTCTGTTCCGCGTTGACAAAAGCAGGAATGGCTCTCAGCTTTAATTGCAGATTAGATGGCGAATACAAAGTAGGAGCTAACTGGGCAGAAACACACTAAGATAAATAACGCACATGAAAGAAACTAAAAACAAACAAATCATCATTGATGGTGATATGATATTATACAAGGCAGCTTGTGCTGCTCAACAAGAGATGCGGTGGGACGATGACATATGGACACTCCAGACCAACATGTCAGAAGCCAAGGCAGACGCTGACCGTCAACTCTTAGCCATTCAGAAACGCCTACAGAGTAAGGACATCCTAGTGGTGTTCTCTCCTCGTACTACGTTTCGTCACAAGATGTGGTCAGACTATAAGCAGAACCGTAAAGACAAGCGCAAGCCTCTCGGTATCGGTGAGCTTAAAGAATGGATGATGGCTGAATACAACTCAACAATCTACGAGAACATTGAAGCGGATGACGCTATAGGTATCATATGTACAGAAGACCCTGAGAACCGTGTGGCCGTATCAGGTGACAAGGACTTCGGAACTCTCCCCATCATGTGGTATAATCATCTTAAAGATGTTCTCCGTACTATCACTGTGGCTGAGGCTAATTACTTCCACCTTGTTCAATCACTCATGGGTGACATGACTGACGGCTTTGCTGGATGTAAGGGCTTCGGTATCCGTACGGCTGAGAAGTGGTTACATAAACACGGAGCCTACTGGGAATCCGTTGTAGCAGCCTACGAGTCTAAAGGGCAGACAGCAGAAGATGCGCTTATGAATGCACGTCTTGCACGTATCCTTCGAGCTGGTGAATACGACCGTGAAACCCACGAGGTAACACTATGGGAGCCTAAGGTTAACGCTAAGGCTGAAAGCCCACAGGTTCCTTTCCAATGTTAAAGTAAACACATGAATCAAATAGATAAATTAATCAACGACATCGAAAAAGCAAATATGCAATACAAAACACAGACAAAAGCACTAGTAGAATCCGTACTCCCCGACTCAGGCGCACGCTCAGAGTTTAACACAGGAGCAGTTAGAGACGCGTCAGAAGGTAAAGGTATGCCAAGCCTTATCCCTATTGCAGCTCTCAGGGCTGTTTCTAAGCGGTTTGAGGACGGAGCTACTAAATATGGTAGAGACAACTGGCATAAGGGTATTCCCCTAAGTCGCTACGTAGACTCACTCTATCGCCACCTTTGGCAATATATGGAGGGAGACACCTCCGAAGACCACGGTGGAGCTATTGTGTGGAACGCTATGTGCATGGTTCAGACCAAAGAATGGATAGATTCTGGTAAACTTCCAGACGAACTTAACGATATTAACCCCTAAGGAAAGGACAGTAATGAATAATACAGGCAGTTTTACGCAATTCCCGACCGTCTCAGACGCTCTTATTAAGGCTCTTGAAGAGGTTTACCCCTCACAAGACTTCAACCCTGAGAAGGGTGTAAGAGAGCTGGACTTCCATTATGGTCAACGCTCTGTGGTTAACTTCCTCAGACACACCTATCAAATTCAAAACGAAAACATCTTAACCAAAGAATAATATTATGTGCATGTCATCTCCTAAAGTACCAGACCCAGTACCACCACCCGCTCCTCCTCCAGCTCCTACAAAGGTAGCTCAGAAGTTAGCAACTAAACGTACTCCAAAGGGCGCGTCTAAAAAGACAGGCACTTCTTCATTAACCATCCGTAGACCTTCTGTTAATACAGGCAGTCAAGGAACAGGTTCTAACCTACCTTACTAATCATGGCAGATACGACTCTCTCAATCACCCAAGCAAATGGCGACACCGAAACATATACCATTAATAGGGATGCGTTTGAGGGAGTTCGTACCATGACCCTAGATGGTGATACCATTACCATAGACCACACTCCTTACCCTAACGTCCGTACTATCACTATAGATGGCGTTACAGTAACCATCGACAGAACTAAGGCTATTATTGCGGGTTCTGTTCTTACATATATAGCATCCGATGGCTCTAGTTATTTCCAGCCAGACGGTTCTTCACTTTATATCCAACCTTAAAACAACTAAAGAATTATGCCAAACGTAACAGTAACTTCAGACGTAGACAGTCTACTTAAATCAGCAGATAAAGCTGCTATCCGTACTAACGCAGGACTCGGAGCCACAGATACAGTCTCCTTCGGTAGTTTCATCCCACCCTCAGGCACTACAGCAGAGATTGACGCTGTTTCAGATGCTACCGTGGGTTCAATCATGGTTAACACAGACACTAAAGATATTATCCGATTCACTTCGGCCAGTGCCTACGAAGTTGTAAGCCCACAGAATAGCACCCCAACTACTATTAACGCTACAGCAGGCGCGGAGGCTTCAACCTCAGGAACAGCATTCAGTAGTGATACTATAGAGTTTGACTTATCGGAAGTAGCGGTAGGAGAATCAGCAGTATTCGAGGTGGACTGTTTTATGGCTATTCGTGATATTAATGCAGCGGGGTCAATTCCAGCCACAACACTAAAAGCAGTTGTAGACGTAACAGCTGATATAGGTAATTTAGGGTTTGGATTTCCAGCACTCCCTCTTACCTTTGGTAACGATAGCGTTGATTTAGCTTCAGGTGACTTTAATAATGCAGCTTCCTCAACCGCATCGCAGGCATTAGGAGGCTTTAGCGGTATAAGAAGCACCTTCCCTTATCCAAGCGCACCAGCTCAGGCCCTAGTAGCTCTTAGTTCAAGCTCTGGTTTAACTTATACGATGAGAAGTGTTAAAACATTTATCACTATAACACGTTCAGAAATCACTAACTTCCCTGTTAGTTATCCACTAAGCTTATCCTTTGTAGTAACTGGAACTGCTGGTTACGGTTTCGAAAATTCCAAATTACAAGTAACAAAAATATCTTAAATGACTACACAGATAGGAAGTGTAAAAGTAAACCAAGGGCGTGTTCATAAAGTATGGTTCAACATGGAGCAGTTTCGCTCTGATACAATCATAACGGCTGATACAGTAACAACCACGACCGACCAAGATAAGCAAGTAACTCGTACAGTTACAGCTTCTGCTGGAGAACAGGTCACTTTATCACCTACAGTTCTATATAATACCACTGACGATATTATTAACTTCACTTATTCCTCGGATAATCCTACGAAGATAAACGTAGATACTCTGGGTAATATTGTTTACCTAGTAGTCCCTGAAGAAACATCATCAGCTAATATAACCGTTACAGCCGCGGTGGGTGCCTTCCAGCTCTCACAGGTTGTTAATATATCTCTTCAGGTATCAGGAGCGGTAACCATTGATACCATTACAGGTGGTGTGGCTGGTTCAGCACGTGAAGAACTCACAGACACTATAGACACGGCTCTAAGTGGTGCTAATGTCAGCACACAGCAGTCTGTATATACTAGCCAGAATCATACCTCAGGCTCATATACCAGAAATAGTAACTTCTTCCTACAAGCTACACACGCTGAAGCTTTAACCTGTGCTAGTCCTTGGAACTCTATAGGTGCTAACACAAGAGCTGGTACAGCTATTACAGCTCGTCACGCTTTATTAGCTTCTCACTACCCTATACAATCAGGGGCTACTTTACGTTTCGTAGCTTCAGATAATACTGTTATTACACGTACAGTCGTACAAGCCTCAAGTATATCTACAGATGGTACAGGTACAGACGCTTGGATGGTTCTATTAGATAGCGACCTTCCTAGCTCTATAACACCTTGTAAGATATTTCCGTCAGCCTTTACTACGTATTTACCTGCTTCATCTACTAGTGGTTCTGTTTCAGCATATCGTTTGCCTTTATTAGCTTTCGACTTTGAAGAGAAGGGTATCGTACTAGATTTACTTAACACCCAAGAAGCTTCTGATACTAATCCTGTAGCTACCTTTAACAAACCAGAAAACTCTGACCGTTTAGCTTTCCATGAGAGTATTATATCAGGCGACTCTGGTAATCCTGTGTTTGCTGTAGCTGGTACAGAGCTTTGGCTCTTATCTACGTTCCATACTAGAACATCAGGGCCAGCTTATAATGCACTAGTCCCTGAACTTAACGCAATGATTAGTACACTAGACACAGCCCAAGGTGTCTCTACAGGATACACAGTCACAGAAGGCGACTTATCCTCATTCACTACTTATTAAACTTTATTGTAGACAAGTAGGCTAACTCAACCAAGATAACTAACATGTACCTTGAATATGACACTAGAGAAGAAGCGATAGAGAGAGCTAACGCATCCCTAACGTATATAAAAGCTCGTTTCTTTCATTATGACATCCACAGAACCAATAGCGACACTTATGTGTGGAAGACTACTGGTATCTTAACCCCCTCAGAGCTTCTCGTAGCTGTAGACTCTTATGAGCCTAAGCAATGGGAAGATGAAATTTAAACCCGCCTACCGAGAGTTCCTTAAACTCAATCGGTTAGATTCCTCGCTACAAGAAGGCAACTTCTCCGTAGGTTGGGTTAACTTTAATTAACAGAAAATATATGAACAAACTAACTGCTCAAGCACTCTACTCCAAACTGGAGGGTAAGCGACATCAATACATAGACCGAGCGCGTAAGTGTTCTAAACTCACACTACCCTACATCATGCCAGATGAGGGCTTTGGCGCACACAGCCGACTAGAAACACCTTTTCAGGGCATTGGGGCAAGAGGAGTAAATAACCTCGCATCTAAATTATTGTTAGCACTCCTACCTCCCAATGCTCCGTTCTTTCGCCTTAACGTAGACGCTAGTGGATTAGCTAAAGAAGGCGCACCACCTGAACTTGTTACTGAGATTGAAACAGCTCTCCAGCAAGTTGAGGAATCCGTCATGGATGAAATCAGCCGTGAGACTTATCGCACAGCTCTACATGAAGCTCTAAAGCATCTTATCGTAACTGGTAATTCCCTTGTTTATCTCCCTGAAGAGGGTGGTATGCGTGTGTTCCACCTTGACCGTTATGTTGTAGAACGTGACCCTATGGGTAATGTTTTGTACATCGCTACAAAAGAAACACTTTCGTTTATGTCTCTATCTGATGAGATGAAAGAACTAGCAGGCGCACAGGATGGTGAAGGTGCTGAAGACGAAGTACATCTTTATACAGCAGTCTGCCGTAAGGATGACAAGTGGAAGGTATGGCAAGAAGTTAACGGTAATGTAATTCCTTCATCTGAGGGTATGTTTGCTTCTGATAAGAACCCATTTATCCCACTCCGCTTTAGCCGTATTGACGGTGAAGACTACGGACGTGGATACACAGAGGAATACCTAGGCGACCTACAGTCACTTGAGTCGCTCCAGCGTTCACTCGTGGAAGGCTCTGCTGCTGCTGCTAAGGTTCTCTTCCTAGTTAACCCTAATGGTACGACACGCGCTAAGACACTCGCTGAGAGTCCTAATGGTGCTATCGCTCAAGGTAACGCTGCTGACGTATCTGTACTACAGCTCAATAAGTTTAATGACTTCCGTATCGTACAAGAAGCTATCGTAAAGATTGAGGAGCGTCTTGGTCACGCCTTCCTTCTCACCTCTGGTGTTGTACGTAATGCTGAACGTGTTACTGCTGAGGAAATCCGTATGCTCGGTCAAGAGCTTGAGACTGCTATCGGTGGTCTTTACTCACTCCTTAGCGTTGAACTCCAGATGCCTCTTGTTAATCGCCTAATGTCGGTGATGAGTAAGAAGAAGAAACTTCCTAAGTTACCTAAGGACATTGTTAACCCTGTTATCATTACAGGTGTTGAAGCCTTAGGACGCGGACATGACCTACAGAAACTAGATATGTTCCTTGCTGGAGCATCCCAAGTAGTAGGCCCTGAGGCTGTAGCCCAGTTCGTGAACGTAGCTGAATACTTTAAACGCAGAGCAACCTCCCTCGGTATTAAGACTGATGGGTTGGTTAAAACTCAAGAGCAGATGGCTCAAGAAGCTCAACAATCTCAAATGATGCAAATGACGGAAAAGCTTGGCCCTAGTGGTATCAAAGCAATGTCCGACCAAGCAAAAATACAACAAGAACAAACCCCTAGCGAGGAACAATAATCATGGCTGAATTACAGCAAGTACAAGTAAACGAAGTTAACGAAGAGGAAAATATCTCTCTCGAACAACAAGCTGCTATGCAAGAAGAAGCAGCAAACAAGCGTAACCAAACGCTCGAAGCTGACCCTATGGCTAAAGCCCAAGAGGAAGCGACCGAGGAAGTCAAAGAGGAAGCTACTGAGCGTCCTGAATGGCTTGATGAAAAATTTGAATCTCCAGAGGACATGGCTAAGGCTTACTCAGAACTTCAAAAGAAGATGTCTGAACCTAAGGAAGAGCCTGCTGAGAAGGTAGAAGCTTCTACGGATACACCAGCACCTATGGCTTCTGCTATTGAGACAGCTCAAAGCGACTTTGCTAATAATGGTGAGTTATCCGAAGATTCCTACAAAGCACTAGAAGACGCTGGAGTTCCTCGTGAGTTCGTTGACTCTTATGTTGCTGGACAAGAAGCTCGTTCTGCTAGTCAAGCATCTGAGATACAAGGAACTATTGGAGGTGAAGAAAACTACAAGGCTATGTCCGAGTGGGCTTCTGAGAACCTAGATAATGGTGAGTTAGATGCTTATAACAGTATGGTGGAGTCAGGTTCAGTTGAACAGGCACGCGTAGCTGTTAAAGGTCTATACGCTCAGTTCCAAGCATCTGGTGGTGCTGCTCCTGCTCTCGTACAAGGTTCTACTAGTGGTGAATCAGGTGTTCAGCCTTTCGGTTCTGCCGCTCAAGTCACTGCTGCTATGCGTGATGCTCGTTATGCTACTGACCCTGCTTATCGCGCACAGGTCGAGCAACGTATGTCTGTCTCATCTATCTTTTAAAATATAATGTCTATTGAACTATTATCAATGTTGGGAGGTGGCGTCACAGGTTTTGTGATGCGCCTCGTGGCTTCCCAAGCGGAAGCACAAGCGCGGGCTTTGGAAAACTCCTTAGCCCTTCAAGGTATGGCTGACGACTCTGCTGACAGAGCTGCTAGTCGTACCGCAGGTGTATGGGTACGCAGATTAATCGCTGCATGTATCCTATTCGCTGTTATCATCGCTCCTTTTGTTTTGGCTATTATCAATGTCCCTGTGACACTTGAGGCTGAACGTGGGGGTTTACTTTCATTTCTAATCGGCAACGGAGGCTTTAAACAAGTTGAAGGATTTGTACTCTTGCCTGAGGTTCGTCAAGGTATGCTTGCTTTGCTTAGTTTCTACTTTGGCTCCTCAATGGTCAAACGCTAAAGAATTATCACTTAATGAATTTATCCAACTCATCCCTAAGTGGGAGGCTCCAGAGGGCAGTCACTTTACTCT
>Ga0181404_1000143_pt1 | contig 21309 bp, 17 predicted proteins | sample 27SPOviralmetaG_FD_130133 | JGI IMG/M metagenome (GOLD analysis project Ga0181404, IMG submission 130133) | Marine viral communities from the oligotrophic San Pedro Time Series (SPOT) site, San Pedro Channel, CA, USA - 27 SPOT_SRF_2011-10-25 | ecosystem: Environmental > Aquatic > Marine > Strait... | reverse complement strand
TAAATAGATAAATAGTAAAAATAAATGTCGCTAATCTGGCCCCCAATTAGAAACCCTCGTATAAGCAATTGGTTAAATCTAAAATACTCTCCGGGGGGGTCCGGATTAGCGACCTTTTTTGTCGGCCTTAAACATTATATTTTCTTTTAAATGCTGATATATTACTGGCTCTACTTCTTGAATTACCCCATAAAATATGATATGATAAAGCATTAGCAGTATCGACAGGAGCAGAAGAACCTGATGAATGACGGGCTCTATAACTCTTACGCTGTTCGTCTGTTGCTCCCAAAGTATAATCCGTATACCCGGTTGCTCCAAATTGAACTACCTTTTCTTTACCATCTTTTTCGAATGTTGCCGTCCATTTCTTACCTTTCGCATTACTTTTTGTTATAGATTTTAATTTCATATTTATAATAATAATATATATTTTTTTATTTTTTATCTTTTCTCTCTTCGGGTGGAATAGTATACCCATCATCTCCTCTTTCAGCAAAGTCAATCCTATATAATACTGCTGAACTTTCACCTAATATTGGCTCGGCTAATTCGCCGTTAGGGAAGTGTATTGATGTCTTTATTTCACTAATAGGAGTTTGTTTAGTTACTAAAAAGTTTAAATCACTTCTACCACTATAAGTAAAATCACCAACCGCATAATTGGTTTGTAAAGAAGCGATTACTGGTAATAATTGTTGGCCATTAAATCCACCTATATATTGGTTCGCACAACCCGATATTATATTAGAATGAACCACAAGATACGGATAAGTTATAATATTTGGAGCTCCGGTTGCTGTTATTTTTGCTGGTGTTTGATTGGTTGATCCACTATCGAATATTAAACCTAAATTATACATAGGAGCGATTATATTAGGATAGGCCCTATTAGCATCTTCACTGGCCGTAATAAATCCGCTGGTAAGGGCCAAAGCATCGCTCGTTGATGATAAACCATTAGTAGTAATTGGAGATAATTGATTACTAAATATTAAATAGGCATTACTATTACTATTTAAATAATTATTATATTTTGCTGGAATTAATATATTTTGGACTTGACTAAATTGTGGTAAAAATTGGCCCAATTCAAAGCCCAATTTGGATAATAAAGTTCCTTTAAATAATTTATAAGATATTGAATTTAATGCTATTGTTGTATTATCACTTTTATATATTGATAATCCTGTTATACCCATTCCTGATTGTGCTGTATTACATACATTCGGCGAACTATCTTGCCTGATATAAGCATAAGGAATTAATGTCGGCGGTAAAAGGAATTGATAATCACTCGATAATAATAAATCATCGGTAATTTCCGTAGCACTAAATATATAATTACCATCCAAAACCTGTGGAGTATTTAAACACCTTACTTTAAATTGTGTAATGTCGTATGGAGACATATAAGTAGCATTACTAATTCTATCGGTTTTACTACCTCCAAAAAGTAAAGGTAAATTAATTTTTGCTCTATAAGCACCTTCTCTATTACCGGCACCCGGCGAATACATAATATTACCCGGTTCTATACTCGCAAATTTCCAAGTATTATCTACATCTTTTACAATTTCTTCTCCATCTCCATTATAAAACTTTCTCCCTGTATATCCATTTAACGCTGGATAAGTTTGTTTTATTACATTACCATCTACCGATTGGGCCATTAATATTCTTAATGGTATTGTTCTTGTATCGGTTGCTTTTGATGTAAAAGTAGAAGTTACTACCGATTGTGTGCCGTATGTAGTTCCGGGCTTAAAATAATCGGTAGTCATATTTGGTAATTGCGTGGTCGCATATAAATTAGAAGGTAAAAGTGGGGGCGTGGCCGCTTGTCTTGCTACAACATAAACATCTTGGTTCACAACAGGAATTAAACTATTACCATAAGCATTTTTAGGTAAATTATAATTTTGATTAAGGCGATGATGAGTTGCCGAACACCAAGATGGCCCTTGAAAATTAGGGAAAGCAGGAGGATTGGAAGTTGTAGTAAAATAAGCAATATTAGTATTAATCGGTAATTCTATATCATAAGTAGTATTATTGGGATAAGTTGATTGTTGAGTATCAATCATAGGATAAACGCCGCCAGCCGGAGCATAAGGGACTCCGGGGTGTGCTGAATTTGGTGGTTTCCAACATCTACAATCATTATTTTTAGAGTAATAACCTACTGGTAATGAAACCTGTTGACTAAATGCCGATGTTTTTACATAAGCGGTTTCTATCTGTGTTTCCGGGCTGGAATTTGACCCAAAACTTCCTAATTGAAAAACGCCATTACCGGTTGTTTTTGCTGTATGTAAATTCGATAAACTAAATCTTTCATTATTTACATCATAATCCCAAACTGGATCATTAGCTCCAATTGAGATACACGGACTATAAGTTTTTCCTCCTGAACCCAAGTATTCAGTCATATTTGTTGATTGAGATGGATTAAATCCATCAAGAGTTCTTACTTTATTAGATTTATCTATATTAGCCCTTGCTCCACTTCCAATTGCTATTGTTTCATCTTGGGAATTAAAAGCATTATTTACTCCTACATTTTGCTGGTAATAATTTTCTCTCACATTTGTTTTTCCATTTCCAGTAAGTTTTACATCTGCTAATTTATCTAAATCTGTTTGTAAATTGGTTTGTTGAGTAGAACAAGGAAAAGATAAAATATTTTGTGATAAACTTGGTGTTGACCCAAGAGAAATATATTCTCCTGTTTCCGGCATTAAAAATTCATCTTTGGCGTCTTGTTCTTGTAGTATAATTGCTAAAAATGGAATATCGGCCACTTGATTGGGAACATTACCGGGCGTTATATCGCCGGGTTGTTTCAAACTATCTAATATACTTTTTTTATAAAAAAGTGGTATTGCTCCAATACCCTTACCATCGTTTAAAGATAATAGTTTATTCCATAAAGCAAAAAAGTCTGGTTGCGTCCATACTAATCCTGATGGTCTTGTAGAAAATTTTGCTGATATATAACTTGGTAAAGGTATAAGTTCTTCCCAAGCATTTTGAGCGGTATAAATATTTGTATCTTGTGGTAAAAATCTATATCCTTTAATAAATCTACGACAACCTTTTTGATACGCAATACTGGGGTTTTGGTCTTGGTTCTCACTTGATTTATACCAATCTGCTTGTTTGGTTTTATATTCATCAGTAAAATCATCGGCACTTGTAGACCAAGAAGGAATACCGAACACTTGTTTTCCTGCTTGTATTTCGTCCGCCCCTGTTGCGAACGGGTCATAACTAAAATGTGCGAATGATGGAATGTCGGCATAGAAATTATTTTGAGGATTTGTATTTGTTGTAAAAGTAGACATATTTTCTTGTTCTGTTCCAATCGGTTCATTAACGCTGGCGTAATTACCGCCTATATCATAATTCGCTCCTTTTATAGTTATATTCTGTGTTTTCCAAGAATATATAGGCATTATAGCACTATTAATAGTTGGAGTAGTAGCAGTTTGAACTTTAAAAGGTTGTTGTTGAAATAATTTATAAGTTTGATATATATTGGGTAAAAATCTCGGTGTACCGGTTCTATTTGGAACTGGCGGAGTTAATCCCGCGGCGGTAGCAAAAGCATTTGAATATTTGGCGAATGTTTGTATATTATGACTTATGGTTCCTGGATACGAATAAGCATCATCTATTCTACCAATCACCCATTCTACATAATTGGAGTCAAAAAATTCTGGACTATCACTTGTAATATTATTATCACTATTTAAATTTGGTAATATTTTTTTTACTAATTCATAATTTTTATCCCATACTGATAAATCGATATTTCCATCAAAAATTATATTTGTTACTAACATACTACCTTTTTTCGGCCGGTATTTTAATCTATATTGAGATTTACTATAAATCATACTTGATGTAGTCCGGCCAAAAGTATTATATACATTTCCGTCTGCCGTGGTTGATGCCTCACTAAATCGTTGTGAACCTAAATACCATTCGCACATAAACGCACGGGTGGGATTTGTTACTATTATATTATTAAAGGCATCATCAGTAGTAGAAGATAAATTTAAATATCCACCTTCTAAAATACAACTGGCGCATCCATAATTACCAATTTTATATTTATCTGTAATTTTTGTTAATCTATCACTTGCTTTTCTTACCGCTATAAATTGATTAGCATAATCCGTAGCTCCAATTATACTATTTGGTTGTAATCCGGTATAAATACTATATTGTTGAAATTGTAAATAACCTCCATTTCCTATTGTAGTTAATAAATCCGCCGTAACAGGAGTAGATTGGATCATAGGATTAAGATGTGTTATACATCTCCATTCATTAGGATTACCGCTCATCATAATTTTATAAAATTTATTTAATGCTTGGTTAGTATCATAACTATTTCCTTGTTGTAATCTATTGAGAGGTAATGTATCATTATTTTTATTTAAATTATCCCAATAAGCATACTCCGGTTCTACACAACTCCAACCTTGAACTCCATTTGCCGTAGCATTATCAGTATTAGATTGATAAGCAGTTTCCCACATTAATCCGGCCATTGTTGGATATGATTGAAATGTTTTACTTGCTATAATTGGTAATACTTTTTTAACTACACCTATATCCGTATTTGTTGTGTCTGTATTAACTCTGTTTTCGGTTTGTGAATATTTAGAATAAATATTATATATTGCTGGACTTATACCAACTCCGTTAGTTAAACCATCCACATTTCCAGTTCTTTCTTTTAATTCTTCGGTAAGAAGCTCCGCAACTCTCGTAGAAGATATATTACCCTCCGGCACAGATAATTTTATTTTTTGAGAGAGATAATTAAAATAATTATTATTTCTATCATCATCTACAAAATCTCTATATAATAAAAAGTCGCTACTTGGCGTTACTCCGGGTTTAGCGGTTGTAAAATCTATTGTATTATTAGTTAAAGCATTATAATACGGGCCCAAATTACATAGTGTTTCATCGATATAATTACTACAAAATAATTTTATAGAATTTGGAGCAGTTTGTAAAAGACCTCCTTTAAATCTTAAACTCTCTAATACAATTGGATCATCATATACCCAAGAACCAAAATAATCTTCCGCACCTCCATTTTTTAAAGTTGTTGAAAAATCTTCAAAATCATAAGGTAGAGTATTATACGCCACTTTTGCTAATGAATACTGGTACATACCATTATTAGATTGAGCGACCGCATTTTTTTCATAATAATTATATTTAGTTGTCGTTGGATTACCGGCTCCATCGGGTTCATAAATATCCGCTCTTCCTCTTGAAAATAATAATGTTTGGTCGTTCCATAAACCACCCGGTATTATTTGATAAGGGGCCGCTCCGCCTTGTATATAAGGTAATTCTGCCTGAACTAATGTAGTTACAGGCGGTGTAGCAGTATCAGTTTGAAATACCGCTGGGGCCGCTTCTAAATCCTTAACAAATAAACCATTATCACGATTAGCAATATTTTTATTTACACTATCTTCTAAATTTTGTATTGGTTGATGGAACTGAACCCCTTGTGGTGCCCATAGCGGTATATTATTAGTCCAAGAATAATAACCGGCCATTTCGCAAGTAGTTTCTTTTTCTGGTGTCTTTTGACCTACACCATAATTGGTTTGTGGTAAAACGACATTATTTTTCGGTCCTGCTTCTGTTTCATAATTTACTCCGGGTTGATTACCTAATGTGGTGTAAAAATATTCACCCCTCCTCATCCCCCAATCCAAATTGTATTTATTCATAGTCATAAATCCCTCATCTCCAAAACCGGCAGGTAAACCTGGCGTATAATCCGTCCAACCTACTCCCCAAATATTTTTACCTGTTAAACTTGGTCCACCAAAATCAGTTCTATTGAAAAAACCTCCTCTACTATCAGTTCGAGTTGCGGTACCCAAAGGTAATGGAACATTAAAATTACAATTGTTATTTACATAATAATTTACTTCTAATTCACATTCATTATCCTTTTTATTTAAACCTAAACCGCTATTGGATGTTGCTTCCCCGGTAAAAGTTTGGAACTCTAAACCATCACCAATTCCTTTAATATTTATCGATGCCGACTCCAGACTGATTTGGTCCCCGGCTTCCAGTAATATCCCACTATCTATTTTAGTAGTCCAAAATGATTTACTCACATTTGTAATATCTTCATCTTTAATTGTGGTAGGCACTACTAAACTATCCTCTTGTTCTATTAAGCCAACAGCGACTTCTCGGTTGCTTTCGATAAAAAGAGTTTCCATATCTATAATAAAGTAATATTTAATTATTTTTTTATTGCGTTATTTTTCTATATATTTTTATCCTATATATATATAAATGGATAATTTAACTTATTACGATAATTTAAAACGCAGAAGCGAAGCACGAAAAGCGGCCGACAAAAGATATAGAGAAAAGCATAAAGAAAAAGTAAAAAAAAAAACTATCCTTAATAACTGGAAAAAAAGAGGAGTTATTAACGACAATTTTGATGAATTATATAATTATTATATTAATTGTTTTAAATGCGAAAGTTGTGATTGTGATATTGTGCCGGGTAATTGTAAAAATGGTAGATATTTAGACCACGACCACGAAACTGGATTATTTAGGAATATTGTTTGCCCTAAATGTAATGTTATAAGAAGATACAAGGATGCTGGTACTATCCCTCTTACTCGTAAAGAAATATATTTTAAATCAAAATTAAAAAATTTTATTTTAAGTTAATTACATTTGGTCCTCATACAACACTTTTGGATCAAATGCTTTATGTAATTTAGCAGGGTATTCATCAAGTCTTCCATATAAAAAATTAAACCGCTCTGGAACTGCGAGGCGATGGTGTCTAATAAAATTATCAGCTCCGCCAAAGTTTTCTCCATATACTTCACTAATATCTTTTAATTGTGAACTATTTAATGTCCCTAATATTAAATTCGTGGCGTTATTTCTTACGACCGGGCTTACCATTTTAAAAGATTGGACCGAATATAATAATAAACCTATTCCGTGGTGCCGGTAATTACTTGCTAATGTAAAAAATAATGATTTTGGTTTTAATGTATTTGGTAAATCATCCAATATAATAGCAATTGCTTCCCTTTCATCATCGGCCGCTTGGTCTTGATAATCAAGTATTTTTTGTAATCTACCTTCATCAAAAGTATCGAAACAAGTGCCGGGGAATGCCTCTTTAATTCTACGACCAGTTTGGTCTTGGTGTAAAGTTGAACTAAAAATGAAACAATTATCAAAAACGTCTCGGTAGAAGTTACTATTTAGTAATAAATTGGTTAATAAATTTGTCTTGCCGGACTTTACACTGGAAACCATTAATACATTAGCTCCCTCATTTGCTTTTGGTAATAAAGGGTGGATGGGCCGCCGGATATTAATTCCAAAATTATCTTGTTTTACTGGTAATATAGATAAATCAAAATCTTCACTTGTAAGAATTGTTGGTTTTTTTACCATTTATTCTATATCTATATTTTTTTTATTTTTTTTATTTTCTCTGTATTCTTTTTGTTTTTTTAGTATTCTTTCTCTATTGTTTATATACCATTCGTGTTTTTTTAATTTTATATCTTCTTTATGATTTTCATAATAAACTTTATCTATCAATTTATTTCTCTCCATATAAATATATATTTTATATTTTTTTTATATATTTATATTAAATGAGTGATAAAATAAATCCTAAATATGTAAAAGGATTATCTGCCGAAGATAAAAAGAAACAAATTAAATCTATAAAAGAAAAGACTGATAGACCAAAAGTAGATGCTAAATATAAAAGGTCATCACACGCAGAAGCATTTGAAAAAAAATATAATAAAAAAGTTACAAATGATAGTTTTATTAGTGCTAATATTATTAGTCAAGCCGGTATAGATAAAATATTATCGAAAGGTCGTGGAGCTTATTATAGTTCGGGCAGTAGACCTAATACAACACCCGAACAATGGGCCAGAGCCCGGTTAGCAAGTGTAATTATGGGCGGTCCAGCAAGAAAAGTTGATTTAAAAATATGGAGGGAGTTTAAAAAATAAAATGTCGCTTTTCCGGACCCCCCCGGATTCTTTTTTGGTTATTCTATTTTCTCTATACGGGGATATGTTTTAGGGGGCCAGATTAGCGACATTATTTTATTATTATTATTATTATTATTATTATTATTCTTTTTTAGAATTATTAAAAAAAAAATAAATATTTATATATATATATAAATAAATGAAATTAACAGATAAACAAAATAAAATGTTAGAAAAACATTCCGCTCATCATAGTAAAAAACATATGGATATGATGCGTAAATTAATGCGAGATGGTATAACATTTACAACCGCCCATAAAGAAGCACAAAAAAAAATAGGCAAATAAATAATTAATAAATTTTAATTTTATTTTTTATTAATTATTTATTTTAAAAATATTAAAAAAAAAATTGATAAACTTTTTGTGATTTATTTAAATTGGTAATAATAAGATGAATAAATTAGTAAAACCGACTTGTTGGAAGAAACCAGATGAAATTAATTATTTACAAGTAATAAAAATGGTAAGAGAGTTGGTTAAATATATATGTGGTGATGATTATGATGATTATGATGTAAAAGATAAAATTAGTTCTTTTGCTTATTTAGAACATAAAATAGGATATATAATTTAATTACTGAACTTGGATTTGATTTACTTGGTCTTGTATAACAATTTCTCCATCTTTCATAGAGAACATTTTTACAACTTCGGCAAATGTAAAATTATTTAATTCTAAATTACTATCGGCATTATTAAACCAAGTAACATCTAATTCTACTGGTTTTTGATTTACTAAAATAGTATCTCTATTATCATCACCATACATATTAGATACATTAATACCTAAAAAGTGTAATGAACCAGTTAAATTTCTTGCTAAATGGATATTAGAGTAAAATTTGTAATTAATTCCAACTTCATTAGCGAAAAATCCACTATTATTATCTTGGAATACAAAACCACCAGCTCCGTTATTAGAACCATTAAAACTATAAATACCTGCTGATAAACAAGGTGGAGACCCATAACAATATTCACATTCGTTAAATTTAAGAGCATTCGATATTAATTTCTGCGGATAGTGGAGTTCATCATTAATTCTCACATTAATTTCATACGGCCGCACGGAGTTCATAAGAGCATATTTACCCAGTAATTTATTACTAAAAGCACCAATCTCGGCCGGTAGTGCTCCTTGTAATCCAGAATAGTCTTTACAATTCCAGCAAGTAAATAAATTCTTGACTGAATAATTGCTAATGGGAATTTGGAATATGAAATTTTGTGATGTAGTAGTAGTAGCGGTACCCGCCGCAAATGCCGGCTGGTTGTTTACAACACTAATTAAATCCGTATATAAAAGCGCCATACCTTTATTGGCGTTCATACTTTCTTCTATCTCGAACATCCGGGTATCTGTATAATATAAATGGTCGCTAAATAATAAACATTTGTCTAAAACTAATTGGGCAGTAGCATTAGCACCTGGGCCAGCAGTAAAACAAGCAAGAGAACCATAAGCATTTGGACTTACTACATCGGTGCCGGTGCTCTGTTTATTAAATGTAAGTAAAATTTCGATAGGATTTTTAATTAAAAAGCAAGGAAGTTCTAAACCACCATCTCCAAGTATGGGAAATAGATCCCCTAATTTTACCGACCAAGAAGGGGTTAGGGCCTCATCGGTAGATAATTCTAATTCATAAGGTAATTCTTGTTGTGTAAAATCAGTAATTAGGGGAATAGCTCCGGCGGGTTGTAACATACCCGCATTACCATTTCCAGTTGTTTGTGTTAATGAACCGGTAGGATTAGGGACAACCACAGAATTTACCCCATTCATAAATTTTGTATAATTATTGCGGTATGAGGGAGTATCATAAGATTTTGTAATACTTCTAAATATCGCCATATTATCTTGAACCGCTATTCGTTGGGATCCAACCCGGAGCTCGGCTCTTTTGATGAGGGAGAATATACCTGCTCCAATTGGTAAAAAACCCCCGGCCTGACCTGCTTTTAATTCGAATTGAAAATAACTATCCCGTGAAAGTATACCCTCATTAGGGATAATAAATTTGGCGGTAGAACTATTTATAGTAATGGGTTCTAATGTTTGCGATTGAATAAACATACTCATATCCTCATCGGTGCTTTTATCTAAAACTAAATCTTGTAAAGACATTTATAATATATTTATAAAATATTTTTTTATTTTTTTATAAATATATTTAAATTAAATTAATTATTATGAGAGAAAATATAAATTAAATAATTATTCCATAACTTCTACGCCCATAGGATTATATTGTATTACATTTCTCGCTCTAAAAAAAGAAAAGAACTGGAATGGGGTACCGCCATTAAGACCTGATTGTAAGCGGATGGCGTAATCTTGACGGGAGTAATCTACCCCCTGTTGCGAAGTATCGGTTGCTACTCCTAAAACAAAATCACTATCCGGATCTGGAACTTGATTAATTGATAATGCTTTTTGTTCTACATTAAATCCGGCACTATTATTAAGTCCTACGCTTGTCTGTGGATTAAGAAGTTGATGGTCATTATCGTTGAGTGTAACGGAATTAAGCGCCGGCTGGATAATCTGTGATTGTGGATTTGTAAGTCCCTGTGCTTCACTATCTAAAATTGTATTTGCGGGGAATAAAACACCACCTTTAAAAAATTGAGCGGTATTTAATGCTACTGGTGGTCCATTGACGGATGCGGTAGAATTTATAGATAATCTCTCTAATTTCATACCATTTTTCTTAATATTATTTAAATGTGTTGCTGGAATAGTGGAATGAGTTGCCGATATAAGATTTTTAAGACCTGTTCTTAAAGTAATGGTCTGGTCGCTGGCCAATAGTGTAGAAGTCATAGAATTAATAGAATTAAATGTAATCTGGCCGGTAGAGGGCATAGAAGAGTATACTTGGTCGTTGGGAACATATACATCATAAGATAAAAATACATTAGATAATTGGTATTGGAAACCCTCACTAACCGAACCACCGGCCGCCTGTTCTAATGTAGTTTGTGAACCATCTGTTCCTTGTTGGATCACTTCTACTGGTCCAATAACATTAGCATTTTGGTCTAATAAAATATTAATCACGCATCCGTGTATTCCTTTTTGGGAAAGATTAATAGGAGTAGTATTAGATAAGAAACCGGTTCTTAAAGGGGTGGAAACCTCTACGGGAACATTCATTTGCCGACAACATCCAAGAGATTTGGTTGATAATAAAGGGTCTTGACCCTGAAAAGTATTGAGATAATCGAATTGATTAATTTGATTTGGAGATATTGTTGCTAAATATCGGTTTAGGTTTAATATTGTTTCTAAATTTCTTCCATTCATCGTAGAAATATTAATTTGCTGGAAGGCATTTGTAGACCCTACCCGGTTGCTTACCGCCATACCATTACGGGCTGGTGTGGTATTAGTAGAAGGTGAATTTTCTACCGGAGCTCCAGCAGTATTTTTTATTTGAAAAGTATAATTTAATCGTAGTGTTTTAAAATCTGCTAATCCGGGGGAACTACCTAAAACAAATTGGATCTGCGGAAAGGTAGTAGAAGAATATACATTACCGCTGGGTTGATTGTTTGGAGATATAATCACCTTGCGTTTAGTGAATGCTTGTGCCCTATTCATATTTTATAATATAAATATATTATAAAATAAATTTTTAAAAAATTAATTTATTTATTTTTTTTATTTTTTTATTTTTTTATTTTTTTAATTAATTTTGGATTGAAATACCGGACCCGGATACCGATACTCTACGAAGATGTTTAATAAAGTGAGTAAATAGTTTATTACCCGAAGCAGTATTTTCGTAATTCGCTAATAATTGTAAATTACCGCTGGACATTAAATCGAAATACTGGCCAACTCGGGCAAATGCTCTTCCAACCGCAAAATTTAGACCAAGTCCCGATAAATTACTTGTCTGGTACCCGAAACTTTCATTCGCTTTAATTAGCTCCGCTACTGCCTGTGTTTGTATTAATGGATTATTAAAAGAATATTTTTCAGTAAGAACTGGTCTATATGGTTGGCGTCCAATCATCGAACCAAGGTCATACTGGTAATTATCCATACCTTTCTGGACTGGTAAAGGAGTAGCGGCGGATGCTAAATTCTCATTACCAGTAGGGTCTCCATTTAAAGATTTTGCTGTAATATCGAATTGAGTATTTTGATTAAGTGGTACTGAAAGAACCCCTAATGCTCTTTTAATATTTGGAATGGCGATATTTTGATTAGTGGGGCCGAGAACATTAACAACATTAACAAGCGAAGTAGTGGTTGCCTCAATATCTAAATTATATCCGGAACCTCTTGCTTGGGCCATATCACTTTCGTCCACTCTTGGGTCCATCATAACTCTTTTAACCGAGTATTGTAAATCGCTAATAGTAAAATCTACTTTTGCTCCTGCCTGACTTACTAAATCAGGACAAGATACTATATCGCTTGGAACAATATTAGTTGGTGTAGCGCCATTAATTCTGTCTGATGAAAATACACTTAAACCATAACCAACTGGGGCGTTAAAATCATAAGTTACGGCTGGAACACCAGTTCCATTTTCGGGAGCGCCACCTGTGGGAGGGTTGCCGTTAGTAATTGCTCCCATCATAACACAATCCGGCATATAATAAACTCTTAAAAATTTAGAACCAGAAGTAGCATTAGAACTGGATTTAGAAAATCCACATACATAACCTAATGCGTGTCTACTTGTATTATCATTAAATTCTATAATTAATCTATCTCCAATTGTAAAAGGATTATTATTAATTGGAACACAATTAGTATCAGCAATTCCAGTATTGGTCTGGGCTTGTGGATTAACAACTCTAAATGGTTGTCTTAAAGTTCCGTTTCCGTATGCTTGGGCGAGGGCAGACGGATTAGCAACTCCTAAACTATCTATTGGTGTGGCCACACCAATATCCACATAATAGGGTGCGTTTTTCTGGGCCCGACCAACACCGGCAAAAATAGTATTTGGTTCAACAACTAACCCTGAAATAGTAGTGCCGGCATCATCCACTAAACAAAAAGCGGGTGTATTTTCATCAGGAGGACAGAAACCGGAAGCAGAACAATACCAAGATAATCCGGCCACATTTACATTTATTCCAATCGCCGTTACAAAACCAATTACATCACCGGCCGCAGTTGCTCCTCTATGTAAAGCATAAACATTACCCGCTGTAACAACCCCGGCTGCGGAAGCACCGGCCACCGTAAAACCACCTGCTACATTTCCAAGAACTTTTAAACTTCCGGGGCACATTTTATTAGCATTTCCCATCGCTAAACTACCGGTAGTATATTCTAAACTTCTACGGAAATCCTCTACTTCCATTTGTAAATGTAAACCTCCTAAAACATTAAGGGGAATGAATTTATCACTATTTAGTAAATCAGTTTTAAGAGTTGTAGAAAATTGAAGTTCTTTTGCGGTTGGAGCTTGGGATGTGGAGGTGGTAGTAGGAGGAGCATTGGCCGCACAATCATCAGTCGCCGCCCAAGTAGTTCCACCCTGTTGTTGCCAATATAAATTATTATCATAACTATCGTTTGGTTGTAAACCTTCGAACATTAATCGCTGATTATTTAATTGGTCTGTTTTTTGGTATGTATATTGCTGACCTACAAGAGTATTATAGTAATCTGTTTCTTGAAGAATATGCGAATTAGTCTGGCCATCACGAGCGGTAATCTTTCTCCAAAAAGAATGAAAAGCGGCCGTTGGCGAAGGAATTGGTCTACCACGACCAGTCATTAAAACATTACCCTGGAAATATGACTGATTAGGTAAAAAATATCTAATATAATCGGGTAAGAAAAATGCTATATTTTTATTACCATTACTTTTGGTAATATTATTTTGGTTCTCGGGCTTTACTACTATACTTTCGCTAATGACGGGTGGCGCAATCGGCGTATCGTTCAAATCCATTTTATATATATTAATTAATATTATTTTTTTTAAATAAAATTAATTAATTATTTTATTTTTATTTATACTTGATTTTCATTATTATTAAATTCTATTTGTGATGCCGGTATAACATCTCGTTTTATCATACATCCACAGCATCTTATTTCGCTACATCTTGATTTTAATGTAAATCTTAATACTGCGGTACCCCCTGCTCCTAATAAACCTAATACCGCCAATAAAAATGCTGAATTATATTGTAAAAAATCACTCATATTAATATAATTTTTTATTTTTTTTTATTTTTTTATTTCTCTCTTAAAATAATTTATAAAGGTTGAATTCTAAATATAAGCTCCGTAGGATTTAATAAATGTCTTAAATATTTATTATTTTCTACATTTCGAAGTTTAAAATTAAAATTATAAATAAATTGAGTTGTTGGTAATTTTACTAAAACCGGTTGAGAATAAGGAGTAGAATATCGTAATGTTAAATATGTTTCTCCCGGACTTGCGTCCCTCTGTTCTAAAAAGGGTACTACTCCCACTATCGGTAAACTTGCTCCATTTCCTTTTTGTATATTTTGTGCTGTAAATCCAGTTGTTATATATCCCTTGGCCGGCATATTTTCTAATTCCACTACAAAAGTTCCAACGACCGGTATATCCGTTACTCCTGCTACGGCCGCAAAAGTAATTGCTGTTCCTGCTCCAAATGCTCCTGTATCACAAATATAAGAAGAATTAAAACCAGTAACATTAGATAAGAAACTAAATGGAGTTGGCGGTATATCTTCCGGTTCTAAAATATTAGCGACTGCGGTACCGGCTGTTGGTGTTCCAGCAGTAATATCATTACCAAATTTCAACATAATTGGCGGTCGTGATAAATCAGGTCCGCCTAATGCGGTTTGATTTCCCGGAAATGTAAAAATATCTGGTTCATTATCTTGGCCTTTAACCATATTAAATTGGTTTTGTTCGTAAAAACTTTCAAATCGGCTTTTTGTTATAGGATTTATTCCTCTTGTATATTTTGCTAATTTACATCCTGTAAATCTCATTACATTATCTCCCTGTGATGCGGCCGATACATAATTAGTTCCAATAGGAGATGATATACCTAAATGGTAAGGATATAATCGAGTTTTATTACAACATAAGAATTCATCAAAGGTTTTTGCCGGAACGGCAGTAGAGGCCTTTTCAAATGTATTTAAAAGCGTTGCTTGTTGTGCTGGATTATAAGCGGGAGGACCAGCAGTTAAATCTAAATAATTTACTTTACAAGAAAATTCAAAATAATTATTTAATTCTAATGTTAATTTTATTTTAGCCGCGGCATTATTTTGGGAAAAATTAGTCCAATTTGGCGGTTGTGTCCCTGCGGATCTTGCTGGTGTATATGTTACATTACTATTCCAAGAACCCGGATTACCATTATAATATAATTGGAACATATCGCTGGTATTTTCTGGATTTGTTTTAAATGCGTCATAAAGTTCTCCTTCTGTATTAAATGTAGTTTGTGTAGGTTCAAACCCTCTTACTTCAAAGCGGACCGTTTCATTTGCTCCTCCTGTTCCTAATCCGGTACTATCCATAGGTATAATACTAAATTCTAAATCTTTCGCAAAATTAGCACTATATTTTCTGTTATTAGTTTGGACAAAGGCATCTTTCGCAAAAGCATTAGCGGCCGAATAAATTAAATCATTTGTTAAAGATATTGTTGTAGGTAAGAATTGAAACCGAGTTGTATAAGTATCTACACAAGCTCCAATAGTGGCCGCTGTTGGAATAACAAATGCTATATGACTATCCATTATTTGTAAATCGGTTAATCCATTAGTATTAGTAGTTATTTCAAAAGTAGCCGGATCATTCAAATACATTCTTTCACCGACTAATATTTCTTCACCGGAGTCCACTAATACAACCTTTTCGGGTTGACCAGTTGTGGCATCTATTTTAGTAACTTTATAATATGGAAGTCGGTTTGTTATTCCACCCGAACCATTTGGTAATCCAGTTGGTTGTCCTGTTGGATCATTTCTACCAAATCCCCTATTCATTTGTCCCACTACATTTAATTTATATGTAAGTGTAAGCCCGGCGGCCGTTGTTCCGGCAGTCATAATATTAGTAGTATCAATAAAAGATTGTAAAATATTACCATTAGCATCTGTTTTGGGTAATCCTTGAATTAATGGAGCATTTGCTAATCTAATATTTAATGGTTCTTTTTCTTCTAATTCATCCTCGAATAAATTTTTTAATAGTGCTAATGATGATTTAGCAAGAGAGTTAGGATTGGTTAATGTTCCTTCATCAATTTCTAAATTAAAACCACGATTTTCAAAATGATTAAAACTATTTATTTCAGCTCCGTCATTAATTTTTTTAAACATTCTAAAAGAATTATTCCAAGTAGATTTTATCCGCTCTTGTCTATATCGATGAGATGTTAAATCGCCGGCCGCATCTATTCCACCACTATCATTAGGAGGAAAGCATAATACCGCTTTTGGCGCCATATACGGAGCTCCCTGTGTTGCTTGAAAAATAGCATTAGCGGCGGTTGGTTCTTGTGCTAATAATATACCGGATACATACCGCTGGTTATTACTATCATTTCTAATTGTGGTTCTACTTCTTGGATTTAGTAAAGCCCTATCAAAAGTAAAACTATCATAAATAGTATTTTCAGTATTATCTTCAATAACAAAATAGGGAGCAGTATTTACAGCACCAGCCCCGATATTTTTATTATAATTTGTATCAATAGAACATCGTTGAGTTGATATTTCTAATTCATAAATACCTCCTTGTTCCGCAATTCCCACATTATCAAATCCAGCATAATTTACAGATTGAGTTTTAGCGGATGGATCACCGCCGGATGTGGTTATACTTGACGCTACATCTAAACCTCTTGTAGAACCACCAATTGGTAATGAATTAAAATTAGTGCTTGAATATAATGGTTCATTATTTCTTTCTTGTTCTTGTTTATACTTAAAATTTACATCTACAATATTACCAGCGCCGGATGCTATATTTAAATCTTGGGCGTATGACTCCGCATTTCTATCAGTAAGTAATGTATTAATTACATCATCATTCACCGCTAATTTAGTAAAAGTTAATTTTAATAATGCCGGAGTAAGCGATGTATCATATACGGCACTAAAAGATTTAGCTCCGGCACTATTTTGAACCCAACCCTGAACCGGTATAACTTCTAATATTTTTTCTACTATAATTGTAGCAAATTCATCAGGGGTATATGTATCCGATGGTATTTTAACTAAATATTGCTCGGCAACAATACTATCACCCATTCGAATTACAAATTTAGAGTTAATTTCACTAATTTTTAAATTTTTTTCACTTGTAATAATCGCCGAAACTAATTCTATTGTAAAATTTTGTAGTTCTATTGGTTCTTGTAAGGATGTAGAAAATACTGATGCGAAATCCTCTACTTCCGTTATATCTCTATTATCCGCAGAACTGGCCGCCAAAAACATTTATAATATATTAATATTAAAAAAAAATAATTATTTATATTATAAATGTATAATTCTAAAAAAGTGCCGACAGAAAAAGAAACTTTTAGTTCTAAACCTAAAACAAGTAAAAACTCTAAACCGGTAAGAAAAACTAAAAAGGAAGAAAGCGAAGGGGTTTTTGAGGAAACCGAAAATAAAATTAAAGAAGGTGGATTACGGACGGCATTACGAGTAGATAAAGATTATAAATTTAGTAAAGCCGATTTATCACCATTATTAAAACACGATGTAGGAGATAAATTTAAATTTCAAAATAAAAACTTTACGATGACCGATAGAATGAAAAAAATGATTAGACTTGCGATAAATATGATGAAATAATTATCTCATAATTCCTGAATTAATTGTTGGGGCCGCGGTGGCTTTATTCATTCCTCTATATGATCCAGTTGATACTCCGCCTGTTTGGACGCTGGTACTAATATGTGGTTGGACATCAATAGGTTCTTCTTTTTTGTGTGAACCTCCACCCCATAAACCGAAAAATTGACCGACCCCGTAAACCGCGGCTCCGGCGGCCGCTAATTCACCAATCCCCGGTATAGCATCCAAAGGAGCGGCCGCGGCTTCGTCTAATGCTACATCGGTCCCTAATGTTTCTAATGCTTTTGCTCCTCCGGTTTCTAATGCTTCTGCTCCTCCTGTTTCTAATGCTTCTGCTCCTCCTGTTTCGGCCGTTGGTGCTTTTGTATAATAATCGCTTAATTTATATTCAGGATTAGTTGCGGGAGCAGTTAAATTCATTTCCGCATCGTCTAAAAATCCTCCCATACCTTCGGTTGTTGATGTGCTCGGTACTTTTGGATCTAATCCTACTTTTTCTTGTGCGTCTTTAAAAAAATCATCTCTTTCTATATCTTCACCGGTTCTTACTGGTTTTCTTCGTATAGAAGTCATTTCCATATCACCGCCTCGTGTTTCACTTCTTATTGGTTGTTTCCCTCTTGCTTTTTCGCTTAATTGTGGTGTTGGTTCTTCGGTTATTCGTTGTTGTCCTACTAAATCATCTGCTCCTTCAAATTCTTCTTCTCTTTCATCTTCAAGTTCTAAACCACCTTCTTTTTTTTTAATTTCTAAACCTCCTTCTTTATCTAATTGCCTTGCTCTTCTTCTTACTTTTAATTCTGTATCTAATTTTTCCATATTTGTTTTTCCTTCTTTTTTTGCTGATTTTAATTTCTCTGCTAATCCTTTTGCTCCTTTCTTGGATTTAGATTTACCGAGTGTTGCTTTTAATAATTTATCTACAACTGGACCACCGGCCATTCCTGCTCCTAAAATCGCTTGGGCTTTTGCTTGTTTTTCTTCATCAACCCCTAACGCTTTTAGTGCTGATGTTTGGGCGTCTTCTAATGTTTTATTATATGCTTGGTTTGCTTGGTCTTCAAATTTACTCATAGCGGCCAACCCTCGCTCTCTAAAACCACTTTTAAAATTAGCATATCTTCCTTCACTCGCTTCTCGTCTACTACTTGCTTTACTATTGTATCCTGCGATAATATTAGCATAATCACTATACGACATTTTATATAATTAAATAATATTTTTTTTGTTTAAAAAATATTATTTTTTTTTATTTTTATAATATATATGGATTTAAACATTCTACCCCCTGACGACCAAACATTCATTAAAAAAAAAGAAGTTTCGACAAGACAACGGGAACACCTCACCCGAGCAAGACAAGTTGCTAAACAAAAAATTCAGCTCCAACGGGATAGAGAAATTCAAAATCAATCTGTTAAAAGCGAAGACGAGGAAGAAAATAATGAAAATGATGAAAATAATGAAACACCATTAACGAACACAAAATTAGATAAAAAATTTGTAGATAAATGTAAGCCAAAAGAGAGAAAACCGAGAGAAAAAAAAACTATAAAAGATGAATATAAATTTAGGACGGAAGAAGAAATAGAAGAAAAAATAGAATTAGAGAAGTTTAGTAAATTTATGAAACAAATGAAAAAATATGAAGAAACAAAAGAACGAATGAAACAAGAAGAAGAAGACAAAAATAAAATTCATATTAAATACACACAAGACGAATATGATGAATTATTAGAATTATTAAATGTAAAATCAAAAGAAGAAGAAAAACCTGTTGTTAAAGCAGTAAATCCAATAGAAGATAAAAAAATTAATAAAAATGTTATTCCTCAAATTGATTATAATAATTATTTAGGAAGATTTACACAAGGCAGAAATAGAACTCGATTTGGAAAATAACTTAATAATATTTAATTTTATATTTTGTATAGTTATTGGGATTATATAAATCTACATTACTTTCAAAAGCATTATCATCAAATAATTCAGTTTTTATTTTATGATGAACTCTGTTCGATATTGTAGTAATTTTAATACAATCTTTATGTTCTTCTAATAAAGCAGTCGTTTTTGCTACTCCGGACGCATTAGCGTCTTCTTCATAAATTTTATGATTACCTCCTTTACTTGTTCCTGTCTGTTCTTTATCGCTACTCATTACATTTACTAATATTGTAGGTAAACCTAATTTTAAAATGCGTAATGATAAGTCAGTATCTTCATTATATTTACCTCTCCAAATATCATTATTATCATTAACGACTGGAATATCAGTCTTAATTAAAATGCTACTAAAAATTCTGCCGTTTTTTTGAATAGCTCCGTTAGGACTTTTAGCAATTACAGCGAACTTATATTGATGACCCGCTAAATAAACATTATCAAATTTATCAAATATATCTTCTACATAACGAAATGCTAATTGACTATTTACTTTATATCGTTTTTGAAAATTAGTAAAGTAATACCTACTAATATTATCATCTAAAATCCAGTATGCTTTTGTATTGTTTTTGATATTTGTATGATGAATAAAATTACGAGCAGGAACTCCTGAACCATTTAGTTCATAAGTTTTAGGTAAAACTAAAATACGATTAGAAGCAATAGATTTATTATAATCTTCATATTCTTCTTCTTCAATAACTATAAAGTAATATGCTTTAATCTGCTCTAAATACTGAATAGTTTTAGGTGCTTGATATTTTTTATTACGATAATATCGACCTTTTGATAAGACATAGATAGGATATTTATGTTTTACTTCTTTTTCATTTTCTACGCAAATACTCGTATGTTCTTTAATAGGAGTATAAGGATAATAGCAAAAGCGTAAGTTTACTACTTTAATATTTAAAATCTCGTGGAGCTCATATATCTCTTGTTTTGTAAATCCTTTTTTATTATTTGTAATTTGAATAAAAGGCATCTTCTCACTATCATCATATTCCATTCCTACTAAATTAACACACCAATCAGGTTTAAGATTTTTAATTTTATATTTTTTAATCTTTTTTGGATCGCATTTAATTTCGAATTTTGAATTTAATAACTTTTCAAAAACTTCTTTCATATAATCATCATTTACAGCGTGAATAGTCAAATTAAATGTAGCGGGTTTTTCTGCTTTTATTTTTAATTTTGTTATAGCGGTACATAGTTCTTCTTCTTTCAAAGCATCTAATAATGTAGTCTTCTCTTCTTTTTGTGTCGCTTCCATATTGCTATATATATTATATATGATATTTCTTTATATGCTTTTTTATTTCAATTTTATTTTTATTTCAATTTTTTTTTTAAGAACTTTTATTTTTTGTAATTTTTTTTTTAATCAATTTTTTTTACATCTAACGCTTTTTACTTGTCCTATCTCTT
>Ga0181404_1000138_pt1 | contig 21391 bp, 29 predicted proteins | sample 27SPOviralmetaG_FD_130133 | JGI IMG/M metagenome (GOLD analysis project Ga0181404, IMG submission 130133) | Marine viral communities from the oligotrophic San Pedro Time Series (SPOT) site, San Pedro Channel, CA, USA - 27 SPOT_SRF_2011-10-25 | ecosystem: Environmental > Aquatic > Marine > Strait... | reverse complement strand
CCATCTATACGTAAAGTGCCATTAGTTGATTGTTGTATAAAAGATGCTGTGTCACCAAATTGAATTTTTTCAGTACCATTCATTAAGATGTCATCTGAAAACTCAAAATAATCTTCATCTTCTTTCCAAGTTATGACTCCATCATTGCTTTCGCCATCAAATGTAAGACTATAGTCAACGCCTGCCGCACCGTTGCCTATTACAAGACTATTACTACCATTTATAAAAGTTGATTTACTAGAAGGTAAAGTTACAAAAACATCTTTTGTTCCTGCACTAAAACTAACTGCGTTATCACTGTTAGAACTTGAGACAACTGTAGTACGAGCTAAAGTATCTGGTGTTGCGTCAGCTACTGTACCAATACCAAGTTCCCATTCATCCGCACTACGATTAACAACTGCATAGTAAGTAGTATTACCATCACCAATTGCTGTAACAAAAGATTGAAAGCCAGCTACTGCTCCGCCTAAACTGTACGTACCAGTTCCTGTCGTGGTTGTAGTTTCTCTGACTCTATCTTCTATTTTTAAAACCATAACTACCTAGTAAAGTTATCGCCACGTTTCAACGCAAGCTCTGCATTAACAGATTGTACTGCGTCAACATATCTTTGTTGATACACTTGTTGTTGTTGTGGATTTTTATTATAAACAGCTGCTTCAATTAAAGAACCGTAAAGTAGTGCATCATAAGCATGCTCTGTTAACCAATTTGTAGCTGTATCACTATCAAGAGCATCGAATCTTCTTCTATAATTCATTTCAATAGTTAATGCAGCGCTTGGAGTAGGCGCAATTAAAATAAAATTATCATCCCAATCAGCATAATATTTTGGAGTACCGGTGCTTGTTCTAGTAGGCCAATACTCGTTTATGTAACTAACATCTCTATACTCTAAAGCATTTCTTGCAGCAGCAGATGATAACACTTGAAATGATATCATGCTTACAAAATCAGTTGGTTTTGTGATAAATGGATCACTGGCAGTCAAAGTTGATGTTACATGTTTTTGTAAACCTGGACAGTTTTGTAGTTCTCTAGATAATCTTAATTCAGCTGTAGCTATAAACTGTAAACTTTCAGTTGCAAACGCTGAACTGTTGTCTTCTGTTAAATCAATTAAATCTTGTTTTAATATTGTAAATGTTGTCATGATACTGTTACTGTTCCAATCTTAAATAAAGCTGTTATGTCTTGTGCAACAGTTGCTGGCTGCATCGTATCGGAAGAAAAAACAGTTTCTGCTCCACGTCCAATAGATACAAACACTACATGTTGTTCTTGGGGGCGAGCATCTAACAATGATATTTTATCAGAACGAACTCGTTTAGGTTCTAATTGAGGATGTTTTTCTTCATACTCAGTTCTGTGAACTAAAGAACCATTCCATTCTTTTACCATTTCTTTATAGGGAAATGCAACCCCACTTCGATCAGAGATCGCTTTTGCGTATTTGCCTCTTGCGTACGCCATTTAACCTCCAAGCGGATTAGATTGTTCTACTTTTAATTCATTTAGTTTAGCATCTACAAAATCTATTTTAGCATCATTTATTTTAATATCGCCTTTTAATGTCTCTATTTCTTTAATAAGATTTTCTATCTTTTGATTAATATCTGATAAATCTACAGTCTCATTAACAACAAATTCTTTATTTTCTAATTGTGCTATACGATTATTAAACTCGCCCCAGGCCATAAAACCTCCGCCAATGGCACCAATGACTCCTAAAAGCGCTGCATATGTACTGAGTTTATTAACTAGATCTGGCATTCAATAACTCCTTTAATTTCAAGTAGGCTTCACCTGTTTTTTGTCTGGCATTCAGCATCTTTTTTTCGTATTTTACAACGGGATCTGTGCCAACAATATTTAACTGTCTAGCATATATTGTTTTATTATAGCTGTCTAGACTAGCCTGCATAAAAAACATAGGGTCGCCACCGGGTAATTGACGAGTGTCAAACAACGCAGCATTTGTGTCAAAATAACTAGAAATATCAGCTTGATTGGCTGTCATCTCACGAGACACAATTTCATTAATTACATCGAGTGTTAAACTAACTCTTTGCATCTCATTAGATACTTTAGCTTGTATAGCTTTTTCTATAGCAGCGACCTTAATATCTAGATCAACTTCCACTGGTTCACTAGATTCTGGCTCTGTTGTTTCTGCAACTTCAGTAGGCTCTGCTTCAATTGGCTCCTCGATTGCCTCTTCTTGTTCGGCAACTTCTGTTGTCGGTTCTGGTTCGTCTGCAACAACTTCTTCGCTACTGGGTTGCTCTTCAATTTGTTCATCAACAATCTCCTGTTCGATAGGTTCTTCTTCAATCATTTCTTCCTCTACCATAGCTACCTCTTCTATTGGTTCCGGCTCTGGTTCAGGCATTGGTTCAGGTTCTGTTTCTATTACGAATTCTTCATACACTTCTTCTATGAACTCATCTTGCATTTCTTCTGTAAATTCTTCTACAAACATTTCCTCTTCCATAACTATATCTTCCATAAGCACCTCCTCTACCGGAGGCAGGTCTTCGTACATTTCTAGTTCTGGTAAGGCATCAAAAACTTCTATATCCATTTCGATACTTGTTTCAGGAACGTATGCCAATTCAATGTCTTCGTAAAAGTCATCTTGATAGTAATCGTCCTCAAAAAAAAATTCATCAGCTATCATGTAATCATCTTGTATATCAAACTCTTCTTCCTCAAACAAATCAGGATTGAATGAGTATTCAATATCTATTGGAATAGGCTCTGGTTCAAAGAAGTCGTCAGGTATATCGTAAATAATAGTATCGATGTCGTCTATTATGTCTTCAACAATATCTATCTCATCTTGTCCAGGACACGTAGGTGGATTTTTTTGCCAACAGTATTCAACCGTTGTTACAGTTGTTGCTGACAACGCAGTGTAATCTACAGTTAGTGTTGGGTCCGTAACATCTACACCCGCATGTCCACCATTATATTTTTTATTACCTTGTATATCAAAATCAAAACGTGCAGTCAGTGTCCCGTGTGTCATTTCAGGATCAGCATTCATAATTAATGTGTTGCCATAGTTATTAAACTCGTAATTATGATTTGTTGTGTCTTCAAATGTTGTGCTTTGTGTTGTAGAATCTACTCCATTGTTTGCCGTCTGTGTCATGGTCACAGTTGACTCAGTTGGGTTCCACCAGCGTATGTCAGCATTAAAGTTAGAACTAAACCCCAGTCTTAATTCTTCTATCGATACATGATCTTCTGAGTTAATTGTAGTCTCTGCATATGCGCCATCTTTACCTGTAAGATAAATATTTTCGTTAATATCTGATGAGTCTGGAAACATAGTTCCTTCCCAGCTACCATCAATCCAATCGTGAGATATAAGATTATCTGAGGTAACAGGATTACCGGTTGTTACAGTAGTGATTGTAGTTGTGTCACCTACGTTTGGTGTGTCTGGTATAACTACTACGTCAGCCTTGACTACCGAGGATAACAGCGTTGCCATCACCGTCAACAATACTAGGTTCTTCATTTAAATCCTCCAATATTTTTGCATCTACTTTTTCCATATATCTTAAAGCAGATACATATTCTTCGTAGTCTGGTCTTTGTTTGTCGTATTTATTCCATTCTTCTAATGCAGCGTCACCTATCTTACCATTAAATGGACAAGGTGTGCCAGCGTGTGCCATGCTTTGAAACACCCTACTATCTTGACATAGTATGGATACAGCAGCAACCTTCATGTTAAAATCAAACAATAATTTAGATAATTTCATACGTTCACAATTCATATCACGTTTTGTAATACCAATACTTGCACCTATTAATGGTTTCTGCATACCTGCGGATACACCTACAGTACAAAGATCTTGCGACATTGCAGAGATACCGGGAGCAGATGCAGATGGTACGGTACGTTGATCGCCTGTATAAGAGTTGTTATTGTTTGTAGTACTGTTGTTTGTAGTGCTGTTAGATGATGAGCCATCTTGATAGTTTGTTGTAGCCTCACTGTGATAACCACCTGTAATTGCTGTATTACTAGCTGATGAGCCTGATGTCGATTGTGTGTTAGTTGTTGAGCCAGCGCCTGTTACATCTGCCATTGCAGAGTCCATCAAAGAACCAAACATCCATAAAAATCCAACTAATACAATAACTAGTATTGAAATACCTTTAAGCATAATCCCCCCGAACTGCTTGTATGTTATATTATAATTTACTTAGATATGATTGATAGTCAAGTCGTTATTATTCTACAATTTTCTTTATTTTTAGACGTCCCATGTCTTCATATACAACAGCCTCTACTTCTTTGCAGCTCATGTATATGCCTTCTTGGTCTTCTCCAATGTTGCGAGAAATAATCCGCTTCTGCTTAAGACAATCGCTAAGGCCGTCAGTTGGCACCATTTCTACTGTTGAACCGTTCTGTATCATGAGTATTGCAAAAACAACTTTAATGGTTTCCATTCTTTCTCTCTTCTAGATCTATAATACGATCTTCATGAAATTGTATAACCATATCGTTTTTAAGTATCATTGGTATTTCTGCTTCCATCTGTTCTTTTAATTTTTCTACATTCTCCCCAAGGTATTCCACCAACATGTAGAGCTCCTGGACTTGTGGACTGACCATATTTCCTTTGGGCACACCATCTACAAAAGTATTAGCGGCTTCTATATCTTTTTCCATGAGCTGTAGTGTAGTCTCAATTCGATTTAATCTTTCAACAATTGTAAAATACGTCATGGTGCCGATCGCAACTGCTAGTAAGATAGCTAAAAGGTTACGCGCCGGGAGCGAAATTTGTGTGTTTTCAGAGATTTTCATAAATTAGTACAGCTATTGATACATAAAAAAAATAAACCCCTAAACCAGAAAAATCCATCATACTTCCTCTAATTCTACAAATCTATTCTCACAATAAAAAGCAAACGTTCTTAGTTTAACACCATCTACTTCTCTGTGTACTTCTAATAAACCATCTATCATATCTACTTTGTTGTCCCAAACATAATTTAGACAAGCAGGTTTTGTATCAAAAGATTTAACTAAATAGTCCGTAAGTATAGGTTTTTCAACATCGTGATACCACAACATTGATGTAATAACCCAAATCATTTTTTACCTTTGAAAATATCGGCTCCCTTGAGGCCGTATATACTAGCGACGACGCCTACAAATAGCGTCTGGTACCAAAAAGGCAGATTGTTAAACTGTTCAAAAAACATATGTAGCTTTGCTTGTATTTCCGGATCGTCAGAGAATACTGACCATATCAGTAAAATCACAGGCGCACTCACAAGGATAAGGACAAATTCGTCTTTCCATCCTTTGTCGTTTGATTGTCTAACAGCGGCTTGATACTCCACTTCTCCATTTGCCATTTTCTGTGCGTGAAGTAGTTCAGCATCTGACATAAGTATTTTTGCTTTTTGTCTGTTAGCAAATATTGATGCGCCAGTTTTTAAGACAGTTGGCAACATTGATAGTAATGGTCCCATTATAAATTATCCTTTTTCCATTCTTGAACGTCAAATGACGGACATTTTTTTTCACTTATTTCATTATGACCAATAACGTCAGCGTCTGGATATTGATCTTTTAATTCTTTAACCAATACCAAAAGAGCTATCCATTGATGATCGGTAAAATTATTTTCAGCAGAATTGTCATCAGCCATGCCTCCTACAAGACAAATACCTATACTTTTGTGATTATATCCAGCAGCATGTGCTCCTGAATCACGAATATCTCGTCCGTCTTCAACTTCTCCCGAACGTTTTATTACTTTGTGATAACCTATATCTCGCCATCCATTGCCATTGACATGCCAATCTTTTATGGTTGCTGCATCCACATCCATAGAAGCTTTTGTTGCCGCACAATGGATAACGATTAATTCTGTTGAATTACGTGGTTCCATTATTTTACCAGTGCAATAATAATTATGATTACAATGGCTGCTGCAATGATCTTTTTTTTCTTATCAAGATTCATCGCCCAGTCTTTTATAAAAAGTAACTTACTAATCATAAATCCTCCTTTAGTAGTTGTTAAAGTACCCTCGTCCAGGAACTGCACTAAAACTAGAGCGTTCCCTGTCTTCTTGTCGAGCTCGTTCAAATTCTTCGTCGTAAACTGCTTTTAACAGTTGAATTTTTTCAGGTGCTTTTTTCATGGCAAGATAATAAGCCATACCTGCAACTAAGCAAGGCAAAAATCTAAATGAAACATTTGGATCATCTGTTGGTAAATCAATATCATCTAATCTTTTTAAGTAATAGTACCTTACACTATAGGTAGATAGGTCAGGAGTTGGATATAAAAATAAAGTCGGCGTCGTTGTTCTTTCAAAATAAAACTGAGAGGGTCTGCCTTCTGTGCTTTTGTTAGGAAGCATATGATAATCTGCACGGCTTACCCTACCAAGATTTGTATCTAAATTATTAGCGTCTCTTAATACAACTTCCAAAACATCTACAATATTAGTGTCTAAAGTATAATCAGAATCACTAGCAGTTGTTGCTTGTGTGCCTAACTGTATGGTCCATAAGTTAAGGCCACGATTGGCCCACTCAGACATCAGCAAATTCATACTACGTATAGCTGCACGTAAATCTTTACCAGTAACTTCTTGAAGTCCACATCTTTCGTAGGCCTCTTGAATTACTTCTGCGGCGTCTATGTTAAAATCTGTAGAGCCTGATACAGCCATACGTTACTCCTTAATTGTAGTAAGCAACTACAAAATCACAATTGGTTACGTCTACAAAAGCTGCAGTTTCAAACCTCACACCATTGCCGTCAAAATTCATAACTAAAGGTTCATTCGCAGCAGTTCCCCACTTTAAATGAATTTTTATTTCTCCAGCAGCAGAAGTATTATCGTAAACTTTAATCTCACCGTCTGCAGCACTAGATTGACATTGTATAGATTTAATTCTTATAGGACCAAGGTTGGCAGCTGAGCCTCCGATAAATCCTTGTAATCGACCATCACTTGATAAAGCTACCGACGCTTTTACATTTCCTATGCTATGCATAATATTTTCTCCTAAAATATGTGGGCCCGAAGGCCCACATTAACGTTAATTTTATTGATCTGCAAATGCAGGTACGTCCGCACCTTCAGCATAACCCCAAATATAGTAGTTAGTACTATCTTTAGCTAAAATATTAATTTCAAACAAACCAAAGTCTGTAAGAGTCAAGCTTGAGTTAGAGTTTCCGTCTGAATAAACAGATACGTTATCAGCATTAGAATCTAAATGAACAATACCACCAATGAAAAAATTAGCATTAGCTGGTGTTAGTATAATTAGGTTCTCTGCTTCTTCTGCTGCGCCACCATAAATAAGTTTATAGCATTGACCCGCAACTGGAGCTGGTAGAGTAATAGTTCTGTTAGCTGCTAGTGCCGGAACTACTAGAGTTCTTCCACTGTGTGTTGCAGCATCAAGAGTTTTATTTTCATCTCCTAGTGCTACGGGTGCGTCACCCATAGTAATGATTTCAGTAATCGCTCCAGTAGTAGCGTTCTTACTGATAGTTTTTAATGTGCTTTCCGATCTAATCGGACCGCTAAAAGTTGATTTTGCCATATAGGTCTCCTTTTTTGTCAACACAGTCTGAGACGTTGTCTACTGCACGAGTCTGCGATGACTATTAATAAATATGCAGTATGTGAATTATACGCTTTTAAATGTAAATGTGCAAATAAAAAGGGGCGCCGAAGCGCCCCTCCTAAGTTCTTTATTGAAAAGAATTATTACGCTCCTTCAGAAGCAAACATTCCTCTCCAATCAGAGAAACCAAAGCTGTAACGCTCTCTAGCCTTGTATTTCATATTTCCTGTTTCAAAGTCGCCTTCCATAGAAGTAGCGATCGGTGATCTTTGGAAATGTTTCATACCATTAGGCACATCAGTTTTGATAAAGAATGCGTCTGTGTCAGTTAGGTAGTTATTCACTACATAACCTTCAGGCACCATCCCTTTTGATGCTAGTGCGTTGATGTCGTTATCAGCAGTTCCAGTTCTGTTTGCAGACTTCATAAGTCTTTCCGCAGTAAACTGTAGAGCTGAAGGTATAATCAACTTACGAGCTTTAGCAGCAACTTTTAGACCTCTATCATCAGCAAAAGCACCAATGTCAATCATTGCTTGCTCTAGTGATGTTTCGTTAAGATCAGAAGCCACAGCTAGTTCGTTTCTTTGGTTACCAGATGTAGTTGGGTGAGCTGAAGAAAATAGCTCAACGCCGTCGCCACCTGTAAAGTTAGAGTTAAAACCGTTGTTTAAAACGTTTGCAGCTTTAACTTGTTTTGTATGAGCCATTGAACGTGCAAGAGCTTTCGTATAACGAGTACTGATCTTGTCGTAAAGGTTATCCTCTACAGCTTCTTCAGTAATCTGGAAAGCCAGTGCCACTGTTTCATGAGAGTAACGAGCTGTGAAAGACTCAGTTGCGCTATCAAAGTTAACAGAAGAACCTTCTGGTTTAACCGATGCAGAACCGAAGCCTGACAACATTACTTCTTCTTCGAAAGCTCTGTCAGAGTTTTCTGTGTCGAAGATTTCAGCGTGCTGATTCTCATAGCCTTGATATTCTAGTCCAAATAGTGCATTCAAACCAGGTTCCAACTCTTTTGCGAGTTGTGATCTATTTATAGCCATAGTTTAAATCCTCCCTATACGCCTGTTGTTAGTTTATACACATGCTCGCCAGTGTTAAACACTACATAAGCATTTGCATTCGCAGAAGCCGTATCAGAGTTATCGGGATCTTTGGAGATACCAATTTGCTTAAAGCCACCTGAAGTACCAGAAGTAGAAGTACCAATCTCAGAAGTTGATTGTCCAGTCGTAGTATTTCCTGCTACTCCTGCAAAATCAAAGGCTGAATGATTCATAGCCGCTGTTCCAGTGCCATCATGCTGTGCTTCAAACACGATCTGAGGGTCTGCATAAACATACGCAACGATATCAGAAGTATTAGTACTTGCTGGATAGTACGCCTTGTATGTTGGTTTACTTGTTGTTGGGTCAGTGTAGAACACGCCACCAAAAACACCTAATTGCTGTGTGTCTCCAGCTGCTGCTTGCTCAATACCTCCAGCTGCTACTGCTTCAACTACTTGTCCAGTGAAAATATCACTTCCGTAGTTAGCTGCTATAGCATACTCTTCAGTACGAATCTGACCGCCTGTTAAATGCCTTACGGGTTTAAAACCAAAGGCTGCGTCTTTATTTGCCATAATTATAGTCCTCCTTAGACTAATAAATTATTAGTTATTGTTAATAATCCAATTTAATTCTGGCAATGAATAGTGTGTTAGAAACTAATCTTGTTTCTTGGCACCGCCAAAAGATACTCTTGTTTGCCTACTTGGATTGTCTATAGGCATACTTGGATGCTGCTCCCTTAACAAACTATTGTCAACGGCTTGTTGTTGATCGGATGTTTGTTTAGCAAAATAAGCTCTTCGCTCTTCTGCAATTTCATTCGGTATTTTGGCTAGCAGTAATCCACCTACAGCAACAACGCCTTCTTGCTTGCCCTCTTCAATAGTAGGGGCATCAAAGTCACCTAATTCTTCAAGTCTAACAAGTTCGTAACCTTCTCGAATACGAGAAGAAACGTTTTTCTTGTCTTCTTGACCCATGATTTCAGCTCGAATCCAACGATATTGAAATCCGTCAGGTGCTTGTGGCGCGTCTAATCTAGATGGTGGTCGCCATGGCTGCCTTTTGGCAGTTTTATCTCTGGTTTGAGATGAGCGTGAGGTTCTTGTTTTATCTGTCATAATGCTTACTCCTTCACGTATTTAGCATATTCTTCTAATGGCACACCAAGTTTTTTCGCTATCGCAACTTGTGATGGTGTGAGTCTCACAGTGCGTTTTCCTTGTTTGGAAACTGATTTTACAGCAGGGGCCACAGTTTGGTCAACTGTTTTCTTGCTTTTTTCTACTTCAAACTTATGTGGAAATTGTTCTCTCATTTGGCGATCAACTTCTTCATAATAATCATCAGATTTAGGATCGTATCCATGATCTTGAACCAATTTTCTGTGCACTGCAAATGCAGTGTACGTCATAGCTTCATCCGCTCCAAACCATTCGTTTTTAGCCGCCCAACTTTGAGCTTTAGCGTCAGGTGGTGGAGGTGTTGGCTGTTGTGGCTGTTGATATTGTTGAGGTTGAGGTATTTCTCTTTGCTGTTGAAATTGTTGTGCTTGATATTCAAGTTGTTCTTTTTGAATTTTTGCACGTTCAGCATCAAGAGATGCACGAGCTAAAATACTTTGTGCGTCTGCTTGAGCATTGATATCACCTTCTTCGATAGCTCTTTTTAATCTCAGTTTTGCTTCTTCAACTTGTGATGTTGAAGCTGTTTCTATAGACTGAGCATAATGTTGATTAACGTTTGTTAAATTAGTTTCAAGCTCTTGAGTTTTATTTTGTAAACCTTCAGCATATTTTAAGGCTGCTTCTTCGCGACGTTCTGATTCACGAAGTTTGCCAACAAGTTTAGAAATTCTTTTGTTAACTTTTTCACTGTACTCTTCGTGCTCACCTTTGTCCGTTGACTTTGGTTCGTCTTCTGTTGCTTCTGGTTCAGGAGCAGCCTGTTCTTCGACTACTTCTTCCTGTTCTTCTACGGGATTTACTTTTGATTCTTCTAGTTCAATGTCAACGGAAGGCCCGCTGGTATCGATGTCGACGATCTTATCGTCTTGTATTTTTTCTGCCTCTGGCATGGTTCTTGTTCTCCATGGTTAATTATTGCAAGATGACTTACATGTGTAAGATGTCAGTCGGATCCTGTATTATAGCAAGTATTTCATCATCATTCAAGAGTCTTAAATCACCACCGTCAATTTTTAATCTTGAGCCTGCATATCGTGCAAAGATTACCCAATCACCTTTTTGACACCATGGTCCTTCAGGAAACTTAGCTGTATCTCCATACGCATCAGGGCCAGTGGCCACTACATAACCGCAAACGGTTGCTAACTGCTCTCTTTCACGTGTTTGATCCGATAAAATAACTCCACCTTTTGTACGTTCAGCACCTAAATAAGGTAAAATTAAAACCCTCCAACCAGTGGGACGAGGTAGCTTTTCAGCAATATCGCCGTCAATATTATCAGGGTCCAGGTATTTAGATTCTCTTGTTCCATATATTTCTTCTACTTTCTTTTGGTTTTTTTCTAATTCTTCAATTGTTTTTCCTTCTTCTGCAACTTTTATTTTTTCTTTTTTTCTGGCTTTCGCCATGTGCGTGGGCAATATTAAATCACTCATCGTTGTGTTCTCCTTTTTTTAAGATTTCTTTTATCTCATCTTCTATTTCTTCTAAGATACGATATTGACCAATCATAAAATTATAGTCAGCTCTTTCTGTCGTGCTACCTTGCATAACAAAATCTGTCTTCTGTTGTTTTTTGTCGCGAATGATACGAAGTATCTTATCGCTCAACCATAATCCGTCCATTACTTTATAATTCTGATCTTATTTCTTTATATTTCTTTAGTATACTACCAATGCCGTCATTTGCAACCCCATCTTCAATAATCATCATACCACCGTCCATCTTACCAACACGGCCACCTCCTGCATAGACTGGAGAAAGAAAATTACCTTCGCTATCAACTGCATTATTAAATCTATCAAAAGAATAATCATCAACTCTGCCGCCTTCACTATCCTCTAAATATCTAACACCTTGCATAAAATCATTTTGTATTTGTAAATCTTCAGGAGTAAAAGAAAAATTAGAGCCTCCTGCTAAAGGAATTAAATTACCACCAGTTTTTGGTGGTCCGCCGATGCCTGGTAAAGGAATAACCGGACCAGGTAAGTTGACTCCAGGTCCCGTATAAGTTCCCCCACCTCCGCCTCCAGGGCTAGGTGTAAATACACCACCAGGTCTTGGTGTAACGGGTGGTTTTTTGACTGGTCCTCCAGTAATTGGTCCTGGACCTACAATTGGCAAAGGAATAATGGGCCCACCAGGTCTTGGTGTAATGGGTCCTGGATAAGGTGGCATAATATTAGGCGGAATAGGAAAAGGAACAGGATTTGGTTTTCCAACACCAGGACCTCCGCCTACTGGTGGTTTTTTCTTTGGATTTTTTGCTGCCATATAATCTAATTGATACGACATCATTTTGTAAGGGTCTTTTGACATTAAAGGTTTGTCTGGTCCTGTTTCAATTCCTAACAGTTCAGCATCAGTTGCGTCTCTCATAGATAATTTAAGTAAATCACGAATTGGAATTTGATTTGTTTTACTATACGGACGAGGGTCTGCTTTAGTTTCAATAGGCATAACGTTTTCTGCTGCAAAAATACTATCTTCTGGTCCACCAGGCATAAAAGCTTGACGGTAAGGAACGTCTAAAAGTTTAGCATATTGATCAGCAATAATTCCAGTTTTAACATCTGGCATTACTGCTCCAACTCCAGAATCGTAAATAATATTGTAGTCTATAGGTGGTGGTGCAGGCTGTTGACCTCCTCCGCCTCCGCCGCCTCCGCCGCCTCCAGCTCCTTCACCTGGAACACCGGGTCGTCCTCCTACGCCTACGGGATTACCTTGGCCGTCTGTTACAGTTCCTCCGCCCCATCCTACTGTTCCTGGAGGATTATCTGGTCTGCCCCCGCCTGGTCTTCCTCCTCCTGGTTTTCCTGGTTTACTGTCAGGCCTACTCATTACTGTTGACTCCCATTAGGGTTTAAAATATTAGCAGCTGTCTTTTCTAAATTAGCAGTAATCTTTTCTGCTTTATCCATCATTTTATTTTTAGAATCTTTTTCTAATTTTTCTGCAGCAATCGCTGAACGAATAGCTAGTGCATCTTTTTGCTGATCAATTCTGTCTTCATCTGTTTCTTTTCGATCATCAGCTTTACGTTCTTCAAGTTCTAATTTTAATTGTGCTTCTTGAGCTTTACGTTCCATATCTTGTTCTCTTAATTCCAACTCTTCTTTTTTCAATTCAACAAGAGGATCTTGCGTAGAATCTTTTAAAGCATCTTCTAATTCAGTTACAAAATTATCAATTAATTCAGCTTCACGCTCTGCAACTCTGTTTTGCATTTCCATCATCATTTGTTGTTGCATCATCTGTTGTTGTTCAGGAGGCATTTGCATCATCTGTTGTTGTACTTCTGCTTGAATTTCTTCTTGAGCTTTTAGTGAAATATGTTGCATAACATGAGCTTGAATATTTGCCATTGCCATAGGATTGCTTTTAACAACTGTGCTTGTCATTAATGAAAAATGAGATGCAATATGAGCGTCATGATTCTGCCCTTGAAAAGCTTGTGCAGGCATTCCTGCCAGTAAATCTGAATTTTCAGTTGCAGGATCTTTTGGTTGTGGCTGTGGTGGTGGAGGCATAAGCGCTTCTATATTTTGCACACCCATTGCTTCATACATCCTTCTGTATGCTTCTGGTAAACTGTGCATCTCCGGTGCAGCTTGCGCAAGTTGTAATTGTTGTTGTGCAAGAGTTACCCGTTGTGTAACTGAAAATATGTTAGGGTCCGACACAGGTATAACATCGATTCTTTCATCAAAGTCTTGTGCTTTGACTGCTTGATTTCCTCCTACTACTTGATATGGATAAACGTTTGGTAGTGTTTCTGCAAACAATTGAGCCAGTAATTTAAACTCTTTACCTTGAGCCATGTGCATTCTTTTGTGAATTGCAGACATAACTTTCATGCCTCTTTCAAGAAGAGCCATAGTAGTACCAACAGGATTTACTTCGTTACCTTCACCAAGTTTCATGTCAGCAACCGCAGCAAATGATTTACCACTTTCAATAACAAAACCTAATAAATTAAATAACGTTCCTGATGGTTCTTTGTAAGGTAATGGAACTAGTGAATTACGAATGTCTCCAGCAGGGGCATCAACATCTCTAAACTCACCTGGTACTAGAGGTTGATCATCATCCCTAATTCTAAGCCCTCTTGCTTTGAAACCAGCTGGTAAATTAACAAGTGTTCCGGCATCGATAAGCTGTCGTAATATAGAGGTTGCGGTTTTTGTGAGACCACCAAGCATATGAATAAGACCAAAACCATAGAAACCAAGACCTGGCAAGAACTTGTAATGTACGAAATATTGTTTTTTAATTTTGAGTGGATCTTGTTCATTCCAGTTTCTACGTATTGATAAAATTTCCCCTGAGTTGTCTTCAATAGTTACAATGTACGGTAAACTAATTCCAGTCTCTTCGCCTGCCTCATTGGCATCTTCATAACCTGGAAGGTCAAGATCAACATGCATTTCTAATAATGTGTGAACATTATCTTTTGTATAAGCTTTTTTCTTTCCATCAATTTCATCTATCTTTTCTTTTACTTTACTGGGGTCATCATCTTTTGGATCTTCTAAGTCTATGTCACGATAGAATCCTGATACTTGAAACTTACGTAATTCATTTGACATCATTTTTACAACGTGAGTAATTCTTGCACACGTCATTAAATCAGTTGCCTCGTATGGAACAACTAAATCTTCTGATGATACAAACTTAGAAACAGGTCGTCCTAGTGTATTATCAAAATAAATTTTACGAAACGCCGAACCTGATAAGGGTAAGTGGAAAAGCATTTGATCAAGCTCGGGTTCGTATTCTTCCATGACGTGGGTTAGTTGATAATTCATAAATTCTTTAACGCGACCAGATTGTGCCTCAACTTGAGGGTTGGTCATACCCATGACTTGAGTTTTTACAGGGCCTCCCGCAGGGAATAATTCTTTGTAAGACTGTGCTTGAAATTGTGTAACTGATTCTGCTAGTAACGGATGTGATACACCTGACGCACCGGGAAATGGATTTGATCTTTCTTCATATTTCATGCCAAGTAAATCTAAACCCTCGGCATAAGTCGACGACCATTCTTCTCTTGAGTCCTTGTCGCCTTCGTACGCTTCTACTAAATCTCTTGATATAACATCCAGATCACCATCACTTAAAAAGTCTGCTAAGTTTTCAGTGTGGCCTTCTGACATTTGAACTTCTGGACCAAAATTAATTGTAGCTCCACCATCAGCATCAAGCTGAGGGTCACCTTCCATAATATCAACTTCTTCTGCTCGCATATCGAACTTCATTTGTTCTTTAAGCGGCATCTCTCTATCTATAGCCATTCTAGCCTCTCATCATTGACATGATACCTTCTTGTGAAGGCGCTCTTGCTGTTTGTACAGCTCCTTGTGATTGTATTTCTCTCATCAATTCTTGTGGATCAGTTTGCATTGCATCAGGGTCCAACATGTCATCGTCATCATCCATATTTGCCATCATTCCTGATGTATCTAATCCTGCAATTCCAGCAGCTAAATCTTCTTCAGGTAAAGATTCTAATTTTTTTGACAAAACAACAAACTCCTCAGTTGATAAAGCTTGCTCTAGTAAAGGAATTGCTTCTTCTCCCATTTGCATAAGAAGCATTATGGAGGTGTTTATTTTTTTCTCTGGATCATCGATTGATTGAATCATGTCTACAAGTTGTAAAGAGCTATTTTCCATCACTGGAGGAGCATTCGGATCTGGATCGAAACCTGGCTCCATTGGACCAACAGCATCCGGCATATCACCACTGCCTCCAAGAGCATAATTAATTCTTCCACCATCTTTTTGTCTTACTCTGGCATCATTTTTATTTAAACCTAAAGCTTTTAAAGCAGGTGCAATTTCAAGAAAAGGTTTTCCACCATACGTACTATTAAAAGCTTCACGAGCAGATTTGCTAATCTTAGCGTTGCTTTGAAGTCCTAAAAATGTAGCGGTCATGATGATTACCCTTATAATGCTAACTCAGAATACTGTTTTTATTCTTCTACGTCAACTTTCTTTTCGCCAACTCGATCCCAAAATTCATCTAAGGCATTGTGCTCACAGTTTGCGCATTTGCATACAGCACACACTCCGTTGTTACCACAATGACACTCGTGATCGCAATTTCGGCACAACACGTGTTAGCAATTCCATTTTCGTAAAGATTTATTGATCCTAGAGTTAGGATCACGTGCAGTTTTTGAACCTGTACGTTTCTTTTTCATGCCTTTCATACGTGCGCAGAACGATTTACGTCGTTTTGCAGCTTTAGAACCTTTTTTTAACTTAGACGGCTTCGTTGTAACAGCAGTTTTTAGCTTTGAACCAGGATTTGCTCGTCTATATGACGCCACACCCTTTTTATTCAAGCCTCCTGACTTACTTTTGCCTTCTTTTCGTTGCCATGCTGGTGTTCTTGCCATGTTTTTTCCTTGTTTGTTTTATTTTTTAACCTGCTAATAGGAAAATTTTTGTAAGTTGAGGTTATCCATTCATTTCCTATTTTTGTTGGCTTCACGGTTTTCTTAAATGTTGTCTGTAATTACTCATTGAACCCCCGTTCGCAGCTTTTTTACGTTTCACAAACGTTTTTACGTTTGTTGGTTTTCCTCCAGGATTACCCGCTGCTCTTTTTCTGCTGACAGCACTCGCCTTTTGCGACTTTGTCATTCGTGTGGCTTTTGCAAGTGGTACGCACTTTGGATATTTCCTCTTTGACCCCTTGCTTCTCCCGCATGGCTGGTATTTCCCATTCTTCTTGGGTGCTCCAATGTCCACCCACTTCTCTTTGACCCATGCTCTTAAACCTTTTTTCGCCATCAGACATACTGGGTTACTTTACGACGGTTACTCATAACCGCACCACAACCTTTGGCAATCTTACCTGATGATCCACCGTTCTTAAAACCAACTCTTCCCCCGTCAGCTTTTTTATTTTTCTTACCACCTGGAGTAATTTTTCCTGAACACACACCGGACGCATACATATTAGCGTATGCTGAAGGATAGACCTTAAACTTACGCTTTGCTGCTGCTTTTCCTTTTGCACAAAGTTTTGCCATTATCTAGCGCGACCGCCTTTTTTCATAGCGAGACCACCTTTTTTCGCGTAACCCATGTTGTTTCTTACTTTCATAGGCAATTTAGCCAAACCTGGATTTTTAGTTTTATCAACTTTTTTTAAACCAACTTTGCCTCCTGGTTTCAGAGCTTGACGCCCTCCTTTAGGCCCTTGTCTTTTTCCTGGTTTATCTAAACCTAAATTTTTTATAAGAGATTTATTATTTACAATTTCTGTCTCTTTTGTAAGAACAGATTTTCCTTTTTTTGTTTTAACATCTTTGCCTTGTTTATCTTTAAGGTTTTTTTGTTTTACTATAGCTAATCCCATGTCTGTAGTTCTCCCTAATTGTGAACGGTTAATCATCGAATATAATAATAGATTATTTCTGCTCTTTCAAGCCGTAAAAATAATTATCATCATCGCCCGCTGTCCATTTGCTTTCGGTCTCTACATTGTATTCAATAGTAGATACCTTAAAGTCAGGAGTCTTTAGTTCTGAAGGACTTAGCGATTTATCATAGAATAAGCAACGATTGTTAGGCTGTGCTGCAAAGTGTCCGTTATCCAATAACAAAATGTTAAAAGACTTATGTTCCTCTGGTATTTCAGCATAGCCAGTGTTTAATATATTTTTGTCCTGATGACAGTTGTCAATGGTAAACAGATATTCCCCTGTATGCCACTTCTTAGAAGGTGATAAGTATTTTGTTTTGCAGCCAGAGATTGCTGCTTTCTCAATTACAGTCAATCCATAATCGAATGCATCCCACAATTCTAATTCTTCAAGTGGTAAATCTAATTCTGTAGGCTCAGCTACAAAAGCGGAAATCGGAAGTTTATCATAAAGTGCACCGTACTCTGGCAAGTAGGTTTCAAAGTACAACGCTCTACCTTGTATTGATTTGCATGTGACCCACACACCTTCAGTAAACTCGCCGTGACCTTTTTGTAAATCATAGAGATATTGTTTTTTGACATGAACTTTTATTGGTGGAACGTTTGCTACTAAAAAGGACATTATGACACCTGCTTTGCTATATCTCTAATGAAACTATTTATCTTATATAACTTAGTTCCGTCAGGATATATTTCAACATAATTTTCTGGTTTCACTAAACCACCTTTTTTAAACCCAACACGGCCACCATCTTTTATTCCCTGAACATCTGAGTATCCTAGTCCTCTTCTTACACTACTGTCTATAGCTAAATCAACTTGTCTTTGTAAATCATCTATCTGTTCTAAAAAAGGTAAAGTACCTTTTCTTTTTACTTGCATCCTTTTAGGTAAAAAAGGAAGTCCAGTCGTATTTGTGTAGTAACCTGCTTTGTCTACAGTGTCTAAATACTGTTGCCACTTTACTTGCATTCTCTTCATGAGACGTTGCCTAGTAGGCTTGTCTTTTGAATTTTTAATTTGATCAGCAAGTTTTTTAAAACCTTTATGAGGTTTTTCAAACAGATTGGCTTTTGTTACTTGATTAAATTCTCTAGAAGTAATCTGTAAATTTTTTATTGTTTGAGCATCTATTTTATTTTTAGAATTAACGAAAGCCATAATATGATCAATGTTTTGCGGATTATCAGGAAAAGTTTGATTGTATATTCTTACAGTTTCTTTTGCTCTTTTATATAGATCTTTATCAGACTGTAAAACATTAGGATTATTTAGCCATTGTTTAATGGCAGCTTCTTTTTGTGCTTTACTCATGCTTGCTGTTTGAGGCGCGTCAAAAGTAAACCTAGGGTTGTCAACTAACCCTTCATTTTTTTTAAATTGATTCACAGCAGTGTTAAAATCTTTAGAATTTATACCTAGTTCTTCAGCATATTTTTCTAAAGTAAATCTTTCTCCTGAAGCTCCTGAACCTCTTTTTCCATTATAGGCTTGTTCCAATCCAATCAAAAAATCTTCTTTTGCTTTTGGATTGTTTTCTGGAAATAAAAATGTTTTTCTATCGTCTCCATACACCACTGGTTGACCTTTTTCATTTGCTCTAGTCTGAGCTTTTTTTAAATTAGTGGCTTTTCTTGTTTCGACAGCAGCAGCTTGAGCTTCATCCGTGTATAATGTTCTAGACCTAATTGTTGATTGATCCTTTACAAAAGGTATATCTCTAAACCCAGGTTCTTTCAATAATGGTGTAATTTGGTTATTATTAGTCATACCAAGTTTAGCAAAAACATCTTTTTGAAAAGGTGGCACACCATTAACTGTCATTTCATCAAAAGTTTTTTGAACTAAATTTAAAAACTCTGGAGATCTTCTTAATCTACTTTTTTCTTGATTTGATTTTGCATTTTTAATTTGAGTTAAAATATCTGTTCCCTTGTCTGCTCCCAAAGAAATTTTACCTGTTTGATCTTCGTCAAATTTTTTTATAGCTTGAGAAGCTCTTGTTTTACCTACAGTAGCTGCTGTACGATACGGCGCAGAAAGAGCAGTGCCTGGACTTCCCAACATACCACCACCAGATTCAAACATCCCTGCCAATTCTCTGCCTAGTCTTTCATTACCTGTAACATCTCCTACAGCACCTGAAGCACCATATCCTAAACTCATAATACCTCTAAGACCAAGATCACCAGCAGTTGCACCTGCTTGTATTAAGGGTGATAGTATTGGTCCTGCATATTTTTTTACACTTTGATATGTATCAGGATTTAAACCAATAGGATCGTCCTTCATTAAACCTTTCTCAAAATATTTTTTTGCTTGAGAAAAAGATTCTTTTGGTTTGTCTTCAACTGCTGTCAGACTACCATCTATATTTTCTACATACTTAACCATTAATAGAATACTCTCCTCGTATTATCTACGGGCTCTGGCTCGTAGTCCATCCGTAGTTGAATTAATCCTGATTGTCTAAAACGCATCAACGCTTGGGTGACCGTATCGACATAGTCATCATTCTCACCATACGGGAAAGCGGCACATTCTTCAATAACTTCTTCTGCAAAAGTTCTGTTCTCTGGATAATAGACCATGCCTGACTCAAACATCGGTGCAATTGAATTGACCCTTGTCCGTTTATCGTTACCCCTGGATGGTGTATAATTGGTTACGGGTATTCCTATTCGACGAAGTTCATCGGACAACGGCATACCGCTCGCTTTGGCTTCAATAAGAACCATCTCAGGTTCCCAGTAATTATATTCTTCTGATGCTATTTCTTTGAGTTCAGGAAAGTCCCATCGACCACGCTGCGCATCAAGTAAAATTAAAGCAGGTCTTGCGTCGTCAGGTGAGAACACACCCCAGGTAGTGATTGCAGAATAGTCGGCAGTTTCTTTTTTACTAAACGCCGTGTCATAACTTTGTATGATGTAGTGTAAGTTCGGTTTGTCTTTGTGTTTCCATGGCTGCCACCATTCACGTTTTAATATTGCACCTTCTTCTGATGTTGGCTTCTGCATCCATTGCGCATTCCATTTTGAAATAGCAAGGGACGCTTTAACTGATTCAAGTTCGTTTATTTTCCAATACTCAGGCCATGTCGGTTTACCACTCTCCATGATTGCCGGAAACTCTACAACCTCCCACTGATCCGCTTTTGGCTCAACTTGTGCTTTTAACAACTGTCCTGTCAGATCGATTGTTGACCAACGTGTCATAACAAGAACGATTGCACCGCCGGGCTGTAAACGCTGACGAGGACCAGATGTATACCATTCGTACGCACCTTCCATGGCCGTTTCACTCAGAGCGTCTTGCTCTGAATGTGGATCATCGATAATTAACAAATCTGCACCACGACCGGTAATCGCACCACCAACACCGGCAGCAAAGTATTCACCACCTGCACTTGTGTCCCAACGACCGGCAGCTTTGGAATCTGATTGTAGCATTGTTTGTGGAAAGAGTTGTTTGTAATCTGTTCCGTCAATCATCTGTTTTGTTTTACGACCAAACCTCTGTGATAACTCTGCAGTGTGCGATGTTTGAATGATCTTGGTCATCGGATTACGGCCCATGATAAATGCCGGTAACATAAATGATGCAAATTCTGATTTTGTATGTCTGGGCGGCATGTTGACGATTAAACGTTTTAAAGTGCCATTTGCTATTCTATCAAATTTTTCTGCTATGATTCTATGATGGGTCCCTTCCACAAAATGTGGCCACATAAATTTTACAAAGTCCAAGAACTTTTCTTGAGCTTTTTGGGTCCTCTTTCCTTTTTCTTGACGTTCTAAAAGTAAACTTAGTTCTTTCTGCTCTTCAACGTTCAATTCACCTATTTGGTCTTTGAAATCTTTTATCTTCATACTCTATGTCTAGATTATTATACATGCATGAGCATGTATAAGTACCTATGTAAAATAGGGGTGTTGCCATTTTACAACAGTTCAAACGATTTTGCAAATAGTTACAGGTACCCTGGAGCGGCGCAGCCGCGACCGTTGCCCGCCGCAGGCGGCGTGTTGCATTTTTGCAACACACCATATGTTGTGT
>Ga0181404_1000137_pt1 | contig 21439 bp, 19 predicted proteins | sample 27SPOviralmetaG_FD_130133 | JGI IMG/M metagenome (GOLD analysis project Ga0181404, IMG submission 130133) | Marine viral communities from the oligotrophic San Pedro Time Series (SPOT) site, San Pedro Channel, CA, USA - 27 SPOT_SRF_2011-10-25 | ecosystem: Environmental > Aquatic > Marine > Strait... | reverse complement strand
TGCTGAAAATCATTTGCCTTGATTGGCTGAAATACTGACGGTATAATTGGCATATCATCTTACTAATTTAATTTAGAAGTCTAATTTAACTTTAATAAGAGCTTCTCTTGTATAATTTTTTAATAATGGTTGGGATAGTTTTGCAGTCGCTAACAACTCTCTTCTATCATTATATAACCCTACAGTTGTTATATATACTTGCGGATCTTGAACCATTGTTTTAAAAAATAATTCTCCTAATGAACCTGTAACAAATGATGGATTATTTGAATAATTATATTCTGCATTTTTAACTCTTACAAAATAATAAGTCGACTTAACTTGTTCAGAAGACCTTGCTTGAATACCACCATTTACTCCTGCAGGCGTCAATGCATTAGAACCAGATATAGATGTAAATAATTTTACTGTATTATCGCCTTGTACTCCAGAACCTGTTACAGAATTAAAATTAACTCCACCTAATGATATGTCTTTATTTAACACCTCACCATTTAATATTGCAACTCCATGTTGTGGATATAACAATCCATAATATACCGGAGCTGTTGGATTATAAATAGTAGTTCCTTCATCAATTGATCCAGAAACTAAATTATATACTAAACCTCCTTCTGATACACTTCCTCCAGAAGTTACAGATGAATCATCAATTATTTGAATGAAATTACTTGTTCCCGATAATTTAACATTAGATCCGGTATGTGCATTATTTGCAAATCCATTAACTATACCACTAGGAGCTGAACCAGATAGTTGTGCTAGTGACACTTCAAAGTTACCTGGATCTAATTTTTCTCTAACTCTTGCTCTATTGAAGTTTAATATATATATTTCATTTGTATCTGTACCATTAATTGTAAACTTTTTATCATTCGGGGCTAGCAATAATTGTGCATATTGTTTATATATTGCTCTACTAGGAGTATCATTATTCAAATTTCCTGTTAAATCTTTCGAACCTGATCCATTAAAATGACCATATGCCATAGACAATTCTGAATTGGCATTATTATTAGATGCAGGATCTCCCGTCGAAAATATTTCTTGTATATATGTTTTTTGGGTTGCAGTAAGATTTGATGAAGTAAACATAGAAGTTAAACTTCCAGTATTGCCTGCAAACAAGCCTCTCGTAACAGTCTCTATATTATTAGGCAATACATCATCAGTAGGATCGAAGTTAGTATATATACGTCCTAATCTTTGACGTGCTTTTGCTTGTTCACGTTGTCTAATAATCTGATCAGCTAATTGTCTAGCTAAACTTTCAACTTGAGATGTAGCAGAAACCGGATTATTTCTTCTAAATGCTACCGGGCCTCTTCTACTTATTCTTCTGTTATATATTGCCATTTTTATTTCCCTTTATTATGCTTGTGGTTGTCCTACTGTTGCAACCTCGACTTTCTTAACTGTTAATGTTACAGAAGCTCTACCACCAGTCTCATTACCAATAAACAATATTGTAACTTGTTTATCAGCACTCAATAACTCTTTTGCAGTTATTTCAAATTGAGTACCTGATACTGTAATTGATTGAGCTGCTTCCGAATCTCCTATAAATTGTGGAACTGATGCAGCAGAATTTCTTGCTCCTCTTGTTGCAACAATATCAGCACAATCCGAGTCAGATAATATTGCCGTATATCCAAAACTTCTATTTCCGCCACCAAAGTTAACTGTTGATGGAGTTATTGTTGTAGACTCATTTGCATTTAACTCAATGTTGTTTTGTGCAACTCTTACAACAGGTATACGTGCAGTCCCTTTTGGTAAAGTAACTAATTTATATTTTAGCATCTGTGTCTCATCTGCTAATGCTTCAACAACTGGCATATTTTCAATAGCCGCGCCATAATACGCAGTTCCTAGCGGATGTTCTGGATTATATAAATCATAATCGATTTCATCATCTGCTAATGCAAATTGTTTAATTTTAAATTCGTCTCTACCTCTTGCTAAAAGTTCTCTTCCTTTTTTAGTAAGTATTGCATCGACCGTGATTGTTGAGTTATTTAAGTATCCCATTGTTATTCCCTATCTTTTTAATAAATATGCTTATGCATAAGTTTATCTAACTTCTAAATTACCTGGATTTGTTACATTTGGCTGATTATTAAATATTAACGTATTTGGATTAGTTTCAAATATTTCTATAACCGGTTTTAGTGATAATGCATTAATAGTAGTAGGCAGATTAATTCCAGGTCCTGTTAATCTGCATCCCTCATACTTTAAATTTTCTGTCGATCGGATAAAATCGTCCATATATCCTGTTTCATCTAAACTTCTAGAATAATTATATTTACTAGGCACGCCCATTCCTAATGATCTACTAACTTCAGTAAATAGATTCCTAGCTCGTTTGTTTAATAAAGCACTCCCAGAATAATGTAATACATCATGTTTAAATATACTACTAGGTCTTTGATCAAGTATAACACTACCTGTCGGCGAATATGTTAACGGCGACAATGTACCAGTTATTTCCATTGCCAATCCTAAAGCAGTTGCTTCGGCATAATTTGTTTGGTACGGAAATAATGTATAAATATGTTTATATGTACTACTTTTATAAGGATCACCGTTAGATAATGTATGCATATTTGCCAAATAATTACCAGTATCGGAATAACCACTACTGCCTACATTATATACTTGTACACTATCAGTGACCGTTACAGGAGAATCTATACTAGCTGATAATAAGAGTGTATCACCGGATACATTTTTCACCGGATCTTCTATACGACTATCATATTGAGGATTACTAACCTTAGGCTTATCTGCTAACTTAACTTTTACTCTTTCTAATGCATGTGGTTCAATTAATAATCCCATTGACTCATCAACACGTTCCGGTAACAATTGTTTTATCTGACCAAATAATGAATAATCGAATTGACTAAAGACTCTTAAATATGCATTAATATCATTCTTATCAGAATACTTTTTCCAATATTCTTTTGAAAAATGATATAAATCTGGATAATTAAATGTAAACTCATGATCCGGATCTCCTACATAATCATCTAATGCTATATCGCCTATATGATTAAATATTTCTTTATTAATTTGATCGGCTGCTGAATAAAATAATCCTAACTTATTTGTATCAATTGGAGCTCTATCGAATCTAGATTTTTCACTAGTCGACTTTGGAGATAAAGTACGAACCAATTCATTATCTTCTAATCTAATTTTTTGTGATCTAGGAACATTTCCTCCTAATGAAACTCCTTGTATATAATATGTTTCTTCTACCGGTTCATAATTTCCTCGTTGCGTATTTGTAGGTGTTGGAAAGTTTGACATCGATGCATATGAACTACCGGAAACGATATGATTATCATATGGTAATTGAGAATCTATTACTGTTTGTGCCGGATGTGATGATGATAATATCAAATATTCTGTTGCTGAATGATCAACGGCATTTAGTTCAGTTCCTAATGGATAATGCCTAACCAATGTATCATATGATGATGTAGGACTAATACCCGATACATATGATGAAGGATTTGTTGTATGTAAATCAAATGCAAGTTGTCCTATATCTTCCAACCACTCCCTATACTCTTGCATTGAGCCGGAGAACGACATTATAGTCGGTGTTTGAGTATTTACAGAAGGATTATTAGCAATAAATCGATTTAAACCTCTATTAACAACAAACTGATCTTTTGAACCACCAGTTCCAGGCCAGCCTCCTAATCGTATATGACGGAAACCACTACTTCCTATATTTTCTTGTACTCCCCATCCTTGGCCATGATGTTCATTGATAGGAGTATATGATGCACTAGTTTGATGAATTACTTTATCATTGATATAATCTGATGACATTTGTATCTGATGATGATATGTTGTATTTAAGTTTTGGCCTAAATTGTAAATGCCGGCATCTGAACCTGTTGTTGTAAAGAACTGTCTATAGTTCCAAAACTCTCCATTATATATAGGTACCCAATCAGTCGAACCTGTTGCAACACCTGCTGAAGAAGTTAGTTTATCAGAAGCTCTCATATGAGAATATACTAAACGTCCGTATTCATCTGAACCTGAATAAGATCCGGTATGCTGAATAGCTATTTGCATATACACTCTACTATCCTGATCAGATTGTACTCCTCCAACATTGTAATCAAATGTTTGAGTAAGTAATAGCATCGATTCTTTCACAGCCGGCTTAAATCTTAACTCCCTTGTTTGTGGAGGAATATCATCTCCAGAACTTAAATGAGGTCTAACAAACCCCCAATTACCAATATCTGTTGTATGTGTTTTTACACCATGTTTTATATAAGGTGTTGTTGTACTATTTACTGCTGCTCCTTTGAATTGTAATGCATATGAGAATCTATCTTCAATCAATGTTGGAGTATCTTCATCTACTTTAGGACCGCCATATTCTCTTATACTCAATAAAGTCTGAGGAATACCATATGTATTCATTAACGCTTTAATTGACCTTGCAGTACCTTTTGTTTTAAGTAAGTATGGCAAGTTGTTAACTATCCTTCTCCAAATCTCTGTTGTAATCTCTTCATCTGGTTTAGAAAATAGATTGCCGGTTGTTGCATATGCGCCAGACCCAGAATCAACTCCTAGTTTATACTGCCATAATTGAGATGCTTGATTTCCGTTTTGGAGCTTCCATCCTAACGACTCTGCTATTTGATATAAAGTGTCTTTACTTTGACCTAACTTAGGATGTTCTTCTGGTTTGTATATCTTTGTTAAATTTTCAATATGAGTATATAAAATATCATAGTGATGTCCAATCATATTAACAAACAATTCATATTCACTATTATTACTATCTAACCTAATATGATCGGGTATTGATCTTTGTAAAGAATTATTATTCTCAGTATCATATAAAGATGCGGTTGCATACCAACCATCATACCAAGAAGTTGCTAAACTAGATGTCGAATGATGTAAATAATATTTACTACCAGAAAGATATTTAGGATATGATTCTAATCGATAATGATTTGATCCTATAAATCCTCCCTCTGCAGCATATATTCCATCGGTATTTGTATTATCCGAATATACTGTTTGGTTAGTAAATATACTAGAAGTAGGATTATTATATAACCATCGTTCAAATCCATCAAAATTGCCAATCACTTCATTTTTTCTTTCCCTATTAACAGCTACATTGCCTTCTAGAGCATTTGCATCAGTACCAGTTGCTGTTTCTAGTGTCTTAATACGGCCATCATAATATTCAACTAATCCTAATTTGTATTTGAAATTAGCCAATCGCTCTGTAGCCGATGAAAAATGAATAAAATTTTGAAAACCGGAATAATCAATATTGACAGCTTGTCCTAGAGAGCCTGAAAATATTCGATCTACTATTTGTTGTGACGTTGAAGTATTGGCATCTAATAAACTATTCCATGTTTCGAAATCTGTCTCTGTTATAGTACCTTTAGAAACATCTATATCAAAATTTGGACCTAATAATTCTCGACTTTTCGAATCAGATATACCTGGACCTACTAATGATATATTATCAATATATGCATCTGATAGTTGTTCTATTGTCCATAATTTATCTTTAACATTAATGTTGTCTGGAAGTGGTTTATATAACCTAACAACAAAGTCATTTTCTGATTGCCAATCTTTCTGATTAATTATTTTTAAAATTTGATTGTTGCCTAAATTAAGTGCAATATCATCAGATAAAGGTCTTTCAACAACTGTTTGTAATATAGCATTACCATTTTGATCTAATATTAGTTCGCCTTCTTCATCTTTCTCATATACTTTTTCTGCATACTGTCCGGAACCAAAACTATCAATATATTCTGCTACATCTATATCTGCGTCTGGAAATGCTTGAATCCAAACTTCACGACGATCGTCAGATATTTCTTTTATCCAAAGTCCTGGGTCTTCTTTCGATCCTAATAAATCTTTGTATACATTTACTACAACTTCAAATTGGCCACGTTCAATTCCTAATGACTGACATGCCTTGCCATAATTAATAAGCAATCGGCCGTTCTTAACATCAAAATCATCTATACATCCGCCGGTTATATAATCGGATTCTGACCCTATTGTATATAAATGTATTTCTACAACCGGACGTTGTTCCGGTAGAATGCCTTTAAGATCTAGTTTTAATATATCTAAATCTTCCTCGTTCCAAACAACACCACGTACGGCGCCATTTGTTTCTTGTATTTCTTTTATATTTGAAAATCTATCTAATGCCATATTTAAACTTTTGGTATATAATTATCAAATGTACATCCTGGTACATATTCGTTCAAGATGTTTTGTGGACCTCGAGGCCAAACTAAGCCATACTTTCGTTTCTTTTTCCAAAAGTTACCACTCTTATAAACTCGTTTTCTTAAGTATTGAATTGCATTATATTGGCCTTTCAACTTCTTACTTAAATAAATATCTATCTCTGACTTTAATTGAGTCCCTAATGAGTATAAGCCTGTATTATTTAATTCATCAACCATGGTTTGTACGGACAACATATATTCATATATTTGTTCGAACTCTTCGGCCGATGTCGCATCTAATAATGCTTTATCTACACCATCCATTCCGTCATATAACTGAGTGATTATATCTGCAATATATGGTATTGCCGTATCCGCGGCATCAGCTGCTTGCTTAAATCCTTCTACATGATCATCAATTTCATTCAATATACAAGCTTGTAAATACCATTGATCGTCAATAAATCTCCATGGCGGTAAATCATATTCATCAGCTGGAACTTCTCCCATTAATGCATCTGTCAATATTAATGCTCCTGCTAGTGCTGCAACACCTATTGTAATAGGATTAGTTGCTAATGCACCTAATGTTGCTCCTAAGGTAGGGCCGGCCGCCGTAACTACTATGGTCGGTAATATTGTAACTCCACTTGCTGCTAACGATGCCGCAATTGCTGCTTGGCCTGCAGCTGCTACCGCGACACTAATTTGTCCAGCTAAATAAACTCCTGCTCCTGCTGCTACAACTGATCCTGCGCCTATACCAGCTTGTGCTCCACCAGATGCCCATGCCATAAATTTATCACGCTGAACTGTCTTCATCCATTTATATTTTTCAACTAATTGTTTTTCTTGTGACTCATTCAGTGAAGATTTAATACCAACTCTTCTTTTACATACTTTAAATAATTTAGTATCTGATGTTTTTACTTTTATTTTGTCTTTACCTGGCCAAGTTTTCTTTTTAATATATTTCCATTTACCATCTTTCGATAACATTACTCTATATAAAGGACTTTTAGGTCCTAACATTTTTACAACATAATCTCCATAATCTGATGGCAATGCATCTTGTTGCGTTTTAGCTGATACAACTTTAGAAACAATTGAAGGCCATAATTCATATATCTGTTCTTTTATAGCATCAATCTGCTCTTGTTCAATTGCTTGTGCAATTAAATCTGCATACTGTTGTTCTGGATAATATTTTATTGATCCTGCAGGTTCATATGGTTGTAAATAATCTATTTCGAACGACTGTTGTCCATTTGAAAAATTATCTAAGTATTCTTGATACTCAGGAAAATCTAATCCGGACCTCCCATCATCATCTGCTTCTATAATATGAGGAAATGCATTCCATAATGGTTCAACTTGTCTAAACATATCAGAATTAGAATCCGGATTTTGTACATCATTTGTAGAAGGAGTTCCTCCACTAGGTTGAACTACAGTAACACCTCCTCCATCAATCAATAACTGAATATATCCACTGGTGCCATATCTGCCTCGGCCGGGCTGATAATTAGATAAATCAATTTCATTGACATATGCATACAACTTCATAGTACGCCCATCAGTTACTCGTTTCCAGTGACCATTAATCATCATTCTTAAATTAAAGACAGCATCATCCGATTGAATTGATGTACCCATACTTACCTGTTTACCCACATAATCTGGAGAAGGCCAATCTGCAATAATCATTCTGCCTTCATGAATTTCACGTAAACTTTCACGATATGTTTGTTTTTGAAATACTCGATCAAAATATCGATCATTAGGATCTTGTTCTTGATATATATCTGGCGGTAAAGCATTTCCATCTTCATCAACACCGCTACGGCCATCTACGGACCGCATACTTTCAGGCTTAATATAATCTCCAGGATCTCTTAAAAAAGGAGCCTTAGGTCTATAACCAGATCTAAATCTTATTTGTGGTGTCCAATCACTATCACGTGTTGGCAATGATCGAGCTCTAAACTCTTCTAATTGTGAAATATCATCGTCACCATCTTCATCTAATTCTACGCCTGGACCATACGTGACATCATCTTCAGCGACACCATCTAATAATAAGTCAAATTCTTTCATTTGATCAGATGTGGCTTCTGTAATTGCATCATATGATAATCCTCTTTCAACTAGCATTACTTCTAATGTCTTATATGTTGGTATTGCATATGCAACTCCATTTCGCACAAAAAACACACAGAACGGATTGAATTCATCATCATCATCTGATATGTTTTGAGGGCCTTGGTCGATATACATATCATGGATGTCAATCAAATCAACATCTGAATTTACTAAAAATAGTCCGGTGACTTTGACTGGAGCAGCAAATTCAATATCTCCTTCTTCATCATCTTCAAAATACTCCCACTCTTCGTCAATCAGATCATCTAAGATATCTTCATCTACTGTCGGATATGATTTAACTAATGGATATGTAGCAAATTCCTTTTTTTCTGTCGATACATCTAATACATTTTTTTCATTACGAATTGCTGGATCATATAATTTAGGAGACACCATACCTTTAGAAGACTTAAAACTATTTCTAGCTTGTTTATCTGGACTATCTGACATTAGTTTATCATTTGCATAAAATATATCATCCGGATATTCATCTTTCATGATACTTAATAGCATCTCGTTTAAATCAGGCGTGGTAGTTTCTTCCTTACTTGATGCAGCAGTGTATCGATTATTTGCAACCTTTATTTCCGACTTATTTTTTTCACTTGCCATATTAGTTCACTACCTTAAAGTAAAAGTCATCATATGTTTGTGTATCATATGATCTTCTACATGTTAACTTTATTTTATAATATCTTTCTGGCATAAAACTATCCATTCTTAAATCAAAGAAGTTGCCATCATTATCATTACTAATCTTAGTTGTTGAATTGCTAAATATTTTTTCATCTTGCACTATAACATCATTTGTTACAGAATCAATAATTTCATATGAACTCGATACAGGTAGGATATCTTCTGTTATATAAAATGATGATGTTGCATATGATTTGGAAGGAAACTCCGGACGAACGCCTAATCTAAATCTTGCTATCTCTGAAGTCCTATATTCTGGTTTTATATTTTTAAAATACGGAACATATGTATTAGAAGTTATTCCTGTAGTTGATGTTATACTTTGATCATCCCAACATACTTCTAATCTAGGAACAAATATTGTATGAGACTCTCTTCCAAAGAACTTTATCGAACCGCCTAACTCACCACTTATTTCATCTGAATAAGGTCTTTTAATAATGAATCCATTGTTAGCAATATTACTATCCACCCACTGCTTCACTATATCAGTTACGTTGATTCTAATATCCGGAGATTCATTTTCAAATGATTGAGATGCTTCATATCCCGACCCTGTTATCCATGTCCCACCCCCTGAACTGTTACTTGTTCCTGCCGATGTATTCTTACTATGTGCATTAGCAGTATCCCATGTTACAACACTCTGTGCTACTGCATCGCCCGATCTATTATACCAAGACGATCCTACCTTTGTTGGAGGATCATCAGACATATAACCTCTACCATTATCCCAAGATTCGGATATAGGATATGCTTTAATTGTATATGATCGTAATAAATCTGTAGCATCGGAAGCATGTAGATTTAAAAATATAGATGCCGATGTTATATTACTATTACTAATCGATGGAATATCTCCATTTGTCATCGATTGTGATAGTGCCGTTATCTCCGAACCAAAGTCGATTAATATTCTACTATTATATGTATTAGCATCTATAAAGCCAGTTTTACTATTTATAGATCCGGAAGTAATTTTTTCGAGTTCTAATATTTCATCAATACCAGTATTACGATCTGGATATTGTTCGTATATTATCGTATCTCTTTCTGCGTAATATATTCTGTTCATAATTTATCCCTATGGCTTAACCACTTTACCTTTTATATCTGCATTAGGATATTTTATTTCAAATATACTAGGGTCTAATGATGGATATAAAATATTATTTTTTATTGCTCTATTAATATCATATTGATTTCCGGAATAACCTTTACTGGTAGAATGAAGATTTGTAAACTCAAAAAGTGGAATACTTTGTACACCATCTATACTATCCAATTCTGAAACAATAGAAGAAATATTTAATGGTCCGTTAATTTGCATTCTATCATTGTTCAACAATACTTTTAGTCGAGCAATGCATTGTAGAACAACCTCATTCGAATTTATATTTGGCTTAGGAATAACTTCAAAATTGATACCTAAGTTAATGATAAATGCTGACTTAATATTAAGTGCGTCAGTTAACATCCTATATTGTGACAGATATGTTCTTAAATTTTCTAACAAAGCTTGATTAGCATCTGTAAACCTATTATCAGCATCTTGTGCTAAAATATATAAGTTTAACGCATATGGATTTGATATGGTTTCTGCAGGATATGTTTTATCTGCAGTATTTATTTGCGTATCCCCTACTACATATGCTTTAGCAATTGTACCATATCTTGCCGGCATAGAATATACTCTAGATATATAATCTTCTCTTGTAATTGCTCTATTTTGTGCCGCAAACGCTGCCATAGCATTTTGTCTTATAGAATCTAAGTCTTGTCTAGCTCGAGCACCTACTGCCGGCTCACTATTTATAACTGCTAATGACGATTTGGTAGCAGTCAAATCTACTAAACCAGTTTCATTAAGATATGATACAGAATTAATATTTACAATTGAGCTAACACCTACATTTTCTTCCATCTTACCTCCATATGAATATCGAATAGTTAATGCTGTATTAGATGGGGCTATTCCATATGTACTAGTATATAAAAAGTTTGTAGGATCAATATTAGATGTAGTAGTACGTCTTAGGTATTCTAACCCATGTCCTACATTCTTAGGATTAGGAATAATTTCTTCATCTGCATCGGAAGAAACTCCGGAGCCGAATAATAATTCAATCCTATTATCATCTCTCACACGTGATACAAATCTTCGAGCAGTTTTTCTTAGTTTTAATATATATGGAACTGTTGATCTATATGATGATAGTTCTGGATCATTAAAAGGTATATTTGCAATATCTTCAAAAATTGTATCCTGAGCTAGATAATCTGTTTCATGCCACTTATTTCCGGCTGAATCTGTACACCCTATAATATCGATTATATTTGTATCAGGCAATATAATTTTATCATATGGCTTTGGATCGTCAAAACTAAAACTTACAGATTTAATTGTACCGGATATTACCTTAACCTGTTTCTTTAACAAATATCGCACAACATTACCACCGCCATCAATTTCATAAACTGTTATTTCTGGGTCTTGAGAAAAATCAACCGACTCCTCTGTATGAAATACGATACCTTTATCCGTCGAAACTTCTAACCCACTTGCAACTGTTAATGCATACGACATATCCGGTACTGCGCTTGCCCCTGTACCTTTCGCTGGCACTAAATGAAATAAATCTACTTTACATGTTGCGGGTGCATTTAATCTTGGCTTATATCCAAACAATTGTGATAACATCAATATATTAGAAGATTCTTCTGCTGTCGACAATAAAGATTCTTTAAAAGAATTATCGGTATAATATGATAACACATCTCCGACATATGAAGACATTTCCATAAACATCATACCAGGAGATGATTCGTTAAAATCTTGATATGTATCTGGAAAATAATTTTTTGCAAAGTTTATTAAATTTTGTCTAAACTGAGCAAAGTCTTTATTTAAGTATTTTACGTCTTTTTTAACTAAGTCTCCCATAAGTTAACCTTTCTTTATTTCTTAATAAGACCCTATACGGCCTGTGTTAAATTCTACACCATTTCCAAATGTACCAACCTGTTGTATTTCTTCACCTTCTTCTACGGACTCTATTTGAAGTGCATTTTCGTTAGCTAAAATATTAATAGCAACATTTGCTCCTATAGTATCAATTCTAAAACTAAGTTTAATTATTATTGCATGCATATCTGCAGAAGATACTATTCCAACATCTTTCAATTTAACATACGGCAACCAATATTGTATATCTTCTTCAATCGTTTCTCGTAATTCACTTCTCATATCTGCTGTATTATTTTCAAACAGTATATTTTGTATACTTGTTCCAAAATTTGGTTGCATATATCGTTCGCCTTTCGAAGTTAGAATAAGATTTTTAAGATTTGATATAACAGCTTCTTGTGTTGTATAAGAAGATTCAAATACACCTTTACCCGACGATGCTGCTGCAGAATATACATCCTTAGGTGATTTCCCTTTAGCATCTTTGTTAAATGGAAATAATATGCCTAATGCAGTATCATTATTTTCAATTGGTTTATATTGGTATATTGGACGAGCCATTTATCACATTCCCTTTTTCTTATCTATTGCTTTCATTAATGCTGAATAATCCTTTGTCATTGCATTTACTGTAGATACAACTGCTTCATTATTCATATCAACCCTTTCTCCATTGATTCCCTTTGTCGCCAATGGAGTATTAGAACTTTGCATACCAAATGCCTCAGCCATGTCGGATCTAAAATTCACTGAATTCCATTCCGCCGGTGGTGTTGCGGCTGTTTCATTTAATATATCATTTAATGCAGTGTTTTTTGTAAACTGCTTTTTCATAACCGGTTGTTTTGGTTGTAAGGGGATATCTGCCACCTCTTGAAGATTAATATCATGTTTTTTAATATTCGCTTCATTTAAGATAGGCCTTAGTTCTTTAACAATAACGTTACGAACTTCTTCCCTAATTACCTTACGTAATAACTTTACGAATCCTTGTGTTTTCATAGTAATTCCCTTTTTAATAAATATTGATACGGCCAACTATTGATCATATAACACGGCCTGTTCCAGTAGCACTAGTTGCACCAGCACCAGCACCAACACCTCTACCCGCTTGACTAATAGCAGTACCTGTAGTTGTTACTGCAGTCCCTACTACCGTAGTTACTAATTGACCAGGATCTGTTACAACAAGTCCGGACTTAATATACTTATCAATTGCTATTGATAAATCATTTGCAATCTTATCAATTGCAGCATCCTGATCACCTGTATTATGTTTTTGTGCTAAAAATGCTCGTTTGATATCGTTAAATAAAGTCTTTCTTACCAAACCAGTTCCTTGTAATGATGTATTTTCCATATAATTCCTATTGTTTCATTTGTTTTAATGCTGCCTGTATTTTTTGCAGTTGTGGCAGTGCTGAACTTGGCCCTGTTGGACCTGTTGGGGTAGCATATGGTTTAGCTCCTTGTGCTTGTTCAACACATATATTAATAAATGCTTCTATTTGAGTAAAAAATTCATTCATATCTGTTTGCCATGATGGTGTAGCAATTTTAACATCTTTTTTAGATATTAATAACAACTCATCTTTGCGTGCATCAAATACTAATCGATCAGACCCAATTATTACTTGACCATTTTTATAATTATTTAATGACTTTACTCGTTTTCCAACATTCTTTTGAGAAAATTTTATTGTATCAAAATATTGTGTAGATGTTAAATATATAAATGATGAATCTTTTTTAGGGTCTTCTATAGCATAATATTTATCTAAACTGTTACCAGCTGTTGCTTGTTTAACACCACATGTGATAGAAACAAATGGGTCGCCGGCTTTATCACCCTTCCAAAAAGGCGCTTCTAGATATTTATCCAAATCCTTTTTATGTGTCGACGAAAATCGCAATATGCTACCAAATCGATCGAGATAATTCATATCTCCCTGGAATGGTTGAATGAAAACAATATCCTTTTCTGTAAAACTAATTTGTTCTGGACGTTTTCCTTTCCCAACAACTGCTATAGGATCATTTGCTATTGACTGGCCTTCTACAGTCCCATCTTGTAAAAAAGGTAATATAGAATTGTTAACATTGCCATGTGAATTAAGTACTTGAGTATAATACCACTGATATTGATTACGTACATCGGATGTACCCATTGGCGCACTAACACATAATACTTGTTCACCATATACCGGAATAGGCATTTTATTCGGGTCGGATGGATAGGCATATACTTCTTCATTAAGGAATCGTACACGAATAGTCCCCGGTGGTAACTCATTACCTTGAAGATCTTTAGTCTTTTTGAATTGGGTCGGTAAATGTGTCTCTATTACCTGACCTATCTCTGTCAACGGTGATGCCATTTGTTGCCTCTGTTTCTGGTTTTAACTTTTCTATTTCTGCTTCAGCCTCTTCTAATAAACGTGCTCTTTCTTCATCTGTCAATCCATATTCATTACCTTCATCATCCTTTCCAGATGCAGATACTAATCGTTGACAAACAGCTGCTAATTTAACTAACGCATCATCATTCTTAACAGAAACTTCTAAATAGTCTTTGATCATAGGAACTATGACAGTTGCGTCGCCTGTATTTTTAATCATTGGCTCTAAGCTTTTAATTAAAGTATCAATCTGCCTAGATTTCTTTTTTGAATTATGATAGATATCCTTCATCAAATCAGAAAAATTAGTCCCCTTAAAAAGTTCGAATTCTGTACTCATATAATAGTTCCTTTATTATAAATATAAAGAACTACTAATTTAGATTAGGATATCTTGTTTGCATTAACAATAAACCCAGATTTAGAATATACTCCGTACATCTTAGCATAATCTCTTTTCATTACATTGATAACTTTAGTAATATTTTGAGTCTTAAGTCCTGTTCTTTCTCTTATCAAAATATACAATGCTTTCTTATTAAAGTTCTCGATATTATCTCGCATTCTAAATAACTCTAATATTGTATCTGCCACAATAATATCTCGTTTGTTAGAAAATATATAATTAAGATTTTCGTCATACCATTCACACCATTGGTTTGTAAAATCTCTTAGAGATTCTTGATGTTCGTTCAAAGACAATTCACCTTGAATATTTCTATTTTCATCAACAGCTGTCAAATCAGACCTTTGTTTTAGTTTAGCATAATTAGCATTATTTTGAATAATAAGATAATTTTTAGCTACAATAGAAAAATATGAGAATGCCTTTCCTTTGCCTTCTTTAAATTTACCTATTTTTTCTGTTAGGAACGCAACTACCTCAGCTTTAATATCCTCATAAGGAACATCGAAATAACTAAATCTAAACGTATAATATATATTCTCTACTAACTTGTTAAATGGGTAGTTAATATACTCACGAAATACTTTATTTCTTTTTGCAAACGAAGGTTCAAAGTTATATGCAATAATTGCTTGGTCTGTTATATAAGTAAAATATTGTTTTTTACTAGGCTTTCTTCCTCTACGTTTTTTAGGACCATTTTCTTCTAGATCTTTCATTTCTGCTGCATGCCATATGTAGAACTTATCTACTGAACTTAAACCCTCTCCTTCTATTTTATCTAGTATTTCCATTAAAATCCCTTATTTAATTCATCATATATATCACGTAATTCTTTGAATGCAAATCCTGTCTCATCATCTGCTTCAAATGACCCTAACCTATCAATCTGTTTTAGTTGAGAATTAGATTGTCCTACTCTAGTCTTTAAACTTTGAAAGAACGTATAATATTCGGTATTTGAATTTTCTAATTCTTCTACATATTCTGCAGAAGCTTCTTGTTTACGTAATTGATTGATATTAACAAAAATTGATATTGCTAATATTACTGATAATATTATAATTGTTGTCATATTATTTATCTCCAAATAAATCTTTAAACATCTCTTTAGCATTTACATTATCTGTTGTATTTGATAATGCCTTTTTTGCATATTGTTTTTTGATAGGTGCCGTTTGAGTTGGTTTACCTTTGTACCACATTTCAAATTCTATTCTAGCTGCCATTGCATCTGCTTGATGCATAACATATCCTAAATTAGTTTTTAGTTTAGAATCTGCTGTCCTAGACATGAAATATGGTTTATTGCTTTCATCATATAATCCATCTGTTAACTTTATTCCTAACATTTCGTTCCAAGTGATACTAATGTTATAATGTTGCAATAACCAAATAGATAGGTCATTTACGAGGCTAAAAGGGTTGTTAGGATTAATCTTATACATACGTCCTTGATTCTTTCTATGCCATTCAGAATCATTAGGAATATATACTTCATTACCTTCTCCAGGAAAGCCCATCTTACCAATATCATGATTTAATGCAACAAAGATTAATTCTTCTTCAGTATAGCCTGACATATCTGCTCCCATCTCAGTCCATAATGAATAAACTTTTTTTGCACACTTAATGACTCTTAAAACATGATCTACATAACCACCTTCAAATGCATTATGATAATGATCAAAACTAGATGCAGGTTGTACAGACATTCTATCTTCTAAATCTGTATACATTGCCTTTAAGTTATCTTTTCTTTCACCTGTAAAATTATTATCGATAACTTTAATAAGGTCTTCCCAATTTTGTACTATTTGTTCTGCTGTTAATTTCATAATTTCTATTTTATATTATTTGGTCTATTACTCCGATTTCTAATAATTCTTCTGCTGTAAGAAACATATCATTTCTCATTCTTTCTCTCCACCAATCTGCCTCTTTCTTTGTTTTTTCTGCTAACATACCATATATAAGAGTTTCTAGATTTTTTACATTATCTAGATAAGCTGTTATATCACTCATCTTACCTCCCATAAAACTAGATGATTGATGGAACATTACCGTTGAACGTTTACTCATCATTCTATTACCGGTACCACATGCTAATATAACTGCTGCAGCACTCATGGCTCTACCTCTACATATAGTATTTACTTTAACATCTAAAGATTCTATATAATCAATAATACCGAACATTTCATATACATCGCCTCCTGGACTATTGATCATTAAATTAACTGGTGCTGTTTTATCTTTTCTATGTTGTAATAAACTTCTCATTCGAATGATGAAATCTGTTAATGTTGTATCATTGATTTCATCATTAATAAAGATTACAGAATCTTCATAATCTAATAACGTTCCTAATTGATTATGTAATGCTTCATATAACTTGCCTTGTGGTTCTTCAACAATTAAAGGCTCTTTAGGATCTTGTTCTTCGTATATACTCATATCTTTTTTTTTATTTATACTTAATATAATAAAAAAATATCGTACGTCAAAAGATTATCGTATCTTTTTCAACTGTCTCTCTAACTTCTTCATTTGAGAATTGCCCGACTTAATATCTTTTTTGAATTTAGCCTTCTTTAATTGCCCTCTTACTAAAGCCATTTGTTCATTTATCTTATCTCGTAACTCACTTTTTTCTAGTTTAGATAATTTCTTTTTAGGTGATCGATCAATCTTAGTCGGTTCTATAGTTCCTTTTAGATTAGGCTGCTCCTTTCCTTTATGAAATACATTACCTTGTGGGTCTACAAACTCTTTCATAAACTGCCAACCTCGAGGTCTACCCTTTGATATATAACCACCTTTCATTTCTGGTGGTCCTACTGTTTTAGATACACACTTATAACATAATACTGCAGTTGTATCATGATTAACTTCTGACCATTCATTACATCTAGGCTTATCTCCTAAGAATTGCCATGCCCAATATGATTGTTGTGGAATACTATTCCTACATATCATATATGTCTTGTTACCTTTTTTTCTTGTTCTAAACGAATGTAAAACTTTTTTCTTTGCCATATTTAATTTATTTGATTACCAATAACTTTTTTTACTTGACGACGGCTTTGGTGCCGGTTTTTCTTTGTAAATATCTTCTTTTGCTTTCTTTTGTAACTTATCCTGATTTTCTTTTATACGACTCTTAAGATCATTAAATGATTTTTCTTCGGTATTAGTAGTTGCTAATATCTGTTCATTCTTTTTTATCATCTCTTCTTGATCATAATGCAATCCATCATTTCCATTTTGGCCTATTACATTTATTCTTTTCTCATCTTCATCTGTATACAATTCTTTTGTAACAATCTCTTTTGGTTTGATTTGTGCAAATGCCATATTTGCTGCTACAACTAATGCAATTGCTAATGGATCGAATACAAATATAATAAGTAATAAGAACCAATTAACAATTGTATTCATATCCTGGCCCGTAGTTTCTGCTAAATATTTAAGTGGACCCAATTCTCTCTGATCTTCGTTATCTATTTGTTTATCTAGAATACTTATATCTGTTTTAGTTATAGAATCTTCAATTGCTGCTAACTTATCATTTATAATATTTCTATCACCTAATGTTCTAGCTAGTTCATCCTGTAATGCTCTTCTACTAGACGATGATGTTGTTGTTATCAATTGACCACTTTCTTTATCAACATATTGAACCTGTGCAGGATTGGAAAGGGATATTCTTAAATCCGAAATAGACTTTGTTAAGCCTTCCTTTTCATATTTAAGATCTTGTTTATTCTCTTCGAACCTAATTTGTTTCTGTTGTAATATTGCCAACGATTTATCAAGTAACTCTGATTGAGTCGCAGTTGATTGATAAGCTCCAGATAAAAATCCATAAATACCTCCCGATGTTATAATCATAAGTATTAGTGTAGCAATAGATAAATACATTCTCAACGCTTTATTTATTGTATCCCAATACTGGTATAATAAAGATGCAACAACTAGTTTAGCAAATTCTAAAGAGCCTGCCATTATTATTACTTGCAAACTTGCTCCTGCAAATAACTTACTTAATCCGAATACAGAATAAAATGCTGCACTACCAGATACTGACAATGCTGCCAATCCTATTACTATTGGAAAAAGTTTCTTTTTCATTTTAACTCCCTGATACTCTATCTGTAATCGTAGCTAGTTTTTGACGAATATTTGCAAATCGAGTTCTTACATCGATTGGGTCCATTGGCATATTTCTTTCAACTGATTGATTCATGATCATAATCATGTTATCAACTTCATCCAATAATCTTAATACATTGTCCTTGTCTTTCATAGTAAAACTTCTTTTTTATTATTATTTTTATACGCATAAATATTGCGGTATTCTAAAAGTGCCAACTCTTTGGCCTTAGCTTCTATTACAATATCAATATCTAGCCCATACGTTTTAATCTCATCACGTATATAATCTGAATGCGCTTGTGCTCTAATCGTTGGGTCTTGAAACTCTCTTGCTCTACTTTCTGAATAATGTGTACATTGTCTAATACCTTCAGGCCATGTAGATGCGGCTAATTTTAATGCTTGTTCTTCTGACAACTCATCTGGGTGAAATGTATGATGATGGTAGTCGAATGTAATTGGAATGCCAATTTCTTTATGAAAATATTCATAAATCATTTTTGTCGACCACATACTAGGCTTATCATCATTTTCTAATACTAATCGTTTCTTACAATTATCAGATAATCTATGCCAACCTGCAATCCATCTTTTTGATGTGCCTACAAAATCACCACCATATGAACCACCGACATGAATATTGATCTTGTTATCAAATGATGGCTCAAACCCCATGAGGTCAAATGTTTCTGAATGTCGTTCTAGACTTACAATCGTACGTTCAACAACATCTAATTTAGGAGAACCTAAAACATTGAACGGACCAGGATGGGTTGTAATACGAATGCCATTCTCACGTGCATAATTACCACATTCTAATAACTTTTTTGCTATATCATTGAACTGCGGTAGTTGATGCAATTCATATTGATCATGCCACGGAAATAATTCAGAACCTAAACGAAACAATTTTATATTATGGTCATTGTTCCATTGTAGATAATGTAACAAGTCATTTGCATTAAGTAACGTACGTTCACCTAACAAATGCAAATCCCAATCCTTAGGATCATCAGATCCATTTTGCCAAGTTGCTTTTCTAGCAGTCCTTGACGTTGTTACTCTACCACCCGCCTTCTTCGGCCGGCCTGTTAATGTCATGTTTACACATGCATAACCTAATCTTACATTTTCTTTCATATATTAATATAATAAATTTATTTCGTAATTCCTAAACATTTCTACCATTTTCGAACACATGCTTAACGGTAGGAAATCTTAAACTCAATTCTCCTTTTTGATTCTTAGTCTCTTCAAAATATTGAACGGTAATTTCTTTTCCAATAATTAAAGTTGGATTAGCATTATATTTAATTCTTTGCTCTTGATTCCATCCAGACCCAACTGCTACCTCATATCCTTTATGATTAATATATGCTTGCGCCATCATCGGAATAACAACTTCTTTACCTTCTCTAATAACTCTATGATCTTCGAAGTCAATACTTTGTACTACATATTCTGCATCAAAGAATTTTTTAACCTTCAATAAGTTTTGAGACCTCTTACCTTCATACCCAACATTTTTTCTTAACATAACTCCTTCATGGCCATCTTTCTCTGCATCTGCTTTTAATTTTGCAAAATGATCATCTCCTGAAACAACATGTTGATCTAGAACACTTAAACATGAATTATTTTCTAGATGCAAAATATGTTTTCCAAATCTAGCAATTCTCATTGTTAATGTTGCTTCACTTTCTTTTGCATTAAATTCATTCAAGGTTAAATAATCAAACATCACATATTTAGGATTAGTAATTGTATGATTCTTTCTTTTAATTTGTTTCATGATACCTTGAAAATCTTCATTACCATTTTCATCCATCAAACAAATCTCACCATCAAATACAACTCCCATTACTCCTAATTTCTTAATGGCATCTTTAACTACTTGTAATGTTTCAAACTCATTACCTACTCTAGAATAAGATTTTACGTTACCCTGATAATCAACAATTGTTAAACATCTTACACCATCTAACTTTCTAGATGCTAACCATATATCATTCCAATCAACTCGTTTAGGGTCAAATTTATTTGCTAATGCAACATCAAATGTTGGAATTAAATTTGGAATAACTTTATTAATAACTGATTCAGATGCTCTAATTTCTAAATTTCTATCTATAATAGAGAAAATTAAATCTTCATATTCTATATGTTCTGTAATAAATGCATTAACTAATGCAATTGCATCATGGCCGGTATATACTCTACCATTCAAATCATCTAATAATCCGAATATATCATCATAAATTGAATTCATATCACATAGATCGGCATTCTTTTTACAATTTTTACTGGTCAAATAATACTTTTTATATGGGTCTAAGGCATAATTTAAAGCCTTTTTAATGAACTCATCGTTCTGAATAGACCCAATAATAACCTTTTTCTC
>Ga0181404_1000131_pt1 | contig 22038 bp, 26 predicted proteins | sample 27SPOviralmetaG_FD_130133 | JGI IMG/M metagenome (GOLD analysis project Ga0181404, IMG submission 130133) | Marine viral communities from the oligotrophic San Pedro Time Series (SPOT) site, San Pedro Channel, CA, USA - 27 SPOT_SRF_2011-10-25 | ecosystem: Environmental > Aquatic > Marine > Strait... | reverse complement strand
TTCGCGGAAATATTGGCGAGAGTTGATGAAACAGAACTTTTAATATTTATAGTCTTATTCATTAAAACAGTGGGTGGACTTGATTCGGTGGGGACGGTGGCGTAACAAAGACGAAGGTTCTGTAATTTATAAGTTGCGGCCGCTGGGACGACTCCGTGAAGGAATGCAAAATTTCTTGCTAATGTTACTGAAACTTTAAGGGCTCCGGTCTTGGAAAAGGCAAGGTTGCCCCCTGAAAAACGATTCAATACACAGCGAGGCTTAAAGGAGAAGTCAACTGGTTCCGGAACATTTACGGCGTTTGCTCCTCCTGTATTTGAGGCTACGGAATTTTGAACTTCTGAATAAAGTCCGGTGAAAGTATCGATAGGGGCCTTAAGTTCTACGGTCTTAGATGCGTTCATATAATCATTTTTAAAGGCTGTTCCTGTTTCTTCCATAACAACAAATCGGGCATAATTATTAAGTGATTCTAAATTGCCTTGATTTACTGAACTGCAAGAGATAGATTCGCAAACTCCATGAATTCCGGCTTTACGATTGAATTGAATGACTTCAAAGTTATTCGCTGGGACTTGGGTTGTTCCGTCTGTTGTGACTACTAGGTCACCTTCAATTTTAATAGAATTAGGGACAAGTGATCGACCTAAATCGTTGAGTTCAAAATCAACGACATTGAAAGCGGTATATTCGGATTTTCTATTGAGAGGCTGTGATTCGGCGTAAATGTAATTTTCCATTTTATATTATAATATAATAAAATAAAATAAAATAAAATAAATAAAAACAAGATTACAATTTTCTCAATACTTCTTTATATAAAAATATTTTAGTAGCACCGGTTACAGAATTTAATTCAACTTCAAATTGTTTTTGGGAAGCTGTGAGGGGGACGGCCTCAGCATACATGCGGGTCAAATGAGCTCCGTTGTTGTAGCCTCTTCCGTCTATATCTTGAGTTAGTTCTCTTACATTCTTGAGATCTTTGTCTTGATTTAAAAGAACTCGTCCAATTCTATCAAGATGCAACGGCCCTGGAACAGGAACCGGTCGGTTTGTTGTTTCTTCACCATTTACTCTGAATCTATAACTTGTAACATCTAAATCAGAAAGAACATTAGAACCAGCAAGAGGGGCCATTAGTAAAACGTTAGTGCACTCAGGTTCTAAAAAGAACATGCGACGGTATGAAATTTGAGCTGCGGTAGTATCAACTTCAGTAGTATAAGTCTTATATTCAATAGAGTCAGGGCTTGGTGTTCCGCTTGTGTCTTCGTATGCGACGAGTTGTGCGCTATTGAAACTAAAAGAATTGTTGCCGGCTGAGTTCTTACCTGTAAGGCTTACTTGTGTGGCCGGTTGAGCTCCATCTGTTAAGGCGATTACAGCGTTAAGAGTAAGAGTGATGATTTTTGTTGCTGTATTGTAAGAAATAGCTGTAATATGAAAATCGGCATTAGTCATATTTGTCCCCGCTACTGAGACTTCCATACCAACAAAGAAGGGGGATTCTTCTAGACTATCATAAAGACGAGTCATTGGAATTGTAGCACCTCCGGCGGCTGTGGCTTGGGCTACTGTAACATCTCCGCTAGTGGCGTTATTTCGTGTTCCAACAGAGCCATTGCTAGAAAGATTCGCTGGGTCAGCTTGCGATCGTAATTCAATTAGGGCCCAATAACCGGAACCGGCTGCGGCGTTTGCACCTTGACGTTCATAAACTGCAACGTCTGAGAGCGAAAGCTCGAGGTGCATGTGACCTGCTCCGTATTTTCCTGTATCTATAACCTGATCGCCTAAACCGTAAAGTTCAGATAGTGGAATTCTAATATCATGGTCTTTATATTTTGAGGCTACTGTTCCTTCCTTTGAAAAATCAACAAAGGGGGAACCGAATAAACCAAATTCATTTTTCTTACCATTAATTCCCTGGAAATCTTCGCTAATCATTTCGCCACAATCTGTTTCGTATACTCTGGCGTTAGTTCTTAAAATATTAACATCACGCATGTCTTCAACCATACCGACATTCTCGAATCTTAAAGATGCGTGTTTTACCATTGAAACCGATGGAGCGAGGGCGTGATTGAAAGCATCTCCTAAACTGTTTTTTAACATATTGAGAACGTGAATGCGTCCGGCTGGGTCACCGGGATTTATTGAAACATTCAAATTTACGTATGATTTCGACATATCAAGTTTCATACCTGATGGAATATTAAAATCTACGAGGTTTTGGCTTGCTGTTAAAACTCCGCCTTGAACTGAATTAATTTTCGTAATAGAATTCATTTTATATTATAATATAATAAAATAAAATAAATTAAAATAAAATAAATCGAAATAAAATAAATGGAAGTTATTTTAAATATCTACGCCAAGTTGAACGGCTTGCTCTACATTTGGCGGGGGTGGTAATTTAGGCTGAACGTTTTTCGGTTTATCTCCAAATATACCCCCCAGGAGTGTTCCAACGCCAAAAATTCCGGAAATTACGTCTCCTATAGGGTCTTCCGGGCCTAAGCCGATTGCATCTATTTCTCCGGCTTCTTCTAATCCATCAGCTGCGCTTTTCTCTATAACATCTCCTGTATCTTCTTCACCGCCTCCGGATGTTGGCGCTTTTGATTCGGGATTTTTCGCCACTGATTGTCCCATACCACTTGCTTCACTATTCGCTCCACCTTGAGAAAAAGCGTCTGAAGTATCTTGGAATTTGACTTCCGTGCCTGAACCTAGATCACTAGCTGCGTCACTCTCTGAGTTCATAGATGGTTGAGTTTTCTCTTGACCTTGAACTATAGAATTATTTTGAGTTTGGGGGGCTGTGTTCGGTTCTGCTCTTGGTGGAATATTTTCGGCCTTTGTAATCATATTATCTATTTCGTCATTATTTGCGAAACGTCCTTCTTTTCTTTTTAATATTTTATTTTCTTTATCAACTATATCTTTTTGATTTTGCGAAAGATTTCTATATCTTTTTGTTAGTTCTAATCTTTTAATTCCTTCGCTTCCTGCTTCTTGAGCTACAACGCCCCCGGTCTGTTCGCTTATATCTTCCGCTTTCTGTTTAGTCGAACCCTTTCCGCTTAATGTGGCCCCGACACCTGCTGCAAGACCTGCTAATCCTAAAACCTTACCGGCTACACTTCCGGCGACCTCTCCTATAGACCTTTCATCTAAGTCATCTTCAGTAAGTAAAGCTGATTTTGCATCATTCGAATTTTGCTTAACTTTAACGGGTTTTGGTCCTATATCATCAGTATCAAGTTGAGTCCCGGATGTTGGTTTTAAAGTAGTGCTACTTAAATTTTCCGTTCGCACAATATCACCTAGATTTTTCCCACTATCTGGAATAACCTCTCTATTACTTTGAAATTCTGGAGCTTTATATTCAGGAGGCACAATATCCGGATTAGCTGGTTGACTTCTAATTAAATCGGCTATGTCTGGAAGATTTGAATTTGGTGGTTCAGCCTTTTCAAATGATAAAAAAGTTCCTTCCGGGAATTCACGACTAAATCCCGATCTAGCTATTCTATCATTTTCTTCGCTTATTTGCAGTAGTCTTCGTTTACTTTTTCCGGTTGGGTCATTAAATGAAAGACGATCTTGTCTATCTTGAAAACTTTCGGGCAACTTTCCTCTTCTTGATACTGGGTCATTGGAAAGTTGACTTTTCATTTTTTCATCATAACTCGCCTTTTGATTTGCTGTATAAAATTCACCTGTTAAAGGGTCGGTTCCAACTATTGGCTCACCTGTTTCGGTTGATACTAATGTATGAAATCCTTCCTGAACTTTTGTTCGAACGCTTGACCTATCAAAATCTGGGTCGTAAGTGCTTCTTATTTCTTCACCAAGTGGTTCGCCTTGATTACCGCCTGGTTTGTTAAAAAAATTACAATAAGACATTATACTATAATAATATAAAAAAAAACTATTTTTAAGAACATTGTTCTTGTAAATCATTTATTGTTTTATTGAGAGATGACTGGGTTGCTTGCCTTGTATTATTGGCGGTTTCCGATGCATTTGTTTTCATATTATCCATTTTTTCTCTAAAACCATTTATGAAAGAATTTAATTTATTTTTTGTTTTAATACCATATTTTGTTATAATATGATTAACTAATTCTTTTGAACCCCCCTTCGAATAAGCTTTCGACATTTCATCAAATTCTTCGGGATTTATACCCATACGAACCAATTTATCACGTCCAAGACGAACACCTCTTTTGATTAATGACTCAGCACTTCTTTCCACCAATCCCCCGCCGGTTAAGTCTGCAAATCTCGCGGCCGCCTCTTGAGTAGCTGAAGGCTGGTCTGCTTCTTCTGCTTTTTGTTCTGCTTGTTCTGTTGCAAATTGAAATTGTTGCTGGACCGCCTGATTTGTTGCTGATACTTGTGACCCCGCATTTTGTAAAGAATTCATTTTTATTATATATTATATATTATATAATAAAACTATGAAAAAACATTCAATATTGAAAGTAAAAGACAACTCAGATAATTACGGAAAAGAGAAAGGTATGCTATTTGATTTACCTTTTAAATTGTTAATAACGGCTAAATCTGGTTCAGGGGGCACAACGTTAATAACAAATTTTTTATTAAATCCGGCATTCTATAAGGGTGACTTTGATAAAAATGACGTGGTGATAATATCCCCGTCGTTGAATAACGATGAGAAGCTTAAGGTCATTGCCGAAACGCTTGATCTGCCCGATGAGAATCTAATGTTAGATTATGATGAAGACGTTGTAAAAGGTCTATACGATATGTGGGAAGAAGAATATGAAGAGAGGATTGAGATGGGAATGAGGCCAAAACCAAAATTGATTATAATGGATGACCTTGGGTTTTCCAATAAATTACGAGATAAAAGAATGGGACAAATATCACGTATTGCATGCAATGGTCGTCATATCAACCTATCCCTTATTGTAAAGACACAGGTTTATTCACAAGCTTCACCAACATTGCGATCTAATCTAAATGGATTAATTATCTTTGATACTTCAAAAAAAAATCTAGACATTATAGCTGAAGAAAATAATTACATATTCAAAAAAGATTCTGAATTTGTTTCTTTATTTCGCGAAGAAGTTCAAAATAAAAGAGACTTCATAGTTATTAATTATACTAATGATAAAAAGAATATGATATTAAATAAAGACTTTGAACCAATTGATATTACAAAGTATATGAAAAAGTAAAAGTAAAAAGTAAAATATATTTTTCTACTTCTATCAAAAGTTTTATGTTACAAGAGATTTGAAATTGCAATTAGGTCATTAACATTGACTAACAACGACTTTTTTTTATTCCTTGATTAATAACGACATACAAAGTAAATATCCCAAATCCCTATAAAATCCCTAAATCCCTACTTTTAACAGGGAAAAAATAAACTTTCTTAAAAAATGGAAATATTGAAAATCTCAAATATTGAAAATTTCTAAAAATCATAAAAGTTTTAAAAAGACCCTTCAAAAGTAGGGATTTGAGGGAAAAGTAGGGATATTGAACTATCATCCGTATTTGGCCCATCGTGATCGGACACCCTTTGAAACTGAAACTTTAATAGGTCTTGCAACCGGTATATTCGCATTCATTGGGACACCGGTCGGCACAGGAGCCCCCTTAGCTTGTTGACTTACTTCCTTTATTTCTTCTTTGACTTGTTTAATATCTTCCTTGACCTTTTCGACCTTTTCCTCAGAATTTGCCGTTTTTAGTTTTTTATTTTCTTCCATTAATGATTTTAATGCATCCTTAAGTTCATTAAGTTCATTACGCAAAAATTCCTTATCTTGTGACTCTTTCTTTTTTCTCTCTAAATCTTGTTTTATTATTTCATCTATATCATCTTCTTTTTGTTTCTTAATTATTTTCTTTGCTTCAGCTCTCTTCTTGCGATTTAATTTACTGGTCTCGCGTCCACGGGCAAGCTGTTCTAGTAGACGAGCCTTAGTTGACTCATCCATAGCCTTACGAGGTTTCTTTTCTTTTTTCGGTTTAGCTTTAGCTTCTGCCGCCACTTCTTGAACTATTTCCTCGCGTTGTTCTTCAACAACTTTATCAAAATTTTCCTGTATCTTTTCCGCGTCAACTACTTTTGGGCCAATGGGTGAAACGTCAAAAATCTTATCACTCATTTATACATATACATACAAAAAAAAATTATGTAAGAAACAAATTAATTATTCATCGGGACTTTTAATCAAAACGGTAATTGAATTAAGACCAACCGTAGGGCACGTTGTTAAATCTGAGAATAATAATCTAACCCGTAAATTACGAAGATTAATTGATTCTTGATTTCTTATATCAAGGAAATTTTGATTATTGGGTTCATAAACTATAACACCATTATCATTTTCAATAGTTGGAACAGTTGCAAGGATATTGCGTCGTCCTTTTTCCAAACCATCATAGGATTCAAGTTGTAGATTCATGGTCTCAACAATAATATTATCATATAAGGCACCCGCCTTGAAAATATTTTCTGAATCATATACGAAGTTAATTCTAGCCGGGTCTTCTGTTACTAATGATTGAAAATCAAAACCGAGATATTCGGCCACACGTTGACTTTCGAAAACAATTTGCGAAGTTAATACAGCGGAAGGGCGAGCAATTGAAGGTGGTTGAGGAAGCGCTCCTAATTCGTCATCATGTGCGTCACTTGTAGCCGGTATTAGATTTGATCGAAATGGGTCAAAGAAACAACGTGTGTAAGAATCGAGGCGGCACCCTGCATCTGCTGCGTGAAATATTATATAAGGGTAAAGAGGTTGATTTTGTCCGACGTTAGGATATGCAACAAGCAAATCCACTTCAAATAATACTTTTTGTTGATTTGCTACTTGTGCGTCACTTGTGTAGACTTTGCCCCTTATTTTATTTTCAAAAATGGCTATTTCTATAATATCAGAGTTAGTAGTTCCATCGAAAACCTTAGGCGAAAATCCCGATGCTTGATTAACATTGCCTTTAGTATTGAAGAGTATTTCATCGGAAGTTTTTCTTATTCTTATATTGAAAGTTTTAGTTGCATCCGGCAAGGTGAAATTTCCTGATTTATCCCATGATTGGGGATTTACATCAGAAAGACCGAAATCGAATCCGTGCAAATCTGATGCATTACCTCCAAGATCTACAAGACGATTGAGCCTAGTGCGAAATACAGCGGAACCCTTACCGAATTGCTGATTTGAATAAATTGTATTGCGATCATCGGCAACAGCTGCGGCCCCTGTTTGAGAAATTAAATTGCCGGCTGTTATATTAGCATCATTCAAGACCTGACCGAATGGGGCTGTTACGTTAGTTTTCCAAATGTTAAAATCATTAGGACAGAACCGGGTCAATATACGAGTCTTTGAAGCTTTGTCGTCAACGTCCCATTGAAATCCGATCTGCTTATTATTATAACCTTGAGACCTATTAAGTCCATCTTGAATGGATTGCCTTAAAGCCACAGAATTTGCTTTATTGTAAGTTCCGGCGGCTATATCGAAAGTTTGAACTGTCCCGGGGTCATTTATGTTATATTGAAATGAAACATTGTCGTTTGAATGGTCTATAAGTATTTCTTGAGGATCAAGCTGCACGGCTACATCCTGAAGAGCAATTTTAGAGTTTGGTTTTACTTCAAATCCATCATTGAAATTATTTTCAAGAATTCCGTCTTTTGAATTATCTACAAGTCTAATCAACTTCATATTATAATATATACTTATAAAAGAAATATAGAATTAATTTTATTTTTTCATTCTATATTAATATAATTTTTTAGACACTCGTCAATAATCATTTTTGCCTCTTGAAGGAATGGGTCTTCGTCTGTTTGCATATATCTAGTTATAAATGTATATAACATGATAAATGACCTTTTCATATTAGAAATAATTTCATTTTTTTCAGCTATTCGATTTTTACAATCATTAGCCAATTCTAAATAATCGTTTTCATTTGTAATTACTGAAGGACTAAAATGGACTATAACCTCGTCTAAGTCAACTTCTGTTATTCCGGTCATCTTTCTTATTATTAAAAAAGAAATTATAAACAGTCATAATTTCATTATGAGTAAAAAGAAACATATAAAAAAGAAAAAGAATTTATTTCTATCGATGAAGAACTGAGAAGACAGTTGCGGTTTGACTTCCCGAGCTTGAATTTCTTAAGGCTAAATATCTCGAACCAACATTTTCAAAGGTGACGGCAAATGAAAAAGTTCCTGAACTTGGGATTACTTCACTTGTTGAAATATACTTGCTTCCATCTGGAATTTTAGTTCCTCCAGAAGCTGACTTGCGAACAAGGACCCATTGTCCTCCATTGACTGAAGATGTTCCAAATAATGTGAGGTGTCTATTATCACCCATGTCTATCTCCGAAGAATCTCCGCCGGATGCTATTGCGGCATTATCAATTAATGTTGATTGGGTAAATGATGGGGTCGTCTTTGAAAGTTCTCCGTTAATAGCTGATAGGTCAGTGTGGTTCGCTGTTACAAGGGAATCAACAGCTGCATCAATTTCCGTATTTTTAATAAGAATATTATCAAGAACAGTATCAATTTCGGTATTTTTTGCTAAAATAGCATCAGCTGTAGTTTCGATCTCGGTATTTTTGGCTAAAATAGCGTCAGCTGTAGTTTCAATTTCGGTGTTCTTTGCGAGAATAGCGTCAGCTGTGGTTTCGATCTCTCCATTCTTAACAAGAATATTATCAAGAACAGCTTTCGCGGCGGCCTGGTTTGCGGCTGTAGCATCGCCACCGCCGGACATGGAAACTACGTCAACCTGGAGATTACCAAGGGAATCAACGTTTACAGGGAGGGGGCGCTTATTGGTAGTATCAAGGGCATACATATAGTTACTCATTTTATACTATTAAATAATATTTTATTTTTTGAGAAGATTTAATTTTTAGATGAAAATTTAATAGTTATATTTGTTGTTCCGCCGGAGGTGTTTGCATACGATATTTTAAAAAATTTAGTATGAATTGGAAACCTACCGTAAATACTTCCCGCAACTGAAGTCAACATTTCCATTGCTTGATAATAAGTCCCACTTTCTGTTTCACAAATGAATACCTTCAAAAGTCCATTTGCTGAAGCTGAATCTTCTCCGTAAATTACAAAATCAGAATTTGATTCTTGAGTTATTGCTGATGATAATACATTGGCTCCAGCCGCTACGGCTTGATTATTAAAAATAGTTCCAATTTGGAGACTATCAGTCTTAACATGGAGATTGCCGTCTGAGGCTTTGATGGGATGAGCTTTTTTAGTTGTTGAATCTTGACCGCTAATTATATGATTAGACATCTATAACATATATAAATATAATAAAAATAATAATAAAACTAAAAAATTATGTTTTGAAAATTAAAATAGCGTCTACAGTTCTAGCTACAACATCCCCATTTATATACTGTATTTTAATAAATGAAAAAGCTGTTTGAAAATCTGTAGCAAAATTCAATTTTCCACCGGAACTTACTAAATTAACATGAATATTATTTAGATCATAATATGTCCCATTTACTGTTGCGGCCCCTTGAATTGTAATGCTTTGCGCTACATCCGCACCGGTAATAGTTCCATGTAGACTCATGAGCCCAGTTGATGCACTACAATCCGAAACATTTGATATATGGGTTCCCGGAGCATATGAAGTAGATGAAATTAAAGTATTTGTTGCTGTTCCGTGAATTATATTAGTATTGCTTCCATTAGTATCTACTACGAGGTGACCGTCTGTTGAAACAACCGGGGAGAAATATGTGCCTGTGCCGTCTTTTGCTGTATTAGGCAATAGATTATTATGATTTGATAGATGATTATTTTGAACTCTTTGAATAACGATAGTAGGGTTTGCATCAGTTTTGGGTCTAAAACTCATTGTATATTATATAATTATAATGAGATTAAAAATCTAAATATATTAATATAGATGTTTTCCTGTTTACTGTGTGAAAAAGAAACTGTTTTCGTTAGTAGATTTTGCCCTTCGTGTCGTAGAATCAAACACCTTTTAAATTTATATAATGAAAGAGTTTACGAAGTATTGGAGAGTGTTCTTGTTAGAGCAGAAGATAAACAAGATAATAAAATTAAAGTTGAATTAAGAAAAGAAATTGAATCAAAAGAATATAATTTGAGAAGTAGAACAGATAAAAAAGATTAATATAATGACGTATTACCACTTTCTTTGACTCTTATTTTGAATTTACCTTTTTTGCCTGTTTTTGGGTTAGTATATGGAATTGACTTTTTTGCTTTTTTCTTATCAATTTTTACAGCTTCTTTGTGCGCCGTTGCAAAACTTTTACCGTCTTTAATAAATTTAACCATATTCAACATGTGGGGTGATTTCATTCCGCCGTCATGTAATTTAGAATGTTCTTTTATTTTTTTTTTAATTCTTTATTGAGTCTAGACTTTGCAGTTTGCGCCTTCTTGGTTGCATCTGGAGCTTCTCTTTTTGATTTTGGTTGAATTTCCTTAAATCTTTCAATATATTCGGGTCTCATCATTAACTCAATCAGTTCGGCCTTTTTTAATTTTGAATAGTTTGTAATATTAGCGCCACGAACTAATCTTTTCAATTCAGCTGTTGAATAAGATTCTAAAATATCTTTCATATATTATATGAATGGAAAAAAATTGCATGTGAAATTATTAATTGTTAATTATTTGGCGGGATTACTTGAAGCAGATTCCGAGAATATTTATAAAGCCGAAATTATAGAAATGATAAAATCAATTCATGAACTTTAGTTTTATTCTTAAAAATAAAATATTTGTTTATATTATAATATGATCGGTAGAGTATATAAATTGACTTGCTCGGAAACTAAAAAAAATTACTATGGTTCAACTATAAAGTCTTTGAATCAAAGATTAGCAAGACATAAAGGAGATGATAATAAATGTTTATCAAAGCATTTCATAAATCCAACTATTGAACTTTTAGAAGAGATTGAACTTGAAGGCAGAGATAAAACTGAATTGCTTAAAATTGAAAGAAAATATATTGAAAACAATGAATGTGTTAATAAAATAGTTCCGTTACGCACAAGACATGAATATTATCTTATGAGGAAGGAATTAGACCCTGATTATTTAAAAAAAGCCTATACTACTTACGGGGGCAAATGGTATAACGATAAGACCCGAGTTTATTGCGAATGTGGTGGTAGATTCGTAAAAAGAAATAAAAAAATGCACTTACAAACCCACAAACATCAAAATTTTTTAATATCATCTAATAGTAAATAGATATGGAAGATATTGCAATTGAATTAGCATTATTGCTAATAAGGAAAATGGAAATTGAGAAAAAGATGAGAAAGACGGTAAGATGTTTTTTGCGGAGATGTTTTTCCTGTTTAGGTATGAAGAACATTGAGGAAGAGCTGAAAATGATAAATGATAAATTATTTGATTTGAAACTACCAAAGATGGAACCATCTAGAAAATTAAAAAGAATATCTTCTTTGTAATAAAAAAATATAGGTATATTAAAATGGTATACAATATAAAAGCAAGACAGAGATCCGCGGCAAAAAAAATGGGATATAAAATCAAGCCAAGCAGTAACAAAAAGAAAAAGTTAGATGTTTTTGAAAACGACACTAAGATAGGTTCAATTGGAGCGATCGGGTATATGGATTATGCATCTTATATAAAATCAATAGGTAAGAAAGAAGCTGATAAGAAGAGGGATGCTTATTTGAAGAGACATGCAAGGGAGCCAAAAATGAAAGATGGTAAACCAACAAATTCAAAATTGGCCGATGTGATTTTATGGAGTTAGTTTTATTATAATATATAATATTTTTAGTTTTATTATTTATTTTATATGAATTAGATTTATTCTATAGTATTTTTTATTTAGATTTGTTCTAAAAATGGGGATTTAAAGAATAAATAACGTTATTTATTCTTTAAATGATGAAAAAGAGAATAAAACTGAATAATTTAAATAAAATAATAAAACCAAAACGGCAAAAATAAAGAAAAAATCTAAATTTCTGTTAAATAATAATAATTTTTGTATACTTAAAGAACATTTTCAATTTCATCATATTCATCAATTAAATCATTGGAAAATATATCATTAATAATTTGATTATATACCGGCACGTGCACTCGCTTAAATAAAAAATTTGGATATGCTTTCATTCTTCTATTTGGATCATTGAGACATAAGTTAAATGTAAATCTTGATTTCTTAAATTTATCTTCCATCTCCTTAAGAGTCATGTAAAATCTAATATCAACTAATACGCCATCCTTATCATATTCTTCAGACGAATAATGATAAAATGACTTGTTCCCGTTTTTTCTCATTTTTCTATATATATATAATAAAGAGTTTATTTTAAATACATTTCGTAAATACACTCTTTAAAAAAATTTAAGAAAAAATATAAAAAAAAATGTTTGCTTAGATGTCGTCGGTCATATAAATATCATTTTTGTTTTCTCCAACCAACAACTCACCAAAGTCGGTTGCAACATCATCCGCATCGGTGAAAATAAAATTATTCAAGAACTTATTAAGTTTATCCATTTTGAAAACTGAGAAATATTGTTTTACCTTCTTACCATCTATTTCATGTATAATCTGTTTTGAATCAATAAATGAATTATCGCAATTCATTAGCTTTTGTTTGATTGCTGTATCTTTAATTTTGAAATCTGTTTTATATCCTTTGATTTCAATCCATGCCCTATATGAATCCATGAAATCTCTGAATTTTGTAAAATGAAGTTTCTCACCTTTACTTTCCTTATAGTAAAAACCTTCATAGCTTTCATTTTCAATGATTTCTTTCATATATTTATAAATTGGAGAGATGTTCTTATCACGCATAATTTTCTTTTCTTCAGAAACAGGGGGTTTCTTGGGATCGAAATCCGATAAATCAATATTAATCAATTTTTCATATAGAGACTTCAACCAATTTTTATCATTCAAATTATTATAGTATTTAGTCCAAAATTTTCTATTTCGTTCTTTCTTTTCACTTTCATTCACATTAGTCACCAATCCAAAACCGGTTTTAATAATAACATATCGCCTATCTGAAACTTGGACGTTTACACAACCATCATTATTGGAATTTACGAATAGGCGAACAAAATTGCTTTGTTCTACAACTTTTTCAAATTTTCCATTTACTTTATTATTAATATTTGAAGCAACAGCTTTCAATCTTTCTTGGTATTTAATACCGTCGGAGCCTTCCATCTCATTCATAAAAAGACAAATCTTAGAATCCATTATATTATTAAAATCACCGAATAGTAATTCGGGGTCTTCCGTAATATCAACGTATTTAGTCCCGATCAATCTTTGAAGCGTCCGAAACAATGTATCCTTACCTGTTCCGGTCCAACCTTTCAATACTATAATTTGTTCCGTTCTTCTATTTGGATATTGCAACATATGTGCTATATACTTCAAGAGATAATCGGCCATTGTTTTCTCATGATTACATAGATTATCAATCAATTCATTAAAATTACTTGAATCAACTTCTTCATATTCATCTACCTTATTAACTTCATAACCTTCAAATGTATTATAACAATATGAAGGACATTTATCTTCTTTCGCAAATGGAATAAAATCAATACATTCATATTTTCTCTTTTTTGGGTCGCCAATCCATTTTTTGAAAATTGATGAAGTGATTAATTCACCTTTTGCATTGAAATCAAAAATTTTATATTCTTCACAAGCGTTTTTAAAATCGCTTTCTTTCAATTGAGAATAAGAAAAAGAACCATCAACCTTTTTGTTCTTTTTCCAATACGCATAGGGTTTCGTTGTAATGAAATGGTCTTTTTCAAATCTCGGTTTACATTGTTCGTAATCTTCAACCGTTTCAACCATATCTTGATCGAGTTCAATATCTGACTCGGTTGATTTAACATCAAATTTAATTAGACCATTGAATTCCTTTTCAAATAGTTCATTTACATTCTCAAGATGATAATTAACAGTTACAGGTTTGCAGAAGTCTTTTGAAACCATCAAACCGTCAAACATTGGAATAGATGCATGTGTGCCGAAATATTTAATCACCTTTTGAATTATATCACCTTCAAATCTAAGAATCCATTTATTTATTAAAGAAGAAATAGGGTTTTTCTCATTAGAGGTTTTTACTTCAATTTTTTCATTTTGAATAACTTCAATTAGTTTCGGTTTAATTATTTCAAGTTCTTTGATAAATGTATTATACCAATCATTTTCTCTTTTTCTTTTATTTTTATCTCTATTAAGAGCTACAAGAATATCTTTCTTTGTTAGTTCATTGTTAGATAAAACATTAGCCCGATCAGTTACATATTCATTAAGACTATTGCATTTGATATTATTTTTTTTGCAAATATGAAGCATGATAGATGGGTGAGCGTTTTTAATATCAAAATCGTAATAATATTCGCCACATAGATAATTTCTAACTTTGCCTTGAAAATTTTGAATACCACCGCCTTCAACATATAGGCGACCATTATTTTCAAGTTTTCCAAATCGGTATGATTTCTTAGTTACTCCGTTTGTTTTCATAGCTTTTTTAAGAGTAGACCGTAAATTTAAAAAATATGAAGACCATTGTCTATTTTCTCCCGTCATCTTATCAACTTCTTCTTTATCCCAAAATAAATTTTTGACTTCGGTATTACTAAGATTAAATATCGTCATCGCTTTATTGGGATTGAGTTTTTCTGTAAATTTAGTTTGAATAATTGGTATAGATTGAATTGAACCAACAACTGCGGTCTTATTTCCACTTTTGATTTTTTTTCTCGTTATAGTCATTGTCTTTTTCACGGATTTAGTTTTATTCTCAAAATCGGCCATTTTATACTATAACAATATATTTTAAATTTCCTTTATATCTTTTTTTAAACATTATATTTTTTCAACACTATAGCCAGAAAAAAAATGTTGATTTATAATATGAGATGTTATAACAAAGTCAACGGTAAATTTTGTTTCTTTTGTTGTTGGAAGAATAACAATAATTTTTTTCTATATATTTACAATAAAATCGTCAATAAAAACACATAAATCTTGAATTTTTTTGTGTTTTTTTTTCTTAATGTTTTTAATTTCATTTTAGATTTATTCTATAGATTTAACATGAATATCAAAGAAATTTGCAAAATTTGAAATTTCCATTTTTTCCTAAATAAATATAATGTTGAATAAATAACGTCAATTCCAGGGAAATATCCCTACTTTTTCCCTAAATCCCTACTTTTGAAGGGTGTTTTAAAAACTTTCATGAAAAATGGAAATATTGAAAATCTCAAATATTGAAAATTTCTAAATTATGTAAAAGTTTTTTTTTTCCCTATCAAAAGTAGGGATTTAGGGATTTTATAGGGATTTGGTTATTTGCTTAATATTGACGTTATTTATGCTTAAAAAAAATATTTGTAGAATATATATAGAATGACTATTGAAAAAATCACGGAACAAATCAAGGCCGCTCGTCCAAACATACGTCCCAGCTCACTCAAGTTATATGTAAATACTCTCAATAAACTTTCAAAGTTGTATCATGAAACCGATGAATCAATATCTAATGGTTCATTCTTAAAGGATAAAAAGAAAGTGTGTGAAATAGTGCAAACTAAAAAACCTAATACACAAAAGTCTTATTTAGCCGCTATTGTCGTTTATCTAATGGCTAATGATGAACCTGAGGAATTAGTATCTTATTATAGAGATTTAATGGAAATGATCGCAAAGGAAGAAGACGATAAAACAAAGAAACAAGAGAAGACACCTTCACAGGCCGCTAATTGGTCTACTTTAGAAGAATTGAAGGGTGAACTTGAAAGACAAAGAAAGATAATCAATAAAGAAAAGTTATTTAGCAAAGACCCTGAAACTATATCAAATAAAGACTTTGAAACATTACAAAAATACGTAGTGGGTTCATTGTATCTAGCCAGTGATGATAATCCGCCCTTGAGAAGTGACTACGGCGATATGAAAATAACTTGCGGAAAAGATTACAAGAGTCTTAATGAAGATGAATTAAAAAAGAATTGGATTGTGAATCAATCAAGAAATAAGAAATTCTTTCATCTTGGCGACTATAAGACATCAAAGACCTACGGGGAGAAAAAGATTGCAATAGGCTCCGAATTGAATAAAATTCTTAATAAATGGCTGAAAATAAATAAATATGAATACTTATTAGTCAATAAATTAAAAAAGCCTATGACTCCTAATCAGCTTACCAAATATGTCCCGAAAGTGTTTGAAAAATTGGATAAGAAAATAGGTATATCTTTACTCCGTCATATTTATATATCAGAGAAATTCCCCCCACAACTACAAGAACAAGAAGAAACAGCTGACTTGATGGCCCACAGTATAGACCAACAAAGCAAATATTCAAAAAAATAAGGATGACTCATCATTATTCGATCTCATGGTGTCTTTTGGGTCCACACTATATTATATATTGAATTAAAAATATAGTGTTTAAAACCACCTAAGAATTCCACACTATATTAATTTATCAAAATGGCTTACCTAACAATTGACGAAATCAATGCTGACCCAGCTCTCAAGCCGCCACTCTCTTTGCTCTACCCACTCGGTAGTATATACTCCTCTTATGATGTTTTTAATAAATTTACTACTGTATTTCAAGTTATGGATTATGACCTTAAAAAGCAACAATTGATTTTGTTGGCGATAAGCAGCGAAGCGCCCATTAATAAAAGGAAAAAAATTACAATTAAAAATGCAAATAAAAACCTTACCAGAATTTTTGAAACTTACATTATTAAAGGTAAAAAAAGGCATGGATATTTACCAACCTATGACCGAGTCCCGTATGTAATGGATAGAATCATATTTAACGAGCAAGTAATCGAAGAAGTTAATGTAATCACTCAAGAAGTTAATCCAATCACTGAAGTCCTCGGATTAACTGAGGATGATGTTGAGGAATTATTTTAGGTTTTAGGAATTAAAAATATAGTGTTTAAAAAACTACCTAAGAATTACACACTATATTAAATTATAGAAAAATGGCTTACCTCACACTTGCCGAAATCAACGGAAACGAGACCTATGCTCCTTCTCGCAAAATTGACCCTGATGCAAATTATTACTTTATCAAGCGAGTAACTTATGAAAATAGCAGGGATGAAATTAACAAACTACGAAAAGAATATAAGAATTATGCTAATGAAATTATTCAATGCCTGGATCCTGACCTTGATGATGATGATGGAAAATTTGAAACTAATCTCGATGAATTTATCAGAACCGGAAATATTCATAAATGTAAATCAAAAAGGCTTAATAGTCTACTTAAATTTTGTAGCGATAATGATTGGTATGGGTCTTTTACATTGGGAGGAAAGAGAAAATGGGGGCGAGATGATTATGCAAATATTCTCTCTCAAATGAAATCTCGACTGAATCAATATAAAAATATGAAATGTTAATTATTTCTTTTTTGGTTTTTTTTTGGTTTTTTTCATATCAAATATTTCATTCATCTTTTTTTTTGGTTTCTTGTATTCTTCTTCTATATATTTGCCGGTAATCCGCGCTATAATCTTATTATCATTACTTTTCATTTCATCAAAATTCATAATGTATATTTACTATATACAAGGAAAAAAATATTTTTCTTTTTTTTTTTATTGTTTATTATTATATGTCTACCCCTTTAGATCTCAAGCTTTATAAAAAAGCAAAAAGAATAGCTGATAAAACTTATGAAAAACCAAGTGCTTATAAATCAATGTTTATATCCCGCAAATATGTTGAACTAGGTGGTAAATACAAAGAAGGGGGCGGAGCCCAACCGAAGACTACGAACTTATCAAGATGGCGACGTGAGAAATGGGTGCAAGTAATACCCTTTCTAAAAAATAGAAAGGAAATAGCATGTGGTGAAGATAATAAAAAAGAAAAGGTATGTCGTCCCTTAGTTAGAATTGATTCTAAAACACCTTTAACAATCCCGGAACTATTAAAGATGCATTCAAAAAAAGATTTGATAGATTTAGCAGAGAAAAAGGTAAAAAATATGAATGGACGAGTTTTTTGGAAAACATTAAAGTTTACGCCTCCGAAATAATCGTATTTAACATTTGAACGTAAAAAGGTTCAAGTCTAAATAATTCAGCAACTCCGAGCATACGATGAAATTCGTAATTTAATTTATTCTTTTTTTCATAAATCGTAATTTCCTCATTTGGAAAAGAGATGTGATTTATATTTTTCTTTAACTCCCTAAGGAATGGGTCTTTTATCTCGGGTTCTTTTATTTTGAATCTCATAATATAATTAGATATTTTTTATGTTTTTTATTTACGAATTTTCTTCAGTTGGTGACTTTTCAATTGCAAGATATACACAGGAATTCGTTCCTATTCCTACCGCTGGGGTCCTATCTGGATCTAAGATACGGACAGTAAAATTGGATAGTTCAACGCTTTCGCCATAATGAGTGTATACAATAGAATCCGATGCGTAGCCGTTCGTATACGATGGCGATGTATAATATCGGGAAACAATAGCTGAAATATCATCTATATTATTTGAGCCGATTATTCTTGTTCCGTTGTTATATCCGCGTATTTCAATCAAGAAATATCCATTAATATTCGTTATTTGATTTAATGTCTTTGCACCATAAATTGAAGTTGTATTAAGATTTGGGAACTTCAGAACTGCAGAGTAATCAGCCGACGCGGGAATAAATTTGCCTTTTGGAACTAAAACGTCTGTTCCTAAAAAGGGCTCCGTCATATTAACGCCCGATTGTATTGATAAAAATGGAACATGAATATCAGCGGAATTGCCCCCACCAATATCTAACTTGAAAGCTTTATTTTGTGTTTTTCCTATAACATCTCCCGCCATACCCAATTTATCAACCCAAAAACTTTGAAACGGTTCAAGACCTGTAATGATTACATCACCTTTCTTATTATCATTATAGTAAATAAATGCGGGGTTTTGTGCGTTCCCTGTATTAACTGGTGTTAATTCATTACCAATTTGAAGCGCTGTCCCAGCTCCGCCGGTGTCTGTATAATATGGGCTATGAAGTGACGTGAATTTGAATGTCTGTGATGCACCTGCGCCCCCGTCAAAAACGAAGGCAAATTCGGAAGCCCCTACAATAGGTCTATTTACTACAGCCCCAGAATTTGGGTCGGTATTTCTTACCCTTAAGGCCACTTGCGCGTCGTCTGATATAAAAATTCCTATATTTGCATCATAAACTTCATCCCCAGCTTCGGACAAAATTAATGAAGTATATGGGAGAGTTCGACCAGTAAAAATTTTATCTTCATCTTGATTGACCTTAACGAATCCATCGGTAATTAATCTAGCCAGATCATTTGGGTCATAAGCTCCAGCCGGTATAGTAACACTAACCGTTTTTGTATTCATAGTGTAAACATCTCCGGAAATAAATGCGTCAGAACCGAAGGCAATTGTAGGGTTAGTTGTGTGGTCTTTTATCATACTTGATGCACTTGGCGAGATCAAAGCAATTCCACCGTTTCCGAAATCTCTAGTTGAATCAAAAATAAAAGTTGCGTCGCCCAAGTCTTGGGTATGGTCTGCATCGTCACCGCCTTCTTTTGGTGAATCAATATTATTTAATGAAGTGTTGTAGGTTTGTTTTACACCATTCACGTCGAAATATTGAAAAGTCACATCGAAACCGCCATAATGGTCCCTATAATGGTCTTCAAAATCTGAGGCGAAAGTCATACTTCTAGCAACTCTAAATTTATTATGGCCGGCCGGGACTGTTGTTTTAACTGTTTCATAGTAAATATGTGAATCGCCTTTATTTGTTGGTCTATTTGAATGTGTTTTTTTTATGGCGGGCGCTGCTAGATTTTGATCTACATTGTAACCTAAATTATTTGCTTCCAATAAAAGTGAGTCGGCATTTGTCCCATTATTATCGTTCATCTGCACGGAAAAATTAAATCCACGTGCAAAAGTCATGGATACATCCGTATCTTCATCAATGTCTATCATCCCACCAGAACTCGCAACGGTGTCGATAAAAATATTTCTCATAACAACACTATCACCGTTTTCAAGGGTTAAATGTTTTCTTAAGTTTACATTAAATTCACCGTTATTGAAATCAGGAGGTTTTAGCTGAATATTTTCTTTCAATTCTAAAATAGTAGAACTCATTATAATATAACAATATATTATATTATAATTTAAATAATAAAACTAAAAAATTAAGCGTAAATAATTTGATAATCGGCACCTTTGACGACTAATTGCTTACGAACTTCACCGAAGCAGTGAACGTTATAGGATTTTTGTTCGGGGCAAAGTTCATTAACATTTTTAGTAGAAGCTTGAGCGTATCTTTCTATTTCTACCTGAAGGTCCTTAACAACTTCATTGACTTTCATTCCATAGAAATCATCACCCCCGGATCTATTTTGAGCTAGAACTCTTTCCGAAAATTTATTAGCTGAAACCATATTAGAACCATACGTAGCCGAGCAATCCCCATGAGAATCTACTAACATTGAAAGACGTTGATTGCGACCATTTGCGCCATTTCTAACAAGTTTTGGTTTATTGTTTACTCTTACTTGCAATTTCTCTTGAATTAAAGCGTCAGAGCCAAGACCGCCCCCAGCCAGGACGGCTCCCGCTGCTGATACGTAATTTCTATTATCGGTTGCGACTTTGGCGAATGCAATTCTCATTAATCTTTTATTATTGAAACCATTGAGTCGGGCGCTGACCTTTTGATTATTAGCGGCTATTTCAGCGGCATTCGCTGCGGGAATCTGAAACTGATCGTGCTCGACACAATCCCAAGAAGCTCCGTCAAGTTCTTTCATCATCATATTTACTAATCCCTTATCTTCCATAACATCAACCGAAAGAATTGGTCGGGTGGTAGTGAGGGCGTTTGCTGTGTTGTTCGCCATATTTATAGCATCAGTCTCATATTCTATAACAAGGCGAAGTTGCTTGAATACAGCACCGGGAAGAAGCTCAATAGACTTCAACATAGGCAGACATTCGCGAAGATCAAGGTAAGCTTTTGGGGTTGTAGAAGCGTTATTTGTTATAGTGTTGGATGGGAAACTATTGGCTATACCTGGTCGAATTGTATTAATTCCGTTTTGTGTTATACTTGTGGCGCCAACTTCAATACCGGATTTTCCTTGAGCGTATAAATTCGCTTTACTCATATTGACCTCATTCTTCTTATTGAATTGCTTAAAAGATAAATAACGATTACATTCACGGCAAGCGTCAAGCTCATCACGACCGTTGAGAAGACGAATTGACTTGATAGTGGATAAGGCACCAGCATAGAAATTATATTCTGGAACTCCTCCTGCGGTAGTGAGACCTATATCTTCAAGTCTCCATCTGTTTCCGTAATCATTTTCGGGGATTTGAAACTCTGCGCGAAGATTTGGGACATAAACGTTGGCGTCAATTATCTTGGTTGCTATTTGTTCTGTGTAATAACTCATTTTATATTATAATATAATAAAATAAAATAAATTGAAATAAAAAAAATTGAATTGAATTAATTATAATTGTAATACTGAGTGGAAATACATGTATACGTTATGAGTCGCTAAAGTATTACTCTTGAGTTGCACGTCAAATGAGCTTCGCGTCATATCAACGAAATCATCAAATGCGGCGCCGACCATTCTTGACCCTCCCTTTCTTAATTCTGAAAGATTTAATGAAGAATGACCCATAGAATTAAATGATTTGATTGCGCCATCTAAAATTTCACTATCTGACTTAAGAATGAAATTAATGTATTTATTCAATGAATCATTAAATATGAATTGTAACTCTGAAAGTCCTGGAAGTTCCTGTAATTCATAGTTGTCGTCGTTTGCGGTATTTTCTTTAGTCTGCGCCTGGAAGGAAATTGAAACCCCCTTAACAGCTGACGAGGCGACATTTGCGGAAATAT
>Ga0181404_1000129_pt1 | contig 22066 bp, 25 predicted proteins | sample 27SPOviralmetaG_FD_130133 | JGI IMG/M metagenome (GOLD analysis project Ga0181404, IMG submission 130133) | Marine viral communities from the oligotrophic San Pedro Time Series (SPOT) site, San Pedro Channel, CA, USA - 27 SPOT_SRF_2011-10-25 | ecosystem: Environmental > Aquatic > Marine > Strait... | reverse complement strand
TCCGAGGAATTCATGCTGTCTTGGAAAAGCACGTAGATAATTATCAATCTCTCCCAACCTTAGAAGAACTTAAAGCAGGACAAAGAGACGCTAAAGTTCTTGAGAAAATCTCAGCCATTGAATCCGTAGAAGTAGAAGTAGATGCCTACATGCTTTTGGATTATCTCAAGAATGAGTTCACACAAGTAGAAATACTAGATGAGTTAGACAAGTATGTCGACAAAACAATTACAATGGCGAGTGCAGAAGAAAATATAGAACAACTACAAGAAATAGTTCTAAACGTAAGTGATAAGGTTGATATTGTTCCACCTTCAGAGAGTATGCAAACTATTACTCTTTTTGAGAACGATGAACAAAGATCGAAGTATTTACCTTTAGGACTTCAAACAGATTATGATGCGAAAGTAAAATTTTCGCCTACAGATTTGGTGATGGTTGGCGGCAGACGAGGCTCAGGAAAATCTATTACAGCCTGTAATCTTGCTGTTAATGTTTATGAGGCAGGTAGAACTGCTCTCTACTTTACTATCGAAATGGAAAGTCGTTCCATTCTACAAAGAATGTGCGCTATCTCTACTAAAGTTCCATACTCAAAGATTCGGGATAAGGATTTAACCTCCGAACAATGGAATTTAGTAGCAGGTTGGTGGGCTGGACGTTTCGAAGGTGGACACGAACTTCTTCAAGAGTTTGAATTAAATCGAGACTTTGATGATTTTCACAAGAAACTAGTAAAGAAAGAACTTAACAAAGATAAGCAGTTAGACGTAATATACGATCCCTCCCTAACTCTCTCAAAAATTCAAAGCGAACTCGATAAAAGGGTAAGTCGACAAGACGTGGGAATCGTTATAGTTGATTACTTGAACCAAGTTCGCCGCCACAATGCACCAGGAAAAAACGGACAATACGATTGGACAGAACAAATAGAAATTAGTAAAAAACTAAAAACATTTGCCCAAGAGTACGAAACATTAGTATTTACTCCATATCAAACAGATGCAACAGGCGAAGCTAGGTTTGCAAAAGGTATATTAGATGCGGCTGATGCTGCTTACTCCATGGAGAAATGGGAGCCGTCTGATAACTGTATGACATTTAACTGTACAAAAATGAGAAACAACGAACAATTAAGTTTTACTAGTGTGATGGATTGGCCTTCAATGAAAATTGGCCCAGAGAAGGCTCTATCCCCACCTGAAAAAGAAAAAATGAGAGAAGAAATGGGACTGGGCGATAACGAAGAAGAGGCACAAGAAATATGAGATTATTAGAATATAGTTATGGAGATACAAGAATACTCTCCGAAAGACCTTTTGGCTACAAAAGATTTGTAGTTGAAAGCGAAGATGGTACCTTACATATATTTAGTAGTGTATGGTACAGTTTAAAACAAGTAGTTAATTTAGTAGTGGAAGGAAGACTATAATGGTTATGTATACAGAAAGACAGTTAGATTTAGCATTTGCAGCCTATGTAGTACAACTCACTAAAATTAAAGTAGAACAAGGAATTGAAATTTTTATTCCAGATAGGGAAGATTTCAGAAAAATTTATGAAGCAGTATGGGAAGATATATTAGAAGATGACTTTTATTCTGACGATAGTGGCTTGAGGCATTAACAATATGATAGAGTATTTATTAGGAGTTATCACACCCTTTATGGCATACATTATCTTTGCATTATATCAGAATTTAAAATGACAGTAGAAGAATTATTAGCAGAAGAACAAATACCCTTTAAGGTCTCACCAGCAGATTTTATAGTGAAGTGTCTTAACCCAGAGCATGACGACTCAAACCCTAGTATGAGAATAGATAGGATTACAGGAGTTTATAATTGTTTTGCTTGTGGCTATAAGGGTAATATATTTAAACTTTTTGATAAACCAAGTAATAGAATGGATATTCTAAGAGAGAAAGTAAAACAAAGAATTGACCTAAAAAGGTCTGAAACAGTAGGTTTACAGATACCTTCAGACATAATGCCTTATGTAGGAAATGAAAGAAATATTAAACCTGAAACTTATAAACAGTTTGAAGCATTTTTAAATATAAATACACCATTCAAAGACAGAATAAATTTTCCAATAAGAGATATTACAGGAAAAGTAGTCGCCTTTAATGGTAGATTAAAAATGAATACCCATATAAAAGATCAACCAAAGTATATTTTTCACCCTCCGAAAGTTAAGCTTCCATTGTTTCCTATAAACGCTAAACCAATAAAAGGTAGAGTAATAATAACTGAAGGAATATATGATGTAATAAACTTACATGACAAAGGATTAACAAATACTATGTGTTGTTTTGGTGTTAACAATGTAACTCCAGAAAAACTTCAACTTCTAAAAATGAAGGGAGTAGAACAGATAGACATATTTTTTGATCCTGACGAAGCAGGACAAGTTGCCACAGAAAAAGTTATAGAAATGTGTGAAAAAGAAGGAATGAAATCTTATCACATTAAAATACCTCCACAATTGGGGGATGCTGGAGCACTTAGTAAGTCTTCAGTTCAAAAATTAAAAGAGAGGTTGTATGGCAACAATTAATAGCAAAAAAAGAAATAATGATGGAGCAGAATTTGGCATACTTGGAGGCAGACCTCCAATATATGAGTGGGAAGCTTTTAAAAAAGAAATGGAAGAAGAAGACCCAGATCATTATTACCTATCCCCACATATGAAAAAATGGTGTCTTGATAACTGGGGTAAAACAGAAGATGAGATACAAAGAAGTTTTAGAAAAACTTTATGGAATAAGTTTGGTAAGAATTCTACAACAACAGCCTCTACTCCAGAAAAACATAAAGCTTATCGTCAATCTAGTCGAGGAAGACTTAGTAAACGATTTTCAAAATTTAAAACTAAAAGCCCTTCTTTATACAAACGTCCAAAAGTAGTTAATGTACGGGCAAGTTTAAATTCGAGAAGGAATTCATTTAACGTAAGAAAAGGAGAAGGAAAAGTGTCAAATTTAACAACATTAATAAATCACTTAGAAAAAACACAAAATCTAAATTTAGAAACTAACACTATTGAAGATTACTACACAAGAGAAATCATCAATTTAACAGAGGATTCATGGCAGTTAGACCACATTGACCCACAAGGCGGTAATAATGTAGAAAACTGTGGATTAACTTTAGAACAATATAATCAAATGAAAAATGCCTGGACTATAGAAGAAACTTTAAATGCTTGTGAAAAATTATTAAAGAATCTAAGACCAGACGCATTAAAAAATAGTTCTTGACAAAAGGTTAAAATTAGAGTATAATATACATTATGAATAAGAAAAGAATAGCATTAATAGAAAGCAAGCCAAGCAGAAACAAGTTTTTTGAACTGTTTAATAACAAGTTTGAATTTGATTCGTTTGTGCTTTGTTCAAACCCACAAGTAAAGAAGGTACTCAAGAGAGACGTAGACATAGTTTTCAATCCTGATGATTATGACTGGGTTATACTCGTTGGGTCAGAGCCTTTGAAGTACTACACCAAACTGAATTCAATTACTGAATATTCAGGTCGTGTAGTGGAAGATAAGTTTCTTCCTGTAATAAATCCAGCTATGTTAGCTTTCAAACCTGAAGCTAAGAAGAGCTGGGAAGACTCCAAAAATAATATCATAGCATATATAGCTGGAGAGTTAAAACAAGAAAAACTTGGGAATAAAGATATTTTTGGTATTACCGAGACTGATAAACTTCATTCGTTTTTGCAAGATGCAATCGACCATGAGAATGGTTTCGTAGCACTTGACTCAGAGACTACAGGTTTATACCCTCGAGATGCTTATATGCTAGGTATCAGTTTAGCCTATAAGAAAAATCACGGTGCGTATATTGACACAGACTGTATTGATGAAAAAGCTGAAAATATGCTTCAAGAACTCTTTAATAAGAAAAGAGTAGTCTTTCATAACAGTAAGTTCGATATTGCTTTCTTCAGGTATCACTTTGGATTTAAGTTTCCAAACTTTGATGATACCATGTTGATGCACTACACACTTAACGAGAATCCAGGCACTCACGGCCTAAAGCAACTCGCTCTCAAATTTACTCCTTTTGGAGACTATGAGAAACCAATGTACGATTGGATAGAAGCTTACCGTAAGCGTAACGGATTACTCAAAGCAGACTTCACTTGGGACATGATTCCTTTCGATATCATGCAAGAGTACGCAGCCTATGATGCTGTATGTACTTATCTCATTTATGAAGAATTTTTACCCTATGTTACCAAGAACAAAAGACTTGGCAATGTTTACTATAATATTCTACTGCCTGCAACCGAGTTTCTTCTCGATGTAGAGAGTAATGGAGTTCCTTTCGATAGGGACAGATTAGTGAAATCTTCGGTGCTGATGCAAGAAGAAATCGACAGTGCAGTATCTAAACTCTATGAATATACAGAAGTAAAACTATTTGAAAAAGCACAAGGTAAAGACTTTAATCCAAATAGTACAATGCAACTTCGTTCATTGTTGTTTGATTACATTGGATTGAAACCTACTGGCAAGAAAACAGGTACTGGTGCTGATAGTACTGATGCGGAAGTCCTCGGTAAACTAGCGGAAGAACACCCCGTACCACAACATATTCTTGACATTAGACAAAAGGTTAAGATCAAATCTACTTACCTAGATAAGATTATTCCTGCTCTGGACAGAGACGAAAGACTGAGAACTGGGTTTAATTTACACGGAACAACGTCTGGCCGTCTCTCGTCTAGTGGTAAAATGAATATGCAACAGATTCCAAGAGACAATCCAATTGTAAAAGGTTGTATCAAAGCTAAGCCAGGCAAGAAAATTGTTGCTATGGACTTAACAACCGCTGAGGTATATTGTGCCGCTGTTATCGCAGGAGATACAGCTTTGCAAAAAGTATTTCAAGATGGCGGTAACTTCCATAGTAATATTGCTAAGTTAGTTTTTAATCTAGATTGTGATGTTGATGATGTTGCTAAGTACTATTCTACAGAAAGACAAATGGCAAAAGCTGTTACTTTCGGAATTATGTATGGTGCTGGCCCAAAGAAAATTAGTGAACAAGTTACCAAAGATAGTGGTGCTTACTTCAGTACTAGCCAAGCTAAAGAAGTTATCGAGGATTACTTCAAGCAGTTTCATAAATTGAAAAAGTGGTTAGATGATTGTAAGAAAATTATCGAAAAACAAACTTATGTTTACTCTTTCTTTGGTAGAAAGAGAAGATTACCAAATGTTCGTTCTACAGACAAAGCAATTGCTGCCCATGAAGTTCGATCAGGTATCAATTCTCTCGTTCAATCAGTGGCGTCTGATGTTAATTTATTAGGCGCTGTTGATGCTCACAAAGAGATATGTGAAAGAGGGTACAAGAAGAATATGAAAATATTTGCTCTAGTACATGACTCAATTCTTGCTGAAGTCGATGATGACTATGTTCAAGAGTATAGTGATATACTTTTAAGAAATGTTCAGAAAGATAGAGGACTTTCCATACCGGGCTGCCCAATAGGTTGTGACTTCGACGTAGACGAAGACTACTCTCTTGGAAAGTTTAAAAAGAAGTATGAATCTGAATGACATACGATGGCCTGTATATGTTCTCCATTCTGATGAAGTAGAGAACAAAGACGGGTTACTTTTCTGCGACACTCAAATCGTAGATGATAAAAACATGACTGGCGATAGTCTAGGACTACGCAGATTACAAACACCACATAAGAATCTTTACAGATTAAAAGTGATGATAGAAAGCTTTACTGAGTTTGTTCATCACAAAGGTCAATTTTATATTGATAGTAATGGCAAATTTTTCCGCTGGGTAAAGAAGAAATCATGTAGTGTAATTAGTCATAAAATTGAGAAAACCGAGAAACGGGATATTGCTACACTTTTATGGTGTAAAAATATTCCGTTTCCTTTTGTGGCAAAGAGACCACCTAGTGCATTAATGAGATATGCGAATATACTTTATATGGATAATCAACCTGCTATTTTATATTCATTATCAGAAACAAAACAAAAGAAAACTTGGCGTAAAGTATGAAAGCAGTATTGAGTAACAGAATATTCATGGAAGTAAATTCTACTCTCCAGTCTAAACTCGATGATGAGTTAACATATTCTATACCTCCAAGAAATCCGCTAGACCCACCTTTCATAATAAAGAATATGGGCATAGTTCGTAAAGGTTTGATTACCATACCTAGCGGAAGAACGGATTTGATACCAGAGGATTACGAAATAGTCGATAAGCGTGTTGACTCACCAATAGAAGCTTTTGACTTTAAGTTTAAGTTACGACCTTCGCAACAAACGGTATATGACGATGTCACTGACAGTTGTATAATTAACGCGTGGGTCAGTTGGGGAAAGACATTTACGGCTTTAGCTATCGCAAATAAGCTAAAACAGAAAACGCTTATAGTAACACATACGTTAGCGTTACGATCGCAGTGGGAAAAAGAAGTACAGAAAGTCTTTGGAATTACGCCTGGTATAATAGGTAGTGGTCAGTATGATATTGACGCTCCAATTGTAGTAGGTAATGTACAGACTCTTTATCGTAGAATGTCGGATATAGGTTCCGTTTTTGGAACTGTTATACTTGATGAAATGCACCATGTATCTAGTCCTACATTTACTCGTATTGTAGATGCTAGTAAAGCAAGGTATAAAATTGGATTAACAGGTACAATGGAACGAAAGGACGGACGTCATGTTGTCTTTCGTGATTACTTTAATACAAATGTGTATAAACCACCAAAAGAGAATTACTTAGTACCAAAAGTACATGTTCTCAAGTCGGGAATAAGATTCCCAGATGGTGCGAATACACCATGGGCTTCTCGTATAAATGCAATAGCATACAACTGGGAGTACCAAAACATGATGGCAATGTTAGCGGCAAAATATGCGGCTACAGGTCATAAGGTCTTAGTTGTTAGTGATAGAGTTGATTTTCTAAAGCAATGTAACAGACTTGTGGGAGAAAATTCTATATGTGTTACTGGAGATATTCCACACGAACAAAGACCTGACATAATAAAACAAATCTTTGGAGACAAAGATGTATTGTTTGGAACACAAAGTATATTTTCTGAAGGAATATCATTGGATTGTTTAAGCTGTATAATATTAGCAACTCCAATCAATAATGAACCTTTACTTACTCAGCTCATAGGACGTATAATTAGATTAAATGAAAATAAACCTCAACCGATTATTGTAGATATCCACTTAGTCGGTAAAACAGCAAGTCGTCAGGCAAATGCGAGAATGGGGTATTACATGAAACAAGGCTATGAAGTTGAGACGATATGAGCATGGAAAAATACTTCTTGACATATGGTTAAATATTTGATATAATGATACTCTATAATTGGAAAAAGATACTAAAAGAGACGAATGGAAAGGTCGGTGACATAGTTGCTGTTCTTTACATTTTGACTTATAAAAAAGAACCTCCAATCAATAGAAAGGATAGACGGTTCAAGTTTTGGCAAAAGAGCTTTCATGGCGATAGCTTTTTGGCTAATCCTGAGCCTTTACTTATCCAACGAAACAGATATTCAGACGTGGAGATTGCGCAGTATGCAGGTATCGCTTCACTCCGCAATGTATTTGAATATCGTAGTAAAAAAGATACCACACTGGACTTGCTGGTCTATACAGGAAAGCAAGATATATTAATAAAAAACAGACTACTTCGAGTAGAAAATGGTAGAATACATTTTAAATTTGAAGAAGTTACTAAAGGAGAAATGCAATGGCATTAACATTTAATAAATTAAAGGGCGAAGCCCAAAAAGGTAAAATCGAATCCTACACTTATGTAGAAGGAGATAATACAGTAAGAATGGTCGGTGACGTATGTGCAAGATACGTTTACTGGCTAAAAGGAGAGAACGATAAGAATGTTCCTTTCGAGTGCTTATCATTTGATAGACAGAAAGAAGCGTTCACTAATATCGAAAAAGACTGGGTAAGAGAATACCACCCAGATATGAAATGCACATGGTCATATGCTATACAATGTATACATGGTGGCAAAATAAAAGTTCTTAATCTAAAAAAGAAACTTTTAGAGCAAATCATATTAGCAGCTGAAGACTTAGGCGATCCTGCCGACCCAGAAACAGGTTGGGATGTTTATTTCAAAAGAATTAAGACTGGCCCAATGGCTTACAATGTGGAGTATCAATTACAGCCACTTAAGTGTAAACCAAGACCACTTACAGATGAAGAGAAAGAACTCATTGTCGATCTTAAATCAATGGATGAAGTCCTACCAAGACCTACTGCGGATGCACAAAAAGAATTATTAGACAGAATCAGAAGTGGTTCTGCAAATTCTAATGCAGATGATAGTATAAACGAGGAGTTTGACTTAACATGAACCATTTTAAAAATGTAATGAAGACCGTGTTAGTGGATAGAGCCTTTGATTTTAAAGGCAGAAGTGATAGACCAGAGTACTGGTTTTTCACTCTCTATGCCGTATTAGTAATGATATTACTGATGGTAATCGATCACTTTCTAATTGGTTATACCTTTTGGAATTGGTTAGACCCGTGGTCTGAGACAACTAATACTGGGGTATTAGGAACAGCATTTTTATTATTAACATTAGTACAGAGTTTTTCTGTGACTTTCAGAAGAATACAGGATAGAGGACATTCAGGATGGTGGATGTTCGGTATATTTATACCTGTATTAAACTTTGTACCATTATATTGGTGTTTGAGAGGTGCTAAGGACACACCTGAAGCTCTCTCATACGAGAACCCTTACGGGAAGGAGTAATTATGATAGGTGTAGGAGATACATTTCCTGCTTTTACTTTGCAGGGAGTTAACAAAGATAACGAGTTTGTAGAAGTTTCTGTCACAGAACACTATGATCCGTTAAAACACGATTATACTGTAATCTACTTTTATCCAAAAGATTTTACGTTTATATGCCCGACTGAAATAGCGGGCATGGACGTCTTAGTAGATGAGGCAAATGTAATTGGTATTAGTGGTGATAATGAATTCTGTAAGTTAGCTTGGAAAAAAGACAATGAGCTTATAGGAAATATCAATCACTCACTTGCAGCTGATTGTGGACTAAGACTTGCTGATGAACTAGGAATAGTTGATGAAGATGCAGGTGTTTGTTACAGAGCAACCTATATCATTGATAGAAATGATGTAGTACAGCACGTAAGTGTAAACGCATTAGACACAGGTAGAAATGCTAATGAAGTTCTTAGAACTTTGCAAGGCATTAAAGCTGGTGGGTTAACAGGTTGCGAGTGGCAACCGGGGGAAGAATTTGTAGTATGAAAAAGTTTATTTTATGGGTAGTTGATAATTGGCGCTTAGTTATGGACGCTAGATATAATCCATTAAAGTATATACCTGATCCTAGTTTACAGACTTACTTTATGTTAGTATTGTTTACTATGTGGTCAGTATATTTTGGATTTATGACTTCTTACTATATGGGGTGGCTTGGCTATTCCACAATAACTAGTATTATAGTACACATTGCTGTATTACTGCCACTATCTTTTACAAATGCAGTCTTTTTAGATGCAGAAAGAGATAATGCTCCATGGTTAATCGAGTGGAGAAAGCAACAAAAGGAAAATAAATGATTTTATTTACAGCAGATTGGCATATTAAGTTGGGACAGAAAAATGTTCCAGCAGCTTGGGCATGCTCAAGATATGAACTATTCTTTCAACAAGTGGAAGAAGCTGTACAAAAACATGATATTACACTTCACATCATAGGCGGGGACTTGTTTGATCGAGTCCCTTCTATGGACGAACTTACTTTGTATTTTGATTTCGTAAAGAATACAAAAGTAAAAACAATAATATATGATGGAAATCACGAAGCTACTAGAAAACATAAAACATTCTTTGATAATCTAATAAGAGTAACAAATGAATTGAACCCTCTAGTAGAAGTGATTACAGAAACTACAGGAGAATTTAGTAATTATGCTATACTTCCTTATGCGGATTTACATAAAAAGCATAGCATAGAAGACATAAATTCAGAAGTACTTTTTACACATGTTCGTGGAGAAATACCACCACATGTTACTCCAGAAGTAGACTTAACTAGATTTGATAAATTCAAAACGGTTTTTGCAGGAGATTTACATGCTCACGAGAATACTCAAAGAAATATTGTATACCCTGGAAGTCCTATGACTACATCATTTCATAGAAACGAAGTTAAAACTGGTTATTTAGTAATAAATCCTGAGGATTGGGAATGGACATGGCATGAATTTAAATTGCCACAACTAATTCGTAAAACAGTTACAAGTACAGATGAAATGGTGCAAACAGAATGGCACCATACAATATACGAAGTAGAAGGAGATGTTTCGGACTTGAGCGGGGTCAAAAATTCTGACCTACTTGATAAAAAAGTTATTAAAAGAAAGACAGAAGCAACTCTCATACTTGACAAAGATATGACGATTGAGGAAGAATTAGGAGAATACCTCTCTTACATTCTTGAACTCGATGAAACAAAAGTTAAAAAAATTATAGGAGTATTCAGTGATAACGCTAGAAAAGCTGAAATGGAGTAATTGTTTTAGTTACGGCTCAGACAACGAAATAGATCTAAACGGAGACACTTTGACACAATTAATCGGTACCAATGGTGCTGGTAAGTCTTCTATACCTTTAATTTTAGAGGAAGTTCTTTTTAACAAAAACTCCAAAGGTATCAAGAAAGCTGATATCGCAAACAGACAAGTAAATAAAGGCTATGATATTAGTCTTGAATTTAGAGCCAACGATGACTCATATTTAATTGATGTAGTGCGTCGTGCAAACATAAAAGCAAAGTTGCTTAAAAATGGTGAAGATATATCAAGCCATACAGCAACGAATACTTACAAAACATTAGAAGAAATTATTGGTATAGACTTTAAAACTTTTTCACAGATTGTCTATCAAAATACCAATGCTAGTTTACAATTTCTTACGGCCACCGACACAAACCGTAAGAAGTTTTTGATTGATTTATTACAGCTTGATAAGTATGTATCTTATTTTGATGTATTTCGTGAGCTATCTAGAACCCTTGGGTCAGAAGTTTCACGAGTAGATGGGAAAATTGCAACTATTGAAAAATGGTTAAAAGACAATAAATTGGAAGATACATCACTACTTTCAAAAATGGATTTACCAAATTATTCGGAAGAAGATGGAAAAACTTTACGTTCATTACAAATAGAATTTGAAAATATCAGTGAAAATATTAAAAAAATTAATCAAAATAATTATTACAGAAAGGAGTTAGAGTCAATAGATATTCATGAACATAGAAGACTATTGGCAGAAAACCCAGAAAAACTTGATACAACTCAATATATTGAGAGCACCGCTACTTGGAAAAGTGAGCAGTCTCAAGAACAAGCAATGATTGATAAGTATGAAAAATTACTAGCAACAGAAACGCATGAGTGTCCTACTTGTGGAGAAGACATAGATGTTGACTTCATACAAAGACAACTGGCAGAGCATAAAAATACGGTGGAATATTGTGAAACGGAGATACAAAAACAAGTTGAAAAACTTGCAACAGTCAAGGAGAAGAATACAACACACACAAAAGCAAGTAGAGGAGTACAACAATGGGAAGAATACTATAGATCCATTGACCAAAACTTGCCCAGTGAAATCCCTGACGCAGAGCAACTTAAATCAAGAATAGCTGAGCTAAGTAACGAGTACAAAAAATATCAATCAGACTTAAGACAAGCGATTGACCACAACAATAATGTTGAAAGACACAATACTCGTATTAGCATAATTCAAGAACAAGAAAATGATTTTGAGGCTGAACTTGCAGAACTTATCGAAGGATTAGATAATCTTAGTGATAAACTAGCAAGTGTCGAAATATTGAAAAAAGCATTTAGTACAAACGGACTACTTGCATATAAAATAGAAAATCTTGTAAAAGATTTAGAAGAACTTACAAATGAATATCTAGCAGAACTTAGTGATGGTAGATTTAGTTTAGAATTTGTAGTTCTTAATGATAAATTAAATGTAATAATAGAAGATAATGGAAAATCAGTAGATATATTATCACTCAGTGCAGGGGAGCTTGCAAGAGTAAATACAGCTACTCTACTCGCAATAAGAAAACTTATGAGTAGCATTTCCAAATCTCAAATAAACATTTTATTTTTAGACGAAGTTACCAATGTTCTTGATGAGCTCGGTAAAGAAAGACTAGTAGAGATATTATTAAAAGAAGAAAATTTAAACACTTATATAGTATCACATGGGTGGACACATCCGTTACTAGAAAAAATAGAAGTAATTAAAGAAAACGAAATGAGTACATTAAATGGTTAATTCAAGACAAAAAGGAAATAGAGGAGAGCAACAAGTTATGTCTCTTCTCGGCAGAATGACAGAAGAAAAATGGGAACAAACTCCTGGATCAGGTAGTGGTAAAATCAAGGGAGATTTAAGAGTTCCTGGAAAACATAATTTATTTTGTGTCGAAGTAAAGTTCTATAAAGATAGTGGCTTTAACTCAAAGATATACACTGCAAAAACAAACAATTTGTTTAAGTGGTGGAGTAAATTATGTAAACAAGCGCAAGACATGGAACAAGAACCATTACTTATTTTTAGAGAAAATTATGGCAAGTTTTTTGTAGCGACTGTAAGAAAACCTGAAAATACACTAAGATATACATATATTGCATGGCTAGGTATGTATATTCTTATCGCAGAACACTGGCTAGAAAATGAGGAGATAAAATTTACAAATGGCGACTACAATTGCAAACCTTGGAGCCCCGGCTCCGACTGGGAACTTGCTGATAGTTGATGGTTTAAACGTAGCTTTCAGGTGGAAACATCAGAATATACTTGATTTTAAGTATGACTACGTTAGAACAATCGAAAGTCTAGCAAAGTCTTATAATGCAGGTACGATTATCGTATGTGCAGATGGAGGTAGCTCTTACAGAAAAGAGATAGACCCTCAATATAAAGCAAATCGTAAGGAACGATATGCAGAACAAACTGAGCAAGAGGCAAAAGAATTTGAAATGTTTATGGCAGAATTTCAAGACACTCTTACTCTTATTAAACAAAAACATCCAGTCTTTCACTTTCGTGGTGTAGAGGCTGATGATATTGCTGCCTACATAGCAAACAACATTGATTTTGATGAGTGTTGGTTAGTATCTTCGGATAAAGACTGGGACTTACTTATTAATGAAAAAGTTTCTAGGTTTAGTACTGTTACTAGAAAGGAAACAACGGTACATAACTGGGACGAACACTATGATTTTGAAATAGAAGATTATATCACTTTCAAGTGTCTAACTGGCGATAAGGGGGACAACGTACCAGGAGTACCTGGTGTTGGTCCAAAACGCGCAGTACAGTTAATGGAACAATATGGAACAGTTTTCGATATCTATGATGCATGTCCGATAGAAGGAAAATATAAGTATATACAAGCTCTTAATGAAAATGCAGAACAACTTCTGACAAATGTTGAGCTAATGGACTTAATTACTTACTCAGCTGAAGCGATTGGAAAAGAAAACACGGAAGTTATACACAAAACTTTAGAAGGAATAATATGATACAAATAGATTATAGCAAAGACAAACTTTTGACAGAGTTTAGTCATAAAACTCTTGAAGATCGCTATCTTGTGGGAGATGAAAAGTCACCTCAAGAAGGCTTTGCAAGGGCTGCTTCAGCTTTTGCAGATGACGAAGCACATGCACAAAGACTGTACGATTACGCTAGTAACTTATGGTTTATGTTTTCGACTCCTGTTCTCTCCAATGGAGGGACTAAGCGGGGTCTTCCAATCTCATGCTTCCTAAATCATGTGGAAGATTCGAGAGAAGGAATAACAGAACACTATACAGAAAATGCCTTTCTTTCATCATTCGGTGGAGGAATTGGTGGCAGTTGGAGTGATGTTCGTTCACAAGGTACAAAAACATCAAAAGGCTCTGAAAGCACAGGTGTTCTTCCTTTTGTGAAAGTAGTAGATGCAGAAATGCTTGCTTTTTCACAAGGAATTACAAGAAGGGGTAGTTATGCAGGGTATCTGCATATCTCTCACCCTGAGATACAGGAGTTTCTTGATATGAGAAAACCAACAGGTGGAGACACAAATCGTAAATGTCTAAACCTACACCATGGAATTGTCATTAGTGATAAATTTATGGAAATTATACATAGAGCTACCAAAGAAGAAGGCTTTGATGATTCTTGGGAGCTAATTGATCCACATAGTGGAGAAGTAAAAAATGTTGTTAGTGCAAGAACATTATGGGTAAAATTACTCCAAAATCGAATGGAGACTGGAGAGCCTTACCTTATGTTTGAAGATGCAGTAAATGCAGACTTACCGCAATTTCAAAAGAACAAAGGGTTACGTGTACACCACAGTAATTTGTGTTCAGAAATAACACTAGCAACAAATGAAGAGAGAACAGCGGTATGTTGTTTATCGAGTGTAAACTTAGAGTACTATGATGAATGGAAAAAGGTTCCAGCCTTTATTCCAGATTTAATTCGTATGCTCGATAATGTGCTTACATATTTTATAGAAAATGCACCTAGTCAACTAGAAAGAGCTAAATTCAGCGCTATGCGTGAAAGAAGTTTAGGTCTTGGTGCTATGGGATTTCATGCCTACTTACAGAAAAATAATATGCCTTTTGAAAGTGTATTTGCAAGTAGTATAAATTATGAGATGTTCAAACATATAAAAACAGACGCACAAATAGAAACAGAAAGACTTGCAGTAGAAAGGGGCGCTTGTCCTGATGATGATACATGTTCAGTAAGAAATACTCATCTATTGGCAATAGCACCTAATGCAAGTTCTTCTATCATATGTGGTAATACTTCACCAAGTATAGAACCTTATAGAGCTAATGCGTACACGCAAAAGACTAAAAGTGGTTCTCATTTACAGAAAAACAAATATCTAGAAAGCGTTCTAGAAAAGTATGGTTGTAATGATGATAATACTTGGAAAAGCATAGTTACAAACAAAGGAAGTTGTCAACATCTTGAGTTTTTAACTGACACCGAGAAAGAAGTATTTAAGACTGCTGTAGAAATTAATCAGTCATGGGTAGTAGAACACGCGGCACAAAGACAAGAATTTATTTGTCAGTCGCAAAGTGTAAATCTATTCTTTCCACCTGATGTAAATAAGGGAGAGCTACATAATATACATATGTTAGCTTGGGCAAAGAATATGAAAACATTGTACTATCTAAGAAGTGAGGCAATTTCAAGAGCAGATAATGTATCAAATAAGATAAAAAGAGAGATAATCTTTGAACAATCAGATTGTCTAAGTTGTGAGGGATAAATGAATTTACTAGAAGAAAGAGATTTTTATAAACCTTTTAATTATCCTTGGGCATTTGAGTTTTACAAAAAGCAACAACAAATGCATTGGCTTCCAGACGAAGTACCTCTCCAAGATGATATAAAAGACTATAAAGAAAAGTTAAGTCCTGATAATAGGCTACTGTTAGATAATATATTTAAGTTTTTTACTCAAGCGGATGTTGATGTGTGTTGTGGTTATGCAAAGCATTATCTACCTACATTTAAACAACCTGAAGTAAGAATGATGCTTGTTAGCTATGCTGCAATGGAAGCAGTACATCAAGAAGCATATTCTTTACTTTTGGAAACATTGGGTAAATCTGATGACCAGTATCAAGAGTTTTTTGAAATTCAAGAGATGGTAGAGAAACATGAGTATCTAACAGATTTTAACATGAGTACACCACATGAAATTGCTAAAACAATGGCAGTATACAGTGGTTTTACAGAGGGCGTTCAATTATTTAGTAGTTTTGCTATATTATTGAATTACCCTAGACACAATTTAATGAAAGGTATGGGTCAGATAGTAACATGGTCAATAAGAGACGAGTCTCTTCATGTTGAAGGTCTATCTAAACTTTTTAGAACTTTTATTGCAGAAAATCCGTCTATATGGACAGATAAACTGAAATATGAAATATATTGCGCAGCTGAACGCGTTGTTGAATTAGAAGATAAATTTATAGATGTTTGTTTTAATAAAGCAGATATACCTGGTTTGACAGCAAAAGAAGTTAAAGAATATATTCGTTATATTGCAGATAGAAGATTACTCGGGCTAGGAATGAAAAATATATTCCATAGTACTGATAATCCACTTCCATGGATAGATATGCAAGTAAATGCCGTTGAGCATACCAACTTTTTCGAAAACCGTGCTACCGAGTATGCTAAGGCTAGTACACAAGGAAATTGGCAAGATATTTTTAAATAAGGAGAAATTATGTCGACAGAAAATATAAATCCAGAAGTAGGACAACAGGAAGAACCTGTTTTAGTACTTGACGATAAAAAATATGTGATTTCTGAACTTAGTGATGAAGCAAAATATATAGTTGCTTGTCTAAACAGCCTAACGCAAAAAAGAACTAATTTGCAAATGGAATTAGACCAAGTACAAGTTGCTTCTCAAGGATTTACAGACAGACTCAAAGAGGCTGTTGAGAATCCACCTGAGGAAGAGAACGCAGAATAAAGAAAGGGGCGATAAGCCCCTTTTTTATTTGTAAGTATCTAAAAAGAAACTTAACATTAATATTATTATTAAAAAAAATAATGATACCATGATTAAAGCTTCTAATAATGAATCTTTTTTAATTCCAATCTTATGTAAAAAATATTCAATCCATTGATCAGGTAACATCATAATGGTTTCAGTGTAAAAGACATTGAGTATCTTTTTTTATTTGTAGCCATCGGTGCAACCATGTGTGTTAACCATGCCGGAAACAGTAATAATAATGACTCTCTTGGTTTTACTGTAACCACATCATTAGTACCTCTTAAATAAGATGTGGGATCAAATAGTACTAACACTCCTTCATCGTTGCCGCTCCATCTAGGCATAAACAACTTAGATTCATCTAAATCATCTAAATTATCAATTTCTGTTAAACCTTTAGGATAGTATACTCCAGTACTTGTTTGTGAATATCTTCCTAAATCTTCTCTCCTACTTAATTGTTTTTGAGTAGGCATATGTAATCTATTACCGTCTCTGCCTTTTACTGTTTTAGGTATATTTACTCGAGCTCCATGATTGTGCGGTCTTGAAAATCCTCCAGCTCCAAAAATGACATTCGCCCATACTGAACGACAACTACAATCATAAACACTTTCTATTAAATCCGCAAACTCACGAAAGCTATCATGCCTGTTTTCCATTTTATGTTTTGATTGCCATGTATGGCCATTTTTAACAAAACTTCTATTATGATCTGTTTCACATTCTGACATTTCTTTATCAATGTCAGCTATCAGTCTTTTATTTAAATCTCTTACTTTATTTCCGAAATTTTTATAGTAGACAGGGCAAAAAAATAATTTTTCTAAATCCATTTAATATCTGTTATCTCCCTCACTTCAGGTATTGATATTTTTCCTGTAAAAGTGTTTGATGTTAGGTTAAAAATATGTAAAAAGCAGTCTGCAGGTGTCTTTGGTATATCGCTTGTTAAGCTTTGTCCTATTACTAATTCGTTTCCTAACTTAGCTAACCCTCTAATGAAACCCCCATCAGGTACTTCATACTCATTATCATTAATACGAAGTTTTTTATTATATGTATCTAATGTATAAAAATTGTCTCCTTCTAAAATTAAATCATGACAACATTTACCTATTTCTTTTATCTTAACTTCATCTTTAAAAAACTGTGATAATTTTGTTCCTCTATTATGCAAAACATAACATAGTTTATTATCTTCAGACCAAAATAAGGAGTTAACATGTGATCTTTCAGGCAAATTAATATATGTACTTTCATCAGTATCTAAATTATGTACACCTATTGTGTCGTGTCTTGTGTTTGCAGTGTACATTATATTATTCTTTTTAAGGATTTGATGTGTATTAAAAAATCCAGGAGTTCCTAATAATCCTTCATACGCATAAGTAGTTTTATTAAATATACCTATTTTAGTATGATTTGCAATATATATTTTATCATTATCAAAAGTAATTCCAAAAGGTCTAAACGCAGGTCTAGGTTTACCACTCCAATCTCTTTGATCTCTAATAGATATATCTTTTAATTCTGATTCATAATCAGATGTATATTCTAATTCATAAGAATCATTATACACAATAAAGTTATGATTATGTCTAACTCCTAAATCTGTTCCTCTACCTGTAATAATTAATTTACTCATTTTTTCTCCAGTATTACAGAATCAACTAATATTCCGTCTGCATAAAAATTATTATGTTTTGTTTTAATAGCATAGTTTAAATGAGTTCCTTCATATTTTTCAATTGATTGAATTACTTCTTCAGTTCCATCAAGCTTGACCATAATATCACCTATTTGAATTTGATCAACTTCTTGTTTATAGTTTAATAATGTAGCTTCAGGATTTATAGAAGCCTTTTTACCAGTATTTAAATAAACAGGGTGATCTTCGGTAAGTATTAAATTATTTACTTTATAGTCTACATCTCTTTCAATTGTAATTAAATCTTCAACTTCAACTAATTCATTTGATTCTGTTTCAAAATTATAGGATATTACTTTATCCCCTATTTTAATATCGTGTATTGATTTCATATCTTCCTCAGTAGCAATTAGCATACTTTCATGGATACAGCATTGTGGACAATCCTCTTCACCTTCATCGACAAGTACTCCTTCAGCCTCTGTGCTTACATCTACTACAACATCAAAATCTGCGAGTGTAGCATGTTTAAAATGTAATGTTACTCTATCATATCCATAATCACTATCATCTGTAAGTGCCTCACTTGTATATCTTACTGCATTAATTGTAGTGGGAGGAGTATTTTGAGTAGTATTTCCTGCGGAAGCAGTCCAGAATGTTGTTCGCACTGCGGTAGTTGGGTTTGTACCTGCATCCATATTAATTGTATGTACTGAGCCAGTTCCAGAATGTTGGTTTCCTTGTCCAGAAACGGCCGCGTCACTAAATCCAACTTTATAACCTGAATCTACATTTGTAATTTGAGCAAATTGAAAATTGACATTATGAAAATCAGTTTCACCCGTCAATGTAGTTTCAGTTCCTGAATTTAAGCCGGTGAAATAACCAGCATCTGCACTGTCACCTCCACTATCTCCATTACCTTGCATTCTTGCATACACTTTAATAGTTGTACCTGTTCTATAACACCATATATAAATTCTTGCCTCTGAGTCACTTCCTTCAACTGCTTCAACGATGTAGAATGATCTTTTTCCACCAACATATGATAATACAGGATTAGTAGAAACTTTATCGTGATCGTAACTAAAAAACTCACTCATTGCATGAGGAGCCGAGCCATCTGGTCTATCAGCACTAGCATTTGCCGTATTAATAGTGTCTATACTACCATCACTTATATCTTTTAAACTTGTAGACGAAGATGTATAGCCATAAAGACTATGATTATAGTTATTATTTTCTATCTCATCTCTTATCTTTGCTAAAGATATTGCTGTTGTAGCTGCTGGTACTGCCATTTAACTCTCCTATTGTATTACGCCTAAAATTATTTTTTGTCTAACGCCTTCTGCATGTTGCGCGCATATTTCTTTCGTAGCTGCATCGTCATATTCTCCATCTTTATCAAATACAACATTTACAAGCCTTACGTATGTTATCTCGGGGTCGTCGCTTTTAAATTAAACTTCAATATCTCTTACATTAGATATAGTTTCTGATATCGTTTTTCCTGGATTATCTGGATCAGCCCTCTCATTAGTTCTTGTCCCATCGAAAGTTTCTAGTAATTTATATGTTACTGCCATTTTTATTCTCCTTTTTAAAATAATGCATTATATGCATCTTGTACTAATTGTAGTTTACTTGAAACATCTGCTCCTGCAACTAGTATATCCTGTGATCCATCACTATAATCTACTTGCATAGTAGCAGGTGCTTCGGTTGGTTCTGCTCTCGCAGGGTGCCATGTTATAAATGTTACTGTCTTACTTGACATTTTTTATCTCCTCTATTTCTTGTTTTAAGTCTTTGACTTGTTGTGTTAATTCTTTTACTGCTTCTACTAGTAATGCAGTAGTATTTCCATACTTGACTCCATACTGATCAATGTCTTCTGCATATGTTACTAATTCAGGTGCAACTTCATTTACTTCTTGCGCAATGAAACCTATTTCTCGTTCTTTGTCTTCATTATCTATCTTATTATAGTATACTCCTCTTAGTTGATTTACTTTTTCTAGAGCGGAGTCTATAGTAATTATATTTTCTTTTGCTCTTCTGTCTGAGTATGCTACAACATCTCCTGTTGCATAGATTCCTCCTGTTACATATAAACTGTAGCTTGACGATGTAGTAGAATCACAGACTCCTAAGCAATCATTGCCCTGATGAAAATATGTCATCCAGCCAACGCCACTTTGACGATAATGCCCTCCATTACCCCCGGTGTCAAACATAAGTGCAACGTCACCACCACCATCAAATACAATACCATCATAACCACCTTTTCCACCACTTGTTGCCCACGTACCATAACTTGTTACATTATTAGGTTTAAAGTGAGCACCGTTTGTACTTGTTGAATAGATACCACTTGCACCTATGTCTATCCAATTTTGATGTACAAAATAGCTATTTGTATTTGAAGTAAGAACTTGACTTGCTCCTGTAGCACTTCCTACACCTTTTGCATTTAATCCATCAAGTAAATCAGCATCTAAACCTGAATTTGGGCCATCTGTGCTCGAAGTCCAAACGGTCGAATAACTTGACCAACCTTGACAGCAATCTCTTAAACTTCTAATTTTTAATGGAGTCGTACCTTGTGATACCCAATCAATAGAAAGTTCAAATCCTAAAGAACTATCAGGCATAACTTGTAAAGTAGCATCATATGTAAAAGGTCTATTTGTACCAGTAGAATATCCACTATACGCCCATATACCTTCTCCAAAGTTTCCTCTATTTGAAGTAGATGTACTAGATGCAACATAGTTATTTGGTCTATTCTTACCTATGTAAGTACCAATAGCTGATGTTGTAATAAATCCGTATGTATTATTCCAGTTTGTATTACCATCAGTAATATAACCAGCACCATTTGTTAACTGATTATTATTTGTAATATAGTTGGCATTTGAAGCTCCTGTAAATCCAAGAGTTGCTAATGAAGGTTTATTTCCTGAGTGGTAAATCTCGTAAGAGTTTGCTCCCATTGACCAACCACCAACTGATAATTTATTCGTACCTCCATCAAGTCCAAAATAACAAGCAAAATCACTTCCAATATGAAAAGTCATAAATGCATCGTTACCTTGTGTGTTATTATAACATTGTAAACTTGACTGACTTCCACTTGATGTAGCTATATTTCCGTTAGTATAAAAACTGTGTACATGAGTATAGTTTGTTACATCTTGCGCCGCATCTAGTCTCATATAACTTGAGCCATGTAAATTATCAAGTAAGTCAGCATTTAATCCTGAGTTCGGACCGTCGTTGCCAGCAGTCCAAACTTTAACCAACCCTGACCCTTCATCAACTTGTAATTGACCATTTTTAGCCTTTTTAAGATCCCAATTAGCCCAGTTTCCATCTAAGAAACCATAGTTACTGCCATCACCATATACTTGAAAACCATGAGTTCCATCTGCCCTAAAGCCACTGATACCAACATCTGAGCCACCTGTGCTTGCTTGTATTTTTAAGTTTCTAACGGCGTTTGAGACTTTGAAATCCATTCCGTTTATGGTTAAGGTGCCATTATAAACATCATTGGCATCACTTCTCAAGTACGAAGCTCCATTGACACCATCAAGTAAGTCAGCATTTAATCCTGAGTTCGGACCGTCGTTGCCCACATGCCATACAAGATTACCATTTACTTTTGCAGTATTTGGTGTTACCTCAAAATCTGGAGTTCCACTCATTAAGTTGCTTGAGGCATCAAATCTTATAGCGTCTGGATTACCTTCATAGTAGC